>Ga0315324_10000345_pt1 | contig 16476 bp, 10 predicted proteins | sample M150021515metaG_FD_203919 | JGI IMG/M metagenome (GOLD analysis project Ga0315324, IMG submission 203919) | Ammonia-oxidizing marine archaeal communities from Monterey Bay, California, United States - M1 500m 21515 | ecosystem: Environmental > Aquatic > Marine > Intertidal zone | place: USA...
AGACCTACCAATAACATAACTGGAATTGCTAAAAATAAAGATAACGGGACGGCATAATCTATAATCGCTAAGCCCGTCTCTCCGAACCATATTTCAAGATATGGCTGCTCTATATATGCATCAAAATATGTGATATTAGGGTCTAGTACTTTTTTTGATATTGTGACTATCTTTTGAAATGTGACCGCACAAAAGGCACCTATTAGAAATAGAGCGCCGTGGGCAAAATTAACGACACCAAGTGTGCCAAATACAAGGGTCAATCCAAGAGCAATAAGCGCATAAGCGGCGCCCTTATCTAGACCATTTAATAACTGAATTAATACAGCATCCATAATAACTTATTCAAATCTATAATAAAGAATGACAAAAAAAGTGCTGGTCACGATCTCTCGAAACCAGCACCAGTATATAACATAACTATACTTTGTATGGTCCTAATTCACCGCCAAAGATAGATGCGTCGTACTCAACATCAGCACGAGGTACTTCTTTAACAATGTCAAGCAAGTCGTATGAACTTGTAGGGTTTTGATTACCACGCACAACCAGAACGTTTTTGAAGCACTGGTGGTCTTCAGCACGATACTCAGTCGGGCCGTTACCCATACCATCAAACTCGAATCCTTCTAGCTGTCTGATAACTTCAGGCGGATAGAAAGTGCCAGCATTTTCACAAGCGTTAGCGTATAAAAGTGTTTGTACGTAACAAGTTTGTGCCGCCATTGAAGGTGGGAACCCGTACTCTTTACCGAAAGACCTAACGAAAGCCTTAGAGCCCTCATCCTGTAACTGCCAGTCCCAGTTAGCAGTACCTAGAATACCTTTCAGATTATCACCAGCACCCTGAGCCATCAAACGAGAATATAGCGGTACAATGATCTCAAAGTTTTTACCGCCAACATTCTTATCACGCAAACCAAACTGAACTGCTTGAGTTAGTGAGTTAATCATATCCTTGCCGTAGTGGTTAAGAATAAGTGTGTCTGCGCCTGAGTTCAATACAGGTGTAATGAACTGTGAAAAGTCGCCTGCACCAACCGGAGTTCTTACTTTAGCTGTTGTTGACCAACCAAGTCCCTCTGTAGTTTCCTGGATAGATTGCTCCTGAGTCCAGCCCCATGTATAGTCAGCTGTCAGATGGTAAGCTTTACGATCAGTACCCATTTCCTCTTTCAGTACAGGTCCTAAAGCAGAACCAGACATCTTAGCATTAAAGAAGTGACGGAAACCATAACGACGCTTGTCTTTACCAGTAGTGTCATTAGAGTGAGTCAGTCCTGCCATAAATATAACGCCAAGCTCCTGTGCTAAACCCTGAACGGCAATAGCAACACCTGATGATGAGCCTCCTGAGAACATGATAACGCCATCTTTCTCGATCATACGTTTCGCTGATGCACGTGCCGCGTCAGACTTAGTTTGCGTATCACCGGTTACATATGTAACTTTTTTACCTAATATACCGTTACCTTTCAAGTTCATAGGCTTCATAGTGTTCATAAGACCACCATCGCCCTCACCATTAAGGTGCTTAACTGCTAATTTAAAGGCTCTTAACTCGTCCATACCCTCGTCAGCATATGCGCCAGTCTGTGGAACATTAAATCCCAACGTAACCGTTGAAGAATTACCAGGATTGTTGGTGAAGTCATTTGCTGCCCAAGCACCCTTAGTGAACATCAAAGGCGCAACAGAAACTGCAGCACCTGCTTTAAGTGCTTGCCTTCTAGTTACTGTGTGTTTATTTGAATTATCTTTCATATTGTATCTCTCCTTATAGTTGTACATAAAAACATAACTTAAAACGAAATAACAACTCACAAACTCTAAAAAATCAGAATTATTTCAAAATAATCGTGAGACTTGTTAATTTCGTGAATTAGATAATACAGTAATTAATTATTGATTTGTTTCACAATATGAATAAATATTTTGTGGATATATATTAGTTATTGACAGTTATACATCACAATGAGATAAACTTTGTTTGGTTTGGTTTATATAAGAAGTCTGATCTAAACAGTAACTTCAGACAGAATTCCCTTAAGCCCTTGTTTATTCATGTAAATCTCATCTCTAGTAAGGCCTTCCAACTCGTGAGGAAAAATTAACCACTCATCTGTTTCATGAAGATAATAATCTGGAACAATGGATGTTGTATTTTTGTTTGGCTTATACCAGGGCACTGCAACCCTAATATCGTGCGGAGTATTTTTTCTAGATTTAGCTTCAAGAGTGTCAATAATTGCCTTAACGCTCTTTCCAGAATCAAGAACATCATCAACCAGAAGTAACTTATCTTCTGCATTAATATTACGTATAAGGTAACTTAGTCCGTGTATTCGTACTGACTTTTTTTGTTTATTGAGTCCTTGGTATGACGAGGTCCTAATGGCAATATGGTCAGTCTCATTGCCTAGGTAGGACAATATTTCCTGTATCGCTATTCCGACTGGAGTTCCTCCACGCCAAACACCCACGATAAAGTCTGGCTTAAAACCACTATTATGAATTTGAACGCCTAACTTAAAAGAGTCAGAAAGAAGTTCATCCGCACTAATGTATATTTTATCTATAGACATTGTTTGAGAAGCTTTTGAATATGAATCACCATTATACTAATATGTGTATTGTGTTTATCATCAATATACGTAATAAGTTCAGATAAAAATATATACGTGTATTTGATTGACGAGTCAAGTCACAAGGTGTATCTTATGTTTTAATTATTTGTGAAAGTAATACTCACAAAACATTTCGCAAGTAGTTCGTAACAAAAAAATAATATGCAGGCATCGCCTTGTTTAGGGATGTTTTTTTTTGTTTATTATTTCTTTTTAACTAAAAGAGGAGATTCTTATGGATCGTAGAAAATTTATAAAAGGAGCAGCAGCAGCTGGTGGTGCGGTAGCAGCATCAACTATCTCTGCACCATCTATTGCTAATAACCATATGGAGATAAATATGGTGAGTACTTGGCCTAGGGATTTCCCTGGTCTTGGCACTGGAGCACAGAGATTTGCTGCAAACTTAGAAACCATGAGTGGTGGAAGAATGAAGGTCAACTATTTTGCTGCTAACGAGAGAGTTAAAGCTTTTGACTCATTCGATGAGGTCGCATCAGGTAATGCGCAAATATATCACGCAGCGGACTACTACTGGAAAGGAAAGCATCCAGCTTGGGCTTACTTTACAGCTGTACCTTTTGGGCTGACATATACCGAAATGAATGCCTGGATTCATTGGGGTGGCGGTCAAGAGCTTTGGGATGAGACGGCTGCAGGATTCGGTTTAAAGTGTCTACCTTGTGGAAACACAGGCGTACAGATGGGTGGCTGGTTCCGTAAAGAGATCAACTCTGTTGATGACCTTAAGGGCCTAAAGATGAGAATGCCTGGACTTGGTGGAGACGTTTTGGCAAAACTTGGAGCATCTCCAGTTTCTTTGCCTGGTGGTCAAATCTATGAAAACCTAATTTCTGGTGCTATCGATGCAACGGAATGGGTAGGTCCGTACAATGACAGCTACATGAAGTTCTATGAAGCTGCGAAGTACTACTACTTCCCAGGGTATCATGAGCCTGGTTCTACACTGGCATGTGGCATGAATAAGTCATGGTGGGAAGGCCTTTCAGATTCAGACCAAGCAATAATTAAGGCTGCAGCTGCACATGAAAATGAAATGATGATGGCTGAATATAACGCAAGAAATGGTGCTGCATTAACTAAACTTGTTAATGAGCAGGGCGTAAAACTTCGTCAATTTAATGACGATATTTACGACAGCTTTGGTGAAGCTTCTGACGAGGTATTTGATGAAGTTAGACAACACAGTGACCTTGCTAATCGTGTTCATGAGAGCTTTGCTGCATCAAGAGAATCTGTCGGTGCATGGGCTAAGATCTCTGATCAAGCATATGTTGCCCAACGTAACCGTGTGTTAGGACTGTAGTTTTTTTCTTAACGATAAAAAGAGCTGCGCCCCAGGGCTCAGCTCTTTTTGTTAATAGCTGCTTATTTTTTTATATCTAATTTGTAAACAAAATTATGTCAGAATGGTTTACATTTAACAATAGAATGCTCATGTCTAATGTAATTTATCGCACTATAGCTATAGCTATAGTGGGTTACATGATTTTATTTTTATTTAATAATTACCTGATTTTCTTTCAGGGCTGGCCAGGGCCTATTAGCTTTATTAAACACCAACAATGGCTTGGCTTCTTGCCACTAAGAAATCCTCTTTCTGATGATGTAGCCAACCTGGGATGGATTCAATTTATTGGATTAATATCTGTCTTCGTGCTTTCATTTGCTTGGGCGCTATTAACTAACCACAGAAAACTTAGAGATGACGCTAAATTGTGGTCAAACTTTTCTGCATACATTATTAGAACAGCATTCTGGGCAGTATTCCTTATAGGTATTATAGATACCGCTATATCCTTTTTGAGAGTAGAAGGTTTTTTACAACTAGTAGTCGGAGACAATCTTGCGTCAGAATTAGGCAAGTCCGTCTTCCGAGGCACGTATGTACTTTACCCCTTATTTATTGTAGGTGGACTGATTGCATATCGCTCTCGTAATAATGACTTTATCTGGCTCGCATTACTAGTCGTAGTTGCAGAGTTTACAATTGTACTTACAAGGTTTATATTTTCATATGAGCAGGCCTTCCAGGGCGATTTAGTAAGGTTTTGGTATGCCGCACTTTTTCTTTTCGCTAGTTCATATGCACTAGTAACTGAAGGTCATGTGCGTGTTGACGTTTTGTACGCTTCATTTTCAAAAAAAGCAAAATCTATAACTAATTTGGTAGGCTGCATAGTACTCGGTTTACCTTTGTGTTGGATAATACTTATTACAGGTATGTGGACTCGTGGTAGCAGCCTTAACGGTCCAATCATAAGCTTTGAAATATATCAGCAAGGTTACGGAATGTACGTTAAATACATAATGGTTGGATTTATGATTATTTTTTCAGTAAGTATGATGGTTCAATTTGTCGGTTATGCATTAGACAATTTAGCAAATCTTCGCGGTGAAGAAGACTCTAATTATAAAAATATTAAACCAACAGATTCGTCAACTATACAATTAACCTAAACACATAGTCAATGAATACCTCATCCACTAATAAATAATTTATATTCTATATGGAAACTTACTTTTTAATATTACTCTTAGTTCTTATGATGGGTGCACTAATATCGGGCTTCCCTGTTGCTTTTGCACTCCCAGGCTCTGCCATACTATCTATAGGTATAGCGTCCCTTGCTGGTTATATCTCAGTAGGAGATATAAGCGCTTTTTTTGTGCAAGGCGGGCCGGTAGAATGGCTCACTGCAGGTGTTACAAATCTACGTAGTCTTTATTGGGATGTTGAACGTGACACATTAATAGCTGTACCTTTGTTTATTTTTATGGGCATTATGCTTCAGCGCTCAAAGATTGCTGAGGACCTGTTAGTTGCTATGGCTCAGCTTTTTGGCCCAGTTCCAGGAGGACTAGGGATTTCAGTTGTGTTTGTTGGCGCCCTATTAGCAGCAACAACAGGAATAGTTGGGGCCACCGTTATAGCTATGGGATTAATCTCCCTTCCGGCCATGCTCAGGAACAACTATTCTAAATCATTATCTAGTGGCATTATTTGTGCCTCAGGCACGCTAGGGCAAATAATTCCACCATCAATTGTACTTATACTTCTTGCAGACCAGCTATCGAACGCTTCAGATATAGCTAGCACTGCTAGGGCAGCTCAGTATAAAGAAGCTACAGGAGAATTTATCTTACCATCTGCACTAGATGTGACCTCTACCAGTGCGGGAGACATGTTTATGGGGGCATTCTTTCCTGGACTGGTTTTGGTCGGTCTATACATGCTATATATCTTAATTTATGCTTTAATAAAGCCAGATGTTGCCCCTGCCGTGCCAACCGAGGGTAAGTATGATTTTAAGTTTTTTGTAAGAATATCTCTAGCACTTGTACCACCACTGTTTTTAATATTTGCCGTTCTAGGTTCAATTATTTTAGGAATCGCTACGGTGAACCAAGCAGGCTCTATTGGTGCGATTGGCGCAATAATTATGGGAGGATATAGACTATACCCAAATCATAAAAATACCTATTTGCCTGCAATACTTGCTATTGGAGCTACTATATCGATAGGTGTTATTATGAACTTTTTTGATCTAAACGTAAGGAATATTAAAACCACCTCTGATGTGATTGGGGTTACTCTAGCAACTATTTCTGTAGCTGTACTTATTGGCTCCTCTTTGTGGAGCGCTTGGCGTATATATAAAATTGACGACACTTTACGTGGAGTCATGACAGAGACCGCAAAAACAACTTCGATGGTTTTCGTTATTCTTCTTGGTGCTGCAATGCTTACTACTGCGTTCAGAGGTTTCGGTGGTGAAGAGCTTGTTAAAGATTTTTTAACTAGCCTTGATGGTGGATTCTGGGCTCAGTTCATTGTGGTTATGGCAGTCATTTTCTTTCTTGGATTTTTCCTAGACTTTATTGAAATTGCTGTTGTTGTAGTGCCTATAGTTGCGCCAATATTACTGGCAGAGCCATCAGCAAATATAACCGCTGTTTGGCTCGGTGTAATGATTGGTATGAACATGCAAACATCTTTTCTTACTCCGCCGTTCGGTTTTTCCTTGTTCTATCTACGAAGCGTAGCTCCACCAAGTGTAAGAACTCAACATATATACAAGGGTGTTGTTGCGTTCATTATGCTCCAGCTTGCTGGCTTAACTATCGCTGGATATTATCCTGCACTAGTTAATTACCTGCCTAAACTAATTTATCTAACTTCAGAGGCTGCTCCCCCGCCTGTAAATCCTAAACTTCAGGTATGCCTGGAGGAGTATTTATTTGAGATTTATGATAACGAGGAAATAGCTATACGTAACAGCGTTAAAAGGGCGGCATCCCTTGATACAAGCTACTTGCCTACAAAGTATCAAGATAGTCTATCTCAAACCCATGAAAAAGCTTTGAACTCCTTCGCTCTAATTAAGTCTATCAGAGAAGCTGAGAAGGAGTTATCATTGTTCGTGCCTGAATATAGGCCTATACACGAAGATGTCAGAAGACTGGAAAAGAAAATGAAGTCTATTGCTAAGGACATTAAGTCTATAGATAGAAGAATTGATATTATTTATCTTAACGATAAACTAACTGCAAGTGACTCAATAAAAATATCAGAATTGAGCTCTGACATTCTTGAAATGCAAAATAATAAAAATGAAATAGCTAGTAGAATACCTTCTGATTGGAAACAGTACAGAGACAAATATTTAAAACTTTCTAAAGCTGAGAGCAAAGCTCGCAGATCGTATCGCAGAAATGTAGACGAGGCATACGAGGCATTACTGGATTTACAATATATAATTCTAAGTAAAGATCGTCTTGCTGCACTTGAGGGTGATATTATCTCTTTAGAGAGGGCAATTTCAACTGATACCAATGAACAAGCAATGATAAAGATTAAGCTTGTAGAGAAGCAGCTCGGTAACATACCAGGCGCCAGCAAAATAAAATCTAAAATATCTAAATCTAGGCGAGCCATTAAGCGCAACCCTGATATAGAAAAAGCGATCAAGATGTTAAATCAAGGATTGGAATTATTTTATGCAGAAGTTTCCTGGCGTAATAGCGCATCATCTGAACTAATTATAGCGCTAAAAGAATATGATTCTGCATTGAGAAACACTGTAGGTGTTAGGATGCAGGAGAGGCTGAATGATGATCAAGCAGAATATGTTGCTGGATGCTTATCAAATCATAAAGATATATCTTTATCTTTCTAAGCAGTAATGAGTTAGAAAATTACTGCTTTATATAGTGTATCTAACTGAAATATTGAACAATCTCTTCGAGAGGCTCTCTAGCAGTTCTGTAGCTATTAACTATGTGAGATTTATCCTCGTAACCTAGGGCCATGCCACATATTAATACCATGTCATCTGCGTATCCTAGCTCTCTCTTAACAATCTCTGGATACTCTCCCAACGCTGCCTGAGGGCAGGTCGCCAAACCCTGTGCAACTGCAGCTAGCATTATCGACTGAAGGAACATACCGTAATCAACGTATGAACCTTTTTCCATAACTTTATCCATAAAGAAAAACAACATAACTGGGGCATCGAACGAGCGATAATTTGCAGCCCATTGATTCAACTGTCTTTGCTTGTCCTCTCTCGTTATCTCCAGGGTAGAATACAAAAGTAGTCCGCAAGCTTTCCGCCTATCTTTGTATTTTCTGCCCCACTCAGTGGGGTAATATTTGTACTCCATAGCGCCCTTGATGCCAGACCTGAAGGTATCTTCCATTTTTTTTTCAATACTGTTCTTACTTTCTCCAGTAACGACAGCCACCTGCCATGGTTGAGTGTTCACTCCTGATGGGGACGTTTTAGCCTGTTCCAAAATGTTATTTATAACCTCAACAGGGACCTCTTTATCTAAAAATGCTCTAGTAGATTTACGATTCAATAGTGCAGTTTCAACGTTCACTGTTTAGTTGCTAGTACTTGTTTTAATTCATCCAAAATAGCTGGGTCGTCAATAGTGGATGGAACAACGTAATCTTCCCCATCAACAATTTGCCTCATAGTTTTTCTCAAAATTTTTCCAGACCTGGTTTTTGGAAGCCTATCTACAATGACTGTTTCCTTGTAACAGGCGACTGGGCCAATCTTTTCTCTCATTAGCCTTACTAATCCTTCCTCAATCTCCGTATTAGAGGTAGTTACGCCAGACTTAAGTATAGCAAACCCTAAAGGTACCTGCCCCTTTAGACTGTCAGATATACCTACTACTGCACACTCAGCAACATCCTTATGTGTAGCTATAATTTCTTCCATCTCTCCTGTCGATAAGCGGTGACCAGAAACATTAATAACATCGTCTGTACGGCCCATAACAAATAAGTAACCATCCTCATCTAAATATCCACCATCTCCACTGAGATAATATCCTGGAAAGGCTTCTAAATAACCATCCTTAAATCTGTCAATATCTCCCCATATAGTTGCCAGACAGCTTGGTGGCAGTGGGAGCTTAACAGTAATATTTCCTTGTTGGTTGTGACTTAATTCTTTGCCACTGTCGTCCATAATATGCACATCAAATCCTGGAGCTGGAACAGTGGGTGATCCTGGCTTAACTTGCATCTTTTCAATGCCCATCATATTGGAGGCTATAGCCCACCCAGTTTCAGTCTGCCACCAGTGGTCTATAACTGGGACATTAAAGTTGTCCAATAGCCAATCATATGTTGGAGGGTCAAGTCGTTCACCTGCAGCAAACAAAGTCTCTAGTGAACTTAAATCGTAATCCTTAATTAGTTCCCCATCAGGATCTTCTTTTTTAATTGCGCGGTATGCTGTAGGTGCAGTGAATAATGCTTTTACTTTGTACTCAGAGACAACACGCCAGAATGCACCTGCATCAGGTGTCATTATCGGCTTACCCTCAAATAAGATAGTTGTGCATCCATGAAGAAGTGGAGCATAAACAATATAAGAATGACCAACCACCCAACCAACATCAGATGCCGCCCAATAAACATCTCCAGGTTTTGTGTTGTATATAGAGCTCATACTGTACTTCATTGCCACAGCGTGTCCCCCATTCTCTCTTACCACTCCCTTTGGTTTCCCAGTTGTTCCGGAGGTATATAAAATATAAAGTGGGTCATCGCCTCGGACTTCAACGCAATCAGCCGCAGTAGCAATTCCACATGTACTAGACCAGTCAATATCTCTGCCATCTATCATATTTGCAAGCAATTGCTCTCTTTGATATATTATGCATTTTTGTACTTTGTGTTCAGCAAGCTCTATTGCATTATCAAGTAGGGGCTTATAGGCAATAACTTTGCTGATTTCTATCCCGCAAGATGCACTCATAATTAGTTTTGGGGTGGCATCATCAATCCTAACTGCTAGTTCAGGTGAAGCAAAACCTCCGAACACAACAGAGTGAATTGCGCCCAGCCGGGCGCATGCAAGCATAGCAATAACCGATTCTGGAATCATAGGCATATAGATAATGACTCTGTCACCCTTTTCTACACCTTGATCTCTAATCATTCCAGCACATTTTGCGACCTCATCACGAAGTTCAGTGTAGGTATAAGTCTTTTTAGTTTCGGTTACAGGAGAGTCATATATTAATGCAACCTGTTCACCGCGTCCAGTACTTACATGATAATCAAGAGCCATATGGCAGGTATTCATTTTGCCATCTGCAAACCAATGATGGATACCTTCAGAGTCTTGAGATAATATATCTTTAGGGAAAGCAAACCAATCCAAATCCTTTGCTTTGTCGCTCCAGAACGATGATGGATTATCTATAGACTGTCTATATTCTTTTTTGTATGACATATATTTTTTTTGAATTTAAAGCCGTTGAATTCTACCATAACTTCATTTCGCTCATTCCAGTAAGGCATAAAACTTCACATTGTGATTTCTAGTACTGGTAATTTAACTCTACATCTATACTCTCATAACCATCTAAATAACTGAATGCCCTATCCGAAGGGGCTGAGATTCGTGTACCCCTGATTGATGAAGACCACTGATCATCTATATCCCAGTCAATTCCAGCTGAAAGTAGATTCATGTCTCCATTGTAATTTGAAGACGCTGCAACACTCCATTTAAAGTCTTCGTCATCAAATGAGTCGTTTACGTTTATGGAATAGCTAAAGTTATTCTTACTGGTGCTAACATTTTGAATCAGAGATGGTGTCAACAAGTCAGGAAAGTAATCTATCAGGTGTTGTGAATTCATAGAAAAAACTATTGGCATGTCGTCTTGCTGAATATCGAGCGCTAATCCCCAATCAAGTCTATCCACCTCGACAAGATTACTAGCTCGGTTATGTTCTAGATTACTCTTATATGCGATGTCATACTTTATTAAATTGCCTTGAAAAGTTTGGTTGCCACTGTAACCTAATAAATGATAAGGGTTAGCAAAACTCACCCCATTAGCAATATCTTTTGTTGCGCTATTAGGAACAAGACGGGCATAATAAAACGCTGAATCGGCTCCATCATTATTTGTGCTAAATCTAAGGCCAAATTCAGAGTTAGTGTCACTATTCAAGGCGACATTTACAATCTTATTTATTGTAGGATTGGGGTTATAGAAGGTGCTTAAATTAGAATCTTTAAAATAACTTGTAGTGCTTAGAAGCCATTGAGATTTTGGGAAAGGGTCTGTTAAGCTGCCCCCAGGATTTACTAAGTCTAGGGCGCCCCCCTCTATTTCACCCCAACCGATAGTGTATTTACCCAATTTAACGCTAAAGCTATCTGCACTGAATTGGGTAAATGCGCGCTCAATCTCTAAGTCACTCGTGTTAGTTCTATATTCGCTGTCGTTAGGCCAATAACGTTTAGCTTTTATTTGCATCTCTCCATAACCTGACTGTGGCAAGATGCCATTAAAGTCTAGAGTTAGTTCAGTTCTTTGTTTTGTTGTTTTTAAATTATCTGTTGGATCAACGGAAAACTTGTGAGACAACTTAAATCCTAAACCAGGGTAAGCCTTGCTTTCACTGTCATCCACTTCAAAAACATCAGAGCCATCACTAAAATCACTAAACTCTTGCCCCTCAACATCAAAAGACAGGTCATCATCAAATAAAGCATCATCCGCCACTGTAATTGTGTTGACTTGAATTAAACACAAAAATAAAATGAGCCGGATAGTAATCGATAAAAAGGTCATGAATTATATATCTTTCACATCTTAAGTACTAAATATCACAACACGTTCATTTGGCCTGTTCGCGCAAATCAAGTAGATATTTTTCACGAAATGCTTGATCATTTAAAGCTCTTTTAGTTAGAAATGAAGGCTCAATTTTGATATTAAAGTTAATTGCTTCAATCTTCATATTGGTTAATGTCTGTGTAACTAAATTCATGAAGGTCAAGCTTCGTGACATCCAAATATCATTTATTTTTTCAACTTTACCAGCATCTAGTTGCTTTATTGGCTTTTTGTTTTTATCAAACATTTGCACCTTAAGAGTAATAAATCGCTCTGAATCAATCCAAGATCTAGTTTTACCGTAACGACTCTTCTTTAGTCTATGTGGCTTTGGTGTCGATTCAATAATTACTACCTCACGACCCCTAAACTTACCCTCTCCTAAGATTTCATAGTTAAAATCATCTAGCTTACCGGTCTCCTGATCTTCTATAGTAATTTCAGTACCGAACAGACTTGCTGATTCTGTATCCTCGTCATCACTACTACTAGTACTCATACGTTTAACCTTACCAAGAGCAGATAAATAAATCCAAGTCTCGTTATCTCTATCGCTATCATCATAACTAAATGAAAGCATACCAATGCCTCTCTCATTTGCAGGCTCTAATACAATCGATATTGATTTAACGTCCTTGTTATCTTCACCTGTATTTACTTGGGCGCTTTCAATTACCTTTATTCTTGCTTTTTTAGCGCACTTTAATTTACCTTTACTGATCCCGTATTTACAGGTAGTAAGGCTCATTCTAGTAAAGGCCGAGTCAGTAGTTTGGCGTCGTGATTCATCAACAAGTTCAACAATATCACGTGCACTTAAATTTGTTTTTGCTGTGACATTTGAACTAGTGATTAATAATAAAAATACCAAAAAAATCATTCCTATAAAGCTGTACACATTTTTACTTGATAAAGAGCTCATCACTTAACCTCACTAAAATTCAAATTATCATCTATATCTTTTTGTCCAAACTTAGGCTTAAATATCATAATCAGTGCTGGGAAGAACAGCAAGTCACACAGTAGTGCCACAAAAATAGCTAGTGAGCCGAAGTTTCCAATTTTAGCTAATCCCAAATGATCACTAAAACTTAACATATAAAATCCGCACCCCAAAATAAGAGTTGTAAAGGTAACGGCCTGACCAACCTCCTTAATGGTATTAATAAGAGCTAGCCTCATACTTCCGCTTACTACCACAGCCATTCTGTAGTGAGAAATAAAGTGTATCGTGTCATCAACAGCTATACCTATAATCAAAGGCGCAATTAATAATGTGTCTGTATCAAGAGGTATGTCCAGAAGCCCCATCAATCCAAACGCTAGTGTTGCTGGTATAAGGTTTGGTATTATTGACAATAGCCCGGCCTGTGCTGAACCTAAGGTTAAAACTAACAACAAACTTATTACCAATATCGCAACAGCTAAGCTCTTGAATTGGTTGCGACTAAGGTCATCTGAAAGCTTCATCATTAAAGCAAAAGTACCAGTAATTTCCACCCGCATATCGGGATAGCGTTCCTTTAAATCCGAGAAGCCATTATCTATATCTTTCTTAATGCCTTCAAAAAAGTCAGCATATTCATTAGAACCTGCATTCTTCAACGTAACACTTATATGGGTCTTAGAGTAATCATCACTAACTAAAGCCCTGCGATCTTCAGGGTTAGCGCTATTAAAAAGGTATAACAATTGTGATACTGCGATCTGTGATTCTGGAATGTTCCGGTATTGTTCGCCTCCCCTCATAATTTGATGTGTATCTTTGACCAGATTTGCTAATGAGTTTGTACGAATAATGTAATCATAATTAAGTTGTATTTTGTCTTGCAGGTCGCTAATAGATTGCAACACTTCTGGGTCCATAATAGCATCTGACTCGGCCATATCAATCATGATAATCATCCCGCCAGTCCCCATCATGTGCTCATCTACAATGTCGTATGCTGCCCTTATAGGCACATCCTCAGAGAATAATTCAACAAGATTTGAGTCTATCTTTACTTGTGTAGCTCCGTACAAGCATAACCCAAATATTCCTACAAAGACTGCCACCACGCTATATCTTCTCTTATAAACTAGTGCTGGAATTTTATCTAGTAGTGGCTGTAGCCATGCAGCACCTAGAAGCCATGAAAGGCCAGACATATTGGATATATACCTAACCGGTTTAAACGCTATATAAATAAATTGGGAGACAAGTTTTTTGTATTTACTGAATCGACTATCATTATTTGAGGGCTCAGGCATAGGGTGCCAATAGTCCAGCAGAACTGGCAGTAAATAGATAGTATATATAAATGCTAAACCTACCCCAGCTGCAGAAGATAGACCAAAAACAACAAACTGCTCCATCCCGGTAACAGACATAGAGGCCATACCTGCCATTGTGGTGATGGTTGTTAGCAATATAGGAACTCCAGTTTTTCTGTACGCGTGGCTTAGTGCCTGGTTATGTTCTTCACCCTCCCTACGAAAGAAAATATAACTACTCATAACATGTACACAGTCTGCAACACCTACAGCTACTATCAGCATTATTGTTAGAGTTATGAGTGAAGATGACTCTATATTTAACCAACTAATAGTACCAATAACAAATACAATACTCATTCCAATAGCTAACTGCGGCAAAACAACAGCACTTGCTGAACGAAATAGCGTCCAAAGTAGTAAGTTTATTATTACAACCATACCTATAAGCAAGTAACCTGCGTGAACCATAGTGTCCCATGCAAGTTCAACCATAGAGGCCCCACCTATAGGATAAAAATCAAAATTTTCTAGTATATGTGGTTGGTTATATATTGCAGAAATTGCGGGCATAAATGTTAGATAAAGACCAGGATCCATCTCCTCAAAATCAACCTTATTAACAATTGCAAGATCATCCACCGTAGATTCAAAGTTATCACTAGGTCCATCCCACATATCATCAGAGAATAGATTATTATCTTCATCATCAATTATTGGAATTATTGGTACAGTTCCAAAATCCGTAGTAATAGATATAGCTCCAAATCTATAATCCTTGGAAAACATAAACAATGGCAAATTGGTCTGAGAATTGGCTAATAGTTTTATTTTATTAAGCTCTTGTATGTCGCTTGGTATGTCATTTGGAACTAATAGTGGTGAACTAAGTACATCGTTATTGTTTTGCTGTATGCGTATATTGGTTAGTGACTGAACACGCTTAATATGCTTAAGTTCTGTAAATTGCTCAGGCAACAATCCGAACTTATTAGACCAAACATCTTCATCAATATCATCTGTATTATTTAGTATGTTAGTAATTTCTGCTATTAACGATAATGAGTTATGCGAAAACACATCGCCATCCTTTGCTTCGTAGACAATAAACAAACCATCATCACTTCCGAACTGTTGACGGAACTCGTCGAGAGCCTCTAGGGCAGGGTCACCCTTCTGAAACCATGACTCTATAGAAAAATTAAAGCTAAACTGGTTAAGGCCAATTGCCATAAATACCGATGAAAGTAAGGCAAATATAAGTACGGTTTTGCGATATGAGCGTAGCTGATCAGGAACGCCGCTGAAGTATTGATTAAGTCCGAGCAATATGTTTTTCATTGCTATATTTTAGCTGAAATTATTTTGTAATGAATGAGCTATTATGCATTATTCTAAATATTTTGCTATTACTTATTAGCGGACAAAAAAATACCCTGCAACACTTGGTTGTACAGGGTATTTTTGGAATAAAAGCCTAGCAATGTCCTACTCTCACATGGGGAGACCCCACACTACCATCGGCGCTAAGTGGTTTCACTTCTGAGTTCGGGATGGGATCAGGTGGGTCACACTCGCTATTGTCGCTAAGCAAACTGGTTGCAATGACTATAATTCATAGTCACTACTAATTAAAAAGTTTTTATACCTTGGTTATTACTAACCAGAAGATATAACAATAAAATACATTAATAAAGTTTGAACACTTACACAGTGTATCGCATGACACATCAACACAAAAATTATGAATTACAAATAATTTGGGTGTTATATGGTCAAGACTCACGATCAATTAGTACATGTTAGCTTCATGCATCGCTGCACTTCCACACCATGCCTATCAACCTCGTAGTCTTCGAGGGATCTTTAGGATATTTTAAATATCAGGGAGACCTAATCTTGGGAGGGGCTTCCCGCTTAGATGCTTTCAGCGGTTATCCTTTCCACACATAGCTACTCGGCAATGCGACTGGCGTCACAACCGAAACACCAGAGGTGTGTCCATTCCGGTCCTCTCGTACTAAGAACAGCTTCCCTCAAGTCTCCAACGCCCACGGTAGATAGGGACCGAACTGTCTCACGACGTTCTAAACCCAGCTCGCGTACCACTTTAAATGGCGAACAGCCATACCCTTGGGACCTGCTTCAGCCCCAGGATGTGATGAGCCGACATCGAGGTGCCAAACACCGCCGTCGATGTGAACTCTTGGGCGGTATCAGCCTGTTATCCCCGGCGTACCTTTTATCCGTTGAGCGATGGTCCTTCCACTCAGAACCACCGGATCACTAAGACCTAGTTTCCTACCTGCTCGACGTGTCAGTCTCGCAGTCAAGCACCCTTTTACCTTTGCGCTCATTGCACGATGTCCGACCGTGCTGAGGGTACCTTTGCGCTCCTCCGTTACTCTTT
>Ga0315324_10000351_pt1 | contig 16311 bp, 16 predicted proteins | sample M150021515metaG_FD_203919 | JGI IMG/M metagenome (GOLD analysis project Ga0315324, IMG submission 203919) | Ammonia-oxidizing marine archaeal communities from Monterey Bay, California, United States - M1 500m 21515 | ecosystem: Environmental > Aquatic > Marine > Intertidal zone | place: USA...
CCGATTATCAGTCAGACGACCCAATTAATAAATCTAAACAGCAGGTATCAACCGCTTTTTCAAATAATTCTAATCAAATCCGTCAGGGAAGTGATCAGGCTACCGCCCAGAATCGTGTCAATCGTAAACCCCTTCTCCGTAAGCGGTAATTTCTTTTAAATCCAATATATAATATATATATGTCTATTAATAATCATATTGATAAATTAATAGAAAAAAATAAACATATCAAACCAGTTAATCAAACTGCATACCATAATGCGTTTTTATTATTATCGGAAACAAGAGCGTTAAATGAATTGGTTTCAAATATGAAACCCTCGACTCGTGCAGAAATAGAAGACATCGATAAAAAGCAACCTCCCCCATTATATGATAGTCGAAGACGCAGTCCGTCGTCTCGTCGTCGTAGGTCTGGAACAGCACCAGATTATCCGACAGCACCCCCGACATCACCACCCACCGACTCCCCAATATTAGGACATGGAAATACGATATATGAACCATCTGAAACGGAAGAGCAGAATCTAGCGAGACACGTTATGTCGGAAGTATATAAAAATGAATATGAAAGACGAGATATTGAAGGGTATACTAAATTAGAATCATTAGGTGATGATAGAAATCTAGTTTATAAAAGTAATAAGGATAATACAGTATTATATGGAATTCGGGGAACTGCGTCTGCGACTGATTGGCTTACTGATTTAGAAATTGGAATAAAGTCATATTTAACCGATAAGACACCACAGGCAACAATGAATGAACGATTTGACGCTACCCAAAAAATATATTCTAAAATCCGCGAGTTATATCCAAAAAGTAAAATCATAATGGGGGCTCATTCATTAGGTAACGCCGTTGGATTAGATGTATTATATAAAAATAAAGATGATTCGAATATGTCATTATATGGTTACAACGGATTTAACCACCCCTTATATGTAGGAAATAATGACCCTAGAAATAATCCGCAAAGAACAGCATATGATATTGTAAGTTGGTGGGATAAGAAAGCAGGTGATGTAAAAGGCCCACCTATAAAACAAGGGGCGGTAGCAGCGGCATCTTTAATTGGTGGTATGTATGCTTACCAAAATCAATTAATAAATGATATGACAACTTCGACTAATCGACAAATAGACGCATGGAAAACGTATGCATCAAATATAAGAATGAACAATCAAGGTGCTATGAGAGATTGGGGTATTAAATGGGACGCTAACAACGCAGAGAGATTAGCATTAGAACTAGAAACACCGACACCTGATATATCGGTTGCTGTAGATGCTAATCAAGTAAGTAAAAAAAATTTAATAACAGAATTAGAATCCATTATGCCAGAGACACCAACTGGGGTATCCCATAATGAAATGTTAGAAATAATTAAAAAGGGAAGACCCGTAAAAGAAACATTAGCAGATTTAGGATTTGTCGGCGATTCATTAGAACCCGTAATAACTCAAGCAATGCTGGATGAACAAGCAGAACTATATACCGATGTAGCAGATAAAAGAGTAATGACATTAGTCGAGGATATCGCTGCTAGAACTGGGACAACTGATTCTGCTGCGGCACTTTTAATTGCTGGGGTAACAATTGCTGGTATTTTCGCAGCACATCGAACTGAGAATTTCGAACCCGAGAAAAACCTATTTATAAATAAAAAGAAAGAAACGGATGATGATGAATTATAATATTATATATATATATTATATATATGTCAGCATCATCAGCAACCGAGTATCCCGTTCTCCAACCTACCGATTCAATCAGCGTAAACGAGCAGACTGAATACCAGCCCGCTAATCAGCCAGTTCAACCAGAGCAGAGTCACAGCGTTAAATATAACCCAGTTAATGGTAATAATTTTACAAAAGATAGCGATTACATTCAGTTCACAATTCGACCTCAGGCACGGACTTGGCTCGATGGAAGCAAAACCACACTTAACCTTAAATTCAAAGCACTCCCCGACCAGGGAACAGGAACAACTGCGATGAGTACTTATTCGACTCGGTGCGGGATTCAGGGAGCAATTTCTCGTCTCGTTGTTACGAATTCTGGAAATACTCTCGAAGATGTTACTTCTTATAATCGTGCTTATGCCCTCGTTAATAATATGTATGCATCAACTTCTCAGTTACGCTCTGCCCCATCGGTTCGTGATATTACCAGCGATGGATCTGGTGCATCTCAAACAGGTCGTCAAACTGGTAAACGCATGACAACTGCGGCTGCGGATTCTGCTGTGCTAACTTGTAATGAATACGAATGCTCCATTCCAATCAGTTTATCATCTCTATTTGGTCCATCATCTAGAAAATCTCTACCACTCGGTAAAATCACCGAACCCATCGATGTAAAGATATACCTCACATCTCATTGCCCCGAAGTATACTATTCAAAGGCAGGTTCGAAGACTGCTGCCCCTTATGATACCTCTCTTTCTGATTATCAGATTACTAGCGTATCGTTAGAATGTCATCAGGTTAGATTTAGTGAATCGGTAACTGCTGTCGTCGATGCCGCATCTGGTTCTGGTTCAAATCATACTTGGGATGCCGACCAACTCAGTTCTAGTTTAAATAATATTACCCCATCTCTCCAGCAAGACCAAATCCTATTATCTAATACTCAGTTCCGTGATTGTAAAAGTATTATGAATCAGACTTGGTATAGTGAAATCACTGGTTCAACGGTCACATATGCCTCTCTGCAAGGGGGATTATATAAATACAACGTATCTTGTGACGGGCAGTTTCTCTTATCGAGGGATGTCGGTAATAACAATCTAGCCGAACTTCATAATAGTGATGCCCTTATTGTTGCCAATTTACTCTCAATTACTAGAAATGCATGCGACCTCTGGGAGGGAGACGTCCAGTTAAATAATGGGGCATTTTCAGTCGGTAGATTTAACCCATATGCCGAATCAACCGTCGGTGGTTCATTCCCATCAACTGGACCACAAGTAACCCCGACCTGTCTCGTTTCTCAATTCCAAGCGGATACCGTAAAACCAACCGACCCTGATTGTTATTATACCGGAATTTCAACCCTCACATCTAAAGATATGTCTAGAAAATTAACTGGTAGTGATTTTAAAGGTAAACAGATTGTCGTCCATGTCCGCCGTCATAATACCATTCCATCCACTAGTGCTAAACAGATTTACCATTCAGTCCTCCATATCGGTTGTAAGATTATTCTTGAGAATGGCGAATTGCGTCGTGAGTGCTAATTTATTTTAGAAGTAATTATTAATGGATATACCCCCAATTAAAAATGAAAACATAGGATTTAATATGAAACGATTAGATATAACCAAAATAGTTAGATTTAATTATGAAGTTAAACGAAGTAATAAAGTATATGACGATGATTTTATATCTAAATTCCCAGATTGTATGCAAACCCATCTTAAAAGCGAAAATCAAAAATTCGAAGATAAAGATGTAATATTATATACCCCTCATCCTATCCCATATAATGCCGTCACTGATTAACAATTCGGTCATTATTAATTATATATATATATTATATATATAATGTCGTTCACACCTTCCGTAGTTTCAGATAGTTACATTTACGAACCAGCACCCCGTGCACCAGATGGTCATTCATATCGCACCGAGTGGCAGAGTGAAGCAGCCAGTTATGGTCTCGGTGGAATCGTTCGTATTCCGCTCAGCCAATGCGAACGCGGTTTCGTCAATGTCGAGAATTCATGGGTTAACCTTACAATTAAAGATGTCACCTTAACTGGGACAGGTCTCACCGCAGCCGGTGTTAGAATGAGTCATATCGGCGGGTCTGCTTGTTTCGATCAGGTCAATGTAATTAATTCGGGGGCATATATCCAGCATACCACCCAATACCAAGCCGTATATGCTCTCAATTTCGTTGCTAATACCGATGCTAATAATTCTCTCGGTAATTCAATTACCAATAATAGTGCTAAACCAGGCGTAGGTAGTTCTGATAGTTCGGTATATAATACTTTACTCGGTAATGTCCTTCCAGTAACCGCTACCGCTGGAACATCCGCAGTTCAAACTGGCACTCTCACTATGAGTATTCCATTGATGGGTATTTTTAGCGATGAGAAAGCATTCCCACTCGGTATGCTTGCATCCGAGACAGTCTTAGAACTATATCTCACCAATGATATTAAGAATATTTTCTTTAATAACGCAGACGCTGGAACTCTCACAGGTCTAGGAAGTGCCGAATTCGTTGTTTCATTTGATGCGATGATCGAGGTAGTCAGTCCTAATGCATTCCGTGAAATTAAAGCCGCATCATCGGGTCATAATGGTATCGTAACTTGGAGTTCTACCGAACAACGGGCATCATCTAATACCATCCGCATGGATGAACTAAATGTAGCCGCATTAATGGAAAAACAGGTATTGCTAACTGGTGTTAAACCTCGTAAACTTCTCAGCATCGTCGGAGCGTGTTTTAAAGATAACAGCAGTGGTAATTACGATAGATGGGCGATGGTTCAACCTTGGGCTGAAACTGAATCTGGGGTTCAACTCCAGATCGGCACAAAATTGTATCCACCTAGAAAAATCGCTAATAAAGCAGAAATTGTAAAACATCTTTCCGAATGCTATAATCAATCGTCATTCACCACACAGGCTAATCGGTTTAAGGATGATAAATTTAAGACTCGTATCCCAGACGTTTATCTCGCTGGTAGTGCTAAGGTTGATATTGTTCGTTCGGCATGGGGGGTAGACCTTACCAGTTACGATAAAGAAAATGATGGTGTCGATGTATCACAGGTCAATATAATGCTAGGGGGTAATTTGAAAGCAGATAGCACTGTTACATCTGGAAGTAATTATCAACTCGTATCTGTAAAACGTTTTGCCGTTCTATATTCAGTTAGTGATTCGGGAAATATGGTAGTCAGTTATTAGATAATATTTTATATATATATATTATATATATGTCACAGGTTGTCCCCCAGAAAGTTATTTTAAAAGAGGATAATCTCCCTCTCCCATCTAATTATACTAGAACAAGGTTTCCCAGTACAGAAGGCGTATCTACCGAAATCTCGAATATCAATATTCCCGCCCTTAGAAATTCTTATTTAAATTGCCGTGATAGTTTTTTAACATTTTCGGTTGAAGCAGAACTAACGGGAAAAGACCTTCCTTATATGACTACCGCATCACCCCCAGTATTAACAAACGCAGAGAACCTATTACTCGACCCATGCGGAGCCTGCTGTTTCGTTCGATCCATTACCTTGCTTCAGGGGCAGTCCACTACTATTTGCCATTTGGATAATTATGCTAAAATTCATTCGATGCTTCAAGTTACCGAGGCATCCGTAGATTCTGCGGGTATTCGTGGTATTCTTTCGGGATGTGCTAATTATACCAGTACAACTGGGGGAACTATTCAAGGCACTCGTGGGGGCGTTACCCTCATTGGAACACCTACCACTCAGTGGGGTAATCCTAAAACTGGAAGCGTCGCTACCGATACAAAAATAGCACAGATGACCTTTGCATTACCCATCGCTGGATTGCTTTCAACCGCAAATATCCCCCTTTCAATGTTAAAGGAAGGATTAACCATTAGAGTTCAATGGGCGAATAATGTCAGGGATTGCTTTTATACTAAACACGCAACCGACGCAGCCAACCAAGCAACAATCGACGATATCGGGGCGATGACATTTAAGAATGTTTGTTACGATGCGGGGGTAGCAACCCTAACTGATGCTTCCCAACTCGCCGTTGAAAAAGAGAACAGATATAAATCCGAACCAATCCAATGGAGTGGCACTGACTATTATTGCGGAATCCGTAATACGAGTAGCGACGAATTAAAAACCGCTCAAACCGCTACCCATATTCTCGGAGGTTTTACTTTCACATCAACTAAGAGTATTTTATGCGGCACATATTGTAAACCCGCTGGAACTATTAATCCCCCGAATGTCCCTCATATCGTATTCGACAAAATCAGATACCGCGTTAACGGCATCGAGCGTCCCCGCAATGTAATTGATACTCTTGCTAAGATGGTTCAGCATACCGCCGTAACAACTGGTTCTAATTCTCAGGCTGTATCAACTGGTCTCATGAGTCGTGATTTTACCAGTGCTAATTTCCGCCCAGTAACTGGTCTTGCCGATGCTAATGCTACACATTTTACCGATAGAGGCGTATCTGGTGTCAGTCTCAATTCATTCCCTGCTATGGGTGCTATCTCGGGTATTGATACCAGAGGCGGTGATATTCAGGCAGAATTAGAAACAACATCTGTAGCCACTACTTTTGATATGAGTACCTATTTCGTCGGTGTATATGATGTTATATTTATGCTCGAGGATGGTGTTATTAAATTGTCATTCTAAAAAATAACATAATAAACCCTCTTTAGATCTTCCCCCTGAATTGTAGCAGACTTACCGATATATCTATATAAGAATGAATTAGACATTAGAAAAAATGTAATCTGTGTTTCATCTAATCTGTGATAGTCTTTAAAATCGTTATACTCATAATCTAGAATAATTAAATTTACCGCTTTATTAGGGTATTTCTCTTCTTGCTCTTTTCTAACAATGTAATTAATATGCTCTATAAATGTAGGGTTACATTCATGCATCGTCTCTATAATCATATATAAGGTATATGATTATATATTATTTGGAAAATATACGAATATATTAGAAATATCTATATATATAGTATATGTTAAGTTGCGTCCTTTGTAAAAATCAAACAATGTATGTTTCGAATCTCTGCCCCGAATGTTCGAAGATACAAAAGTATATGATGTTATATGGGGAGCATTGTATATATGATATCTTAAATAAAGTTCTATTAGTTAAAAATGTAGATAAGAGAACTGATAAGGTAGCGGATGATAAAAAGGATTAGACTTTACGTTCGAGTTCTTCTTTTGAGATAGGGATGGGGGGCATTTCAATATCGGGTTCATCATCTGATTTAACACTACGGGTAATACTACATCCGCAACATTTAATCTCGGTGCATTTACTTCCGTGAATACATGCGGCTATTGCCCCGATAACTCCCGCTAATGCGATTGAGATTTCCATAACAGATGCTGCTGTGATTATCATTATATATATATCTATATAATATATATATGACATTGAACGACGAAATCGGAGCATTGGTATTAAAGAATACCCGCATTAATCCAGTTAATCAAACCGCGTATAAGAATGCATTCCTTTTATTGAGTAGCACCCGTGCATTAAATGAACTCGTAACAAATACCAAGCCGAGTGATCGAGCGAGAAAACAAGGTATCGAAGATGATGCTCAATATCTTAAAACCCCGAGCGGAGAACGGAGCAGTGTTAAGAAACCGAAGACGGGAAAGGACGCACCGAAGACAGATGCGACCCCAGCACAGAAACCGAAAGCCGCACCGAAGAAATCATCACCATCACCAGCACCGAAAGCAACGATACCTACAAAAGAAAGCAAAGCGGCATCTAAAAAATTAGTAGCCAGTGCATTGAAGGGAGGTATGGAAAAAGTGTTATCGGCAAAAGGTGTTGCTGATAAAATAATAAAGAGGGGAAGGGGTAGACCGACAGGGGCAACCAACGCACCAGGTGTAACTAACAGACCACGTAAAGCACCAACAGGGGACATGGGGTTATCAAAGAAAGATGTTAAGGGTTTATTTGTTCGAGATGTGGTTCGACCCGCACGGAAGCAAAGTGATACCGATGCCGATATGAAGAGTAGGGTTTCGATTGCGAAGACAGCGAAGATGGTTAAAGCAAAAGAAAAGGAAGTAGCGGCTCTTGAAAAGGAAGCAGCCAGTCTCGCAAAGACAGCAGGGTCAGCACGAAGATTAGGAACTAAGACACAAAAGAAAAAGAAATAGACAATAAACTATGGGAATTTATCCAAATAGCATTAGTTTAATGCCTAGAATGATAAAAAAGGGCATTAATCTATCAAAAAGAACTAAATAATGATAAAAAGACCTAGTTTAATGCCCCTAGGGGGATTAATTTTAAAATTTATGTGCTGTGGGGCATTAAACTAGGTCTTTTTATCTCTTTTTAGTTCTTTTTGATAGATTAATGCCCTTTTTTATCATTATAGGCATTAAACTAATGCCATTTGGATAAATTCCCATAGATTATTGTCATTCTTATTCTGGTTCTACAAAATCCTGAGGTTTCAAACTTGTGCCAGTATAAAACTTAGTATGAATTTTATTAATCGATAGTGCTGCCTTACCTAAATTATTAATCAGTGACCCGGTCGATGAAATTATATGGGTCTCGAATACTATCCTATCCATCCAGTCATTAGGTTTAAGAATACCTTTAATTATTCTTATATGTTTATCCCCGCCCTCTCTTTCATCGACTGCTACAAATCCAACCTTTAAATATCTCGGTTCTTCTAATAGACAGAATACATGCTCGAGATGTTCGGGCATCTCTTGCAGTTCTTCCTCTTCACCCTCGATAAATATTTTAACGGCGTGTGTTTCATACTCATCTAGTTGTGCTTTGAATCTATCCATATTTTTTCTATATTTAACATCTACCTCTTTACCACTGGGGTAATATACTTTAATCATCGGGGTCGTGAATAAATAATAGTTCTTATGCACACCGCAGTATTTAGTCCCGTCCTTCGATTTGAATTTACACGGTTGCCCGTCTTTCTTTTTTGCTTCACAGATGGATGTCATTTTATAGTTGTATAATATTCTTATAATATTTAATTCAATTTTATTTTAAGATAGGGATTCCGCCAGTGACCATTTGTTTGCTCGTTCGAAATATTCCTGATGCCGTCGCTCTCTCCTTATTTCTGCTGCGAGTCTGCCGAGTTCATTCGCCACCCCGAAGATGACTGCACCCCCGAGGTACACATAAATACCGAACAGTATCGAGGATAACATTTAATAATATAATAATGTATTATTATATTATTATGTTTGATTTGGAAGAAATCATAAGATTAGAATCTAACGAAGATTTTTTAAAAAGATTGGTATCAATCGCTACATGTGACTATATTCAAAATGAAGCGTGGTTATTATTGAAAATAAAAAAACTGATCGAGATGAGACTTAATGTAATGGAAGAGGATTGAAATTATTCACAATAAGATATACCAGCATCTTTACCACATTCTAAACATCCACCGAATACGCCATCTGATAAATACGCCACCCCCGTATCACGACAGGCATCACATTCTATTTTGCTTTCTTTATTACAATGATAACACAACTTAAACTTATAATTAATCATTTCGCTACATTCAGCACATTTTTTTGTTTTTGTTTTTGAAACTGGTTTATTTTTATTACATTCGAAACATAATGGGAATTCTTCTTTCTTATATTTTCCACATTTACATATTCTTTTTTTCGCATCCTTTTTCAGTTGTTTCTTTTTCGCATTAATTTCATTAGTACAATCAAAACAAATATCAGTCAACCGACGGGTATTAACCTCCCCGCATTTGTCGCAGTGTTTTTTTTTACCATCTAGCATAAAATGATTCATACAACAACTCCCAATCGTTATAATTTTTTTACCTTCTCTTTCATCGCAGGGAGTCGCCCAATAATTATATTTTATTGTTGTATTACATACACATTGCCATGTTTGTTCGGGTTCTTTTCTATAATCTCTATTATTTTTATTACACCATTTAATCCACATTAAATAACGAATAGGGTCGTGTGGTACGTCCTCGTGATTATCTTGGTTATCGCACCCAATACATTTCCAATTTTCAACATCGTCTGCTGTATACCCCAATTGTTTCAAACCTACCACGAATCGATTATGTTTTTTGATACTAGTCATTACTATATATATATGTGACTATGTCTTTAAGTGTAATGCGTTTAATTAGACGCATTAAAGAGATTGGATAAGATTTTCATATACAATTCGTTCAATTGAATAAATTTCATTATTAATAATTTTCATAGTATTTGTTCGAATCATTCTCAGCATAGTTGATGCACTAATCATAGCATATGACTCGACTTCTTTTCTCGATTTAAATTCTTTAATTTCATTCCGCTCGTCGTCTGTATGTGATACACGACTAACTTTATAATTCATGTGATTAATATTACGTCCCATATGTATATTATACATATATATAATGCTTTAAGTGATTAAACGCATTATTTATAAAGCAATTAAACAAACTCTTCTTCCATTTCAATTATTTCATTATTACACATAATAGTTGATACGAGACCCTTATATCCACGATTACCATTAACTTTACATGCGATTGCCCCTTTACCTTCCAATATCTTTTTCATATCCTTTGAATTTACTTTCATAGCACATTGTGTTTCTATATGTTCATTTAATTCGGCATTAGTCATTTTATCAGATGGATTGCCCGTAAATTCAAGGGTACTAGTCCAATCATTCGCATTCTGTAATTCCTTTTTAGCAGCCCTCATTTCTTCTGGGATTTTATCTAATTGTCCCTCTTTATAAAATAGCATTGACCCCTCAACAAACCATCGCATAATACCCTCCTTGTTTTTTAATAGCGATTCTTCTTTTTTATCATCTCTCAATTTATCACCATCTTTCCGTTCTTCCTCACATACATATTGATTCCAATATTGAATAATAACAATTCGGCGTAAAAACGCATGAGATGACTTAAATGAGGGTAATACATTAGTATTCATAACAATTTTAGCGGTATTTTGAAATATAAATGGATTTCCATACAATTCACGGGCGATACTCTCGCCACCCCCTACCAATTGCTTAAATGCCTTACCTAATTCGGTTGTGTCTTCCATTTCCTCAATAAATGCCGTTGTTTTATTATATAACTTTGCTACTTCTGGTGATGCTGAATTAGCGTTCGACTTTTGAGATTTATCGAGGATTGACTCATCAACCTTTGTAACGCACCCCTTAAATGTCATCTGCATTACATTTGAAACAACACTTTTACCATTACCACCCGAACCATTGGCAATAGTCATAACCTGTGCCGATGTTTCTTTAGTAATCAGATAACCGAATAACTTATGAATATAAACCATCATCTCATCTGGTTTCGTAATATTTGGATGGTCGAATAAATCACGTAAAAAAGCATCCCATTCTGAATATTCCGCTTTTTCATTATAATCAATATCAATAAATCCAAGTTGATAATCGTCATAAGTTCTGGGTCGTAGTTTTCCAGTTCTCAATTCAATAATTCCATTTCTCACGCTTAAAATATCGGTTTTTGCGGTTGTCTTACTTCTAAAATCCTCATCGAATATAGAAGGATTACCCGCTAAGAATTTATTGACACCCCCAATATAAGCCGCAGTTGATAAATCCCGCTTTAAACCACGTATTTTTTTAAGATATACCGCCCATTCATCTTGTTTATCTACCGCTTCATGTGTCTCCCCAGCATCATCTATTTTAGCAGTTATATCAGATATTTCTTTATCTAATTCAGATTGAATTACATTTGAAACCTCGTTATAAATACTGACAATTGTTTTACTCGTCCAAATACATTTTTTATGGTCGTATAACATAAATATTTGTTTTTGCTGGTCAATACATTTAATATATTTACCATATAATTTACAGAATAAATTACTAGCAGATAATTGAGTCCCGTCTTTAATAAAATTATTAAATTCGTTTTTCGTTAAACGCATATTATATTTATCAGGGTTGATTAATTTTGCATAATATTTAATGGTTGATAATGATGTTTCACCCTTATAAAAGTTATCCCATATCTTCGAGTTTTGTTCCTGATTATATCCCGATGATTTAGAACACCACTTATCCCACATTTCTTTTAAATCAGGGTTGTAATTTTTGGTAGCAATTGATATTTTAAGCCACGTATCATATGAATCAACAACTCCAATAATATCGAACAAATCTTGAACTTCTTTATCATCGCATATGACAGATAGTGGTTTATCATATGTCGGCGTTTTTGGTGATTGTGGGTTAGTTTTTGATTTTAAAACAGGTTTAACAATATCAGTGACTTCACCCTTAATAAGTATATTAGTGCTATCAACCCGAGTTATAAGATAATCGGTAATGGGAGATTTACCGAGTAATACGGGTTTGTTAAGGTCTTTTGGCATTTTTTTAAATCCAGCAACTCTGAATTTCTGCGTTCCTTTATTATATATACTAATATCAAATAAACCATCATGAACATCAGAATTCTTTGTATCTATCAATGTTTGTTTTAAAAACGAACCTTGAATTTTATATTTTGGAATAATGATATGAAGTGACACTTTACCGAAATATTCAACACCTTTAACTTTACAACATTTTAATCTGCTGTTCGTTTCAACCGCAAAATCAGTATCTAAATTTAAATCAACTTTAAAAGAGTTCTTAAATAGTGTTTGCAATGCGTTTTTACTATCCCCGACATATTTATCGGTTTCTTTTTGTAAGTCTTCTTCATTTATCGGCACGTCAATATATTTATCTACATCGAAGTATGGTTTAAACGCTTTTGATACATCTAGCCATTCGAACAATGGTTTTCCCGTTTCAAGTAGTTTATTTATTTCACTTACCTTGTATAGTTTCTTTTCCTTGTCAGGTTCGGAATATAAAGAGTTACAGAATTTGGGAATATTGAGGTCAGACATTTTCTAATATATTATATTATTATTTTGTTTTTAAGTATTTAACGCATTATTTTTAAAGCGTTAAAAAGGAAGAGGACAGGAGGGACAGGACAGGACGGGAGAATATTTTACCTGTCCTTAATATTTTCTAGTATTATTTTCTTATTATCTATATTAGGAGTAAGTATTACTATTATTATTACTATTTTTATTAATTTAGAGAGTATATATAGTATATATATACTCAAGAGGACAGAAGGACACTTGGGACACCATTTCTTATAACTTCCATATAGAAATTAAAATAATAAAAATTAAAAATAAAGTTTATATATACAGAAGTTATAAGAAATGGTGTCCCGTCCGTCCTTCTGTCCTTTTTTGAAAATGATGTCCCTAATCCAATTTGATATAGTCTGTATTTTGGGTAACTGAATGCCCCATATTAGATGCTAGTTCCTTTTGTGCTTTCAATGCTTCCCCTCCATTGATGGTAGCGACGATATGCCTGAGCATCGTTGTTGAGATTGCTTTCCCAGTTTTAGCAAAGATGGATTTCATGTATTTAGTGAATTCAATCGAATTAAATGGAGCACCTGATTTCTTTGTAAATAGATAACTGGTATGTCCCGACTTTCTTAAAAATCCCCCAATTTCAGTATTTAGACTCGGGTCGATATCAATGATTTTCTCGCCATAAGTTCCCGCCGTCTTATATCTATTCAATCCAATCATATATTTCAGTGGTTTTTGTTGACGTATGAAGTAGTTATTTCCCTTCTTATCCTCGGGTGATAATTTCTTATATCTTGCATTAGTTACAATCTGTAAGTCACGCATGTCATTACGGAGTGGATACATCATATATAATTTCAATACCATATATTTCTGTTTATCATATGTGCGTTGATATTCTAAAACCTCGTCTAATTCCTCTTTTGAAAGCCAGTTTTTCTCTTGTTTCTCGCTCTTAGTATTCGTTTTCGTAAATTCGGCATACTCTTCATTGCGTTTATCCCGAATTTCAACATATTTCTTAATAATAGCATCTTTCCCTTTAACTGCTTGTAAGTATACGATAATAGCATTATAGAAATTTCTCTGCGTAAGTGGCGTTAAATTTTCAATGGCGGTTACAACCTTATCGAATTTCACCAGTTCTTTAAAATCAGAAGTATCTAGTTTTTTCAAAATTTTATTTAAGTTTTGAACATAAGATTTAATTGTACTATCAGTTACTTTTGGTTTGTATTCCCGTAAAGTTTCTGTTAAAGTCATTTATATATATTATATAATATATATAAATCTAGGATTAAACGAATTAAGTTTTATTAATAGAAATAGGTTGGAAATTTTTACAAATTTTAAAATCCCGTACCCGATCCACTTGTAAAAAGTTAAATTTTTTGTCATAGATAAAATCCCAAAAGGCATTCATGAATTCTTGTTTTGGAATCATCGATAGCCATTCTGTCCAGATTCTATCCTTCTCGATAATACTACCTGTATCGAATTGAACTAAATTTCTAATAATTTGTCTATGCATTGAATCTAACGCCATATAGTTTTGACTTAAAATGATAATAGATAAACCACCCCCAATATGTCGATGATTACGCAATAACTTTAACAGTAAGCGTTTTACCCCTTTGTCTTTTAGTTCAGTACTGAAATCATCGATAATAAACAACGAGTGATTTGGTTTCTTATCTGTCCCCTCGTCTCCAACTTCGAGTGCTTTCTCATATGCTTCATTTAACGTATTAACCGTTAACTCATCATATATATCATCATCTACCATATCACCGACAAATGAACCATCATATGAACCCTGACTTGATTCAGGGCAGAAATAAGCGATATAATCCCAGCATGTGGATTTACCTTTTACGTTATAGTTATGTCTAAGGAGTGATTCTACGAAATGTGATTTACCAGATCCAGGACGACCGACCACATACATTGTGAATGCTGTTTTCGCTAATCCACATTCACCGAACGAAAGACCTTTCATTTCTTTATCACGTGTCGACTTACTTAATTTTATAGTTGTCCCAGCGGGGGATAAATCAATCTTCATTATATAATATATATTAATATATTTATGAATCAGTCAAAACGCTACCCCCTCTATTGGTGGCTTCTAACTGACATTCATAATAGACTGGTTTATCCGTATGTAATAACGAACCATATGAATCTACAAGCGACATTTTAAGTTCCCCTAGATTTTTAGTTGATAATAGTTTAAGACTCTCATCTGCGTTAATTTGATTGAATTCAATATTACCAGTTGTCGCACGGACTAGTTCTACATTATCACTATCGGGGCAGATAGGGCATGGTTCAACCAATCCAATTATAGATTCTGCAGTTTCTCCGTTTTGTAATCCAGTCCCACTCGCAGAGCATACATATTTAATATATGTAGCGGTTGCTGGCATAGTCGCAAAACTGAATGGGAAACTGCTACTTTGACCTGTAACATCGAATCCAACAACTGGACCTAAATCTGTTGTTCCCACGAAATAATTAGCGGTATATGTATATGTGATAATTAACGCACTTTCGGTAGGGTATGGAATCATATTATAAGTCCCATCTGCTGTTATATTAACTGGATAAACCCCTCCATTAAATTCTAATTCGAATGGTTGGGGTGCTGGTGGTATTTGTGGGATAATTGATATTGAAATCCTCGCTGTTTCCCCTCCCTGATTCCCACCAGTGGCAGAGCATCCGTAATCGATGTATTTTGCCCCAGTTGGTATATTAGCATATACGAAATTGAATGTAGATGGGGTAGTCTGGCTAAATCCAAGAACGTTTCCAAGTGAGGCATCGAATTCATTTTTATATGTAGCGGTATAAGCGTATGTCACCCCGTTATCGATTGGATTTGGTGTAACTGAATAGGTAGCATCGACTACTATTTGTGCTGATTGATTTTGAAAATCTAAAACAAACGGAATAGCCGCAGCCGCACGAATTATAACGAGAGATGCTGTTGCTACGACATTCTCGCTACTCGTACAACCATATAAAATATAACCCGTATTCACTGGTAATGCCGTTGCTCCCGTTGTAAATGAACTTACTAACCCAGTCGTTGTAAATCCAATAACTGGTGATATTAAAACATCACTCGCAGTGTAATAATTTGCCGTCCAAGTAAATGTTAATGCCGTATTTGTTGGGGTAGGTGAGACTGACATTGTATAATTTCCAGATACATCAGCGGGTATTCTATTATTTAAACCACCAATAAATAATATTTCGAATTCAGTATTATTTTCTGCTAATACAACCCACGCGGTCGGCATCGTATAACTATCTGGTAAATGACTCGCTGTGTTATTATCATTTGGATATGTAGGACTAATATATTGACCTGATAATACATTACTGCTCGAAATTGTATATGTCGTATCTATTATCTCCCAACTTCTCCGCATAATAACTTGCGTCTCACTTAAAAATGTTAGATCGATTTCGACTGGGAATATCGGAGATTTAAATGGTGATACTGAATTAGAAATTAGAACTGATGTTGCCATTGTCCCCACATTTGAAGAACTAAACATTCCGCTTTCCGCTTGGGCGGCTGTAAAATTATTAGGTTGCGGTAAATTGACTAATGGGCTAAAATTAATT
>Ga0315324_10000357_pt1 | contig 16103 bp, 18 predicted proteins | sample M150021515metaG_FD_203919 | JGI IMG/M metagenome (GOLD analysis project Ga0315324, IMG submission 203919) | Ammonia-oxidizing marine archaeal communities from Monterey Bay, California, United States - M1 500m 21515 | ecosystem: Environmental > Aquatic > Marine > Intertidal zone | place: USA...
GTGAATACCCAACCGTGGTAGACCAACTCGATGACATATTCCATAACGGTATTGATGGCTGGAAAGCAACGATACAAACGACCAAGGACAAATATCCAAAGGGGTAAATTATGACTACTCAAATTAGTGGTTCTACTGGTATAGATAAGGTACAGGATGGCACTATAGTATCTGCTGATTTAGATAGTGGATTAGCTTTTGGTTTACAATCTATGCAATCGTTTACAGCTTCAGGTACTTGGACTAAACCATCAGGAATTAATAAAGTGAAAGTAACAGTCACTGGCGGTGGCGGTGGCGGTGGCTCTCACAATAGCGATGATGCTCAAGGTGGTGGTGGTGCAGGTGCTACATCTATAAAGATTATTGATGTGTCTTCAGTTTCTTCTGTAACAGTTACCGTAGGTACTGGTGGGGCAGGAGGATGTGGTAATAGCTCTTCTGCAGGCTCTCCAGGTACATCTTCATCTTTCGGTTCTTATTGTTCTGCTGGTGGTGGTAACGACCCTACTACTTGGGCTATAGGTGGTGTTGGTGGAACAGCCACTGGTGGTGATTTAAATATCTACGGTGGTGATGGTGTCTGTGGAAATATTGACGGTGGTGGTAATGAAGAATCAGGCGGTACTGGTGGTTCATCTTACTGGGGTTCGGGAGGACACGGTGGCTCTACCTGGGGTGCTAGGTTAGATGGTAGAACCTACGGTTCAGGTGGTGGAGGTACACACGCTGCTACAAATAACTGTGGCGGTGATGGTGCAGATGGTGTAGTCGTAATAGAGGAGTACGCATAATGAGTACAATTAAATCTCAAACAGAACATCTCACGCTCAATGCCGATGGGTCAGGCAAGGAAATTAAATTCCAATGTAATGGCACAGAGGTAGCCAAGATTGATTCAACAGGATTCGTAGGTGCAGGTTCACCTAGCATTGATGATAACGGTAATGCCACTGCTATTACAATAGATTCGAGTGAGAATGTGGGTATTGGTGTTGTTCCTGAGAGTGATTGGGGAAGCACTCTAAAGGTAATTCAAGTCGATGATTCTGCAACTTTTGTGGGTTCAGAGAATACAACCTATGTTGCTCAGAATTGGAAAATGACTGATGTAGGACACAGGTATATAAAATCAAATACTGCAACAAGGTACTATCAAGATAGTGGTGGACACGCATTTCAAGTAGCACCATCAGGCACAGCAGACTCAGCGATTAGTTGGAATACTGCTATGACTATTGATAACGCAGGTTATGTGACTATGCCTAAAATGGCTACTACATACTGTAGACTTAAAGGTCCATCAAGTACTGGTAACTACTCTAATAGTTTCACTGCTATGCAACCCGTAGAGAATCCCGACAGTCTATATAACTCCTCTAATGGAAGATTTACTTGCCCGATTGATGGATTGTATTTTATGAATACTATGTCTATTAATCAGACTTCATATAACAATACTACTAATGCCGAACCATTGAAAAATGGAACTGAAATTCCAGGAGGTAGGATGTATGCAAGTCAGTCACAAAACCACACCAGTGGTTCAGCAACTGTACTAGTGAGGTGTAGTGCTGGGGATTATCTCCAGTGGAGGCATAGTGGTTCTATTTATGACAACAACCATTCAAACGCTAACTTTATGCTTGTACACGCAGAATAACAAAGGAAAATATTATGACATACACAATAGAATTAAATGAAGCACAGGTCAAATCAATGGAATACGTTGCTTTATCAGTACAGGATTGGATTGAAAATGTAGTTGAAGTTAGAGCGAATAAAGCTATGGATGAAATCTATAACTCTGAAGTAGCTCGTATGACAGCAGACCCTACAGTAACATCTATCCCTGCAGATAAAGAGGCAGTGGTACTAGCAGCAGACATCAAATCAGCAGCAGTAAGAAACGCTGAAGCAGAAGCTGAGATGGCAGCAATGAACCCTTAAATGATAGCTGAACTAGTAGCAATGTTTGGAGCAAAGGCTTGTTGTATTGGAGCAGCAGGTACTGGTGGAATATGTAACGCAGCGATGCGAAGAAAGACTCCAGTTAGAGACATAGTTACAAGTGGTTTAATTGGGTGGGTAGCAGCGGAGTTCTTTATCCCAGCTCTGATGGCACAATACGGGTTTGGCGTAGAGGTAGCATTAGCTATAGCATTTATATGTGGCTATAGTGGTGTAAGGATGATGTCAAAGGTAGAAGGCACAATCTTAGATAAAATTAAATTTTAAGGATTATCAGATGGAAATAACACAAGTGTTTATGTTTGGACTAGGACTGATAGTTATGATGCTAGGATACTATCTGTCTCAAGTATCCTCAGATATAAAAGAGTTAGAGCATAATATGACCTCTTGTCAGGCAGAACTACCTAAAGACTATGTACTAAAGGTAGACTACAAGGATGAGATAGCAGAGATAAAGACTATTATGTCAGACATCTATGGCATAGTCAGGGAGTTAAGTAAGAAATGATTAGTTTACTGACAAACATAGCACCAATAGTATTTGGTTTCATTATGAAACTAGTAGCCATAAAGTCTAAGGCTGCTGGTGATATGCAGAAGCTACAGATACAAGCATTAAACGCTAACGCTGAACAGATTAATTCAGCTAGAGCATTTTCAGAGAAGGAATCACCTTGGGCTGCTATGAACAGACGAGTGATTATCTTTGTATTACTAGGTATTATAGTATTTACACAGGTAGCACCAGTATTCTTAGATGTACCAACAGTTATTCCTACTCTAATAAAAGGAACAAGTTTCTTAGGGTTCGACATTACACCTGACAAGATTGAATATATTACAGTTAAAGGTATGCTTAAACTAGACGAAGTGTTTAAGTGGACTACATTGATTGTAGAGTTTTACTTCGGAGCACAACTAGCAAAAGGATAACATATGGCATTAGAATCAACAACATACATAGACGGATTAGTAACTACCAATCCAACAGGAACAGATGCAAGGAGTCAGGGTGATGACCATATAAGACTTCTTAAGTCCTCTATAAAGAATACTCTACCTAACATAACAGGTGCAGTAACAGCAACACAAGCTGAGTTGAACTTACTTGATGGTGTCACTGCAACAACGGCAGAGTTAAACTATACAGATGGTGTAACATCTAACATACAGACACAGATGGATTTAAAAGCACCACTCGCTAGTCCAACCCTGACTGGTACTCCACTATCAACAACAGCCGCAACAGGAACTAATACTACACAGATAGCTACTACAGCATTTGTACAAACAGAACTACCAACCTTCTCATATAACTCATCAACTAAGACACTAACTATTACTACCTAATATGGGCTATTCAATTACATTAGATGGAACAAACGTTGAGCCGAATGCTATAACATTTGATGGTAGTGACGTAGAAGTCATCGACTTAGATGGGACTACTGTTTGGGAGTTAGCACCATCAGCAGAGGATATAGTTGACTCACTGTATACGAACTGGCTACAGCATATGCGTGGTGATTATAGTGGGTGTGGTGTACCTACGAACAATAGGAGTTATGCGTCAGGTTCAGCCGCATCTTGTGCACCTTACAAGTCAGGCAACCATACCTCTAGTTACAGCTACTCATTTTCTTTAACATCCCCATTAAACAAATCAGCCAACCAAACATTCATAGCATTACAAGTTGGACATAATAATGGACCTGACATAACCACACTCACAGTTAATGGCTCTTCAGTGAGTGAGTATGACTCTCATAATGCTGACGTTAACTCCCCTATTGGTAGCTTGTCATCAGACCTTGCAATATCAGTTGGGCATACAAGCACTGCAATTAATAGTATAACGGCAACATCAGGATATTTCATAGGTTCAGACCCAAGTGGATACTTAATGGTAGGTGACTATTCATTTGTTATTCCAGGTAAGTGGGACATAAAGACTAAGGACACTGGTTCTTTCTCAGACACAATACTACCAGGTGAGTTTGTAATATACAACAACTCTTTATCTGGTGAAGTCTCTACACTTCCTAGCTCCTTTATCACCACAGGGTGTAATAATGTAGTGGAGAGAAGTGGACGGTGGTACAACACCACACTATGGGGTATGTGGGTAAACAACACTGGAAGTAATCAGACGTTTGTTCACTCTTCTAACTCAGTAGGTGCAACAACAACTGTGTTTAAATATATAGGAGCATAATGCCAGACCAAATTAAAGTATTAAATCCTAATGGAATAAACAAGGACATAAGTCCTTATGAACTACCTGATGATAAATGGTCAGAAGGTAATAACATACAGTTTGATAATGACAAGACTAAGAAAGTAAAAGGACACGAGCAGATATTTGGTACACTGAGTGGCTCTCCTTATTGGTTACTACACTTCTCAACACCTTCAGTTAACTACTGGTTCTATCCAAGTCTTACTAAGATATACAGAACAGATGGTACTACGCATACAGATGTTTCACGTGTGAGTGGTGGTAACTATGCAGCAACTGCAGCAGGTGGATGGAATGGCGGTGTACTGGGTGGTGTAGCTATATTAAACAATGGTGTGGATGTTCCTCAAATGATAGGTTCTTCTAGTAGTAACTTTAGTGCATTATCTAATTGGTTAGCTAACACAACTACATCAGTAATAAGACCCTTTAAACAATTCTTAGTTGCACTAGATACAACAGAGTCTTCTAGTAGACTACCCTTCAGGGTACGTTGGTCACATCCTGCAGAGGGTGGTACAGTTCCTGTAAGTTGGGATGCTAGTGATGAAACTAAAGATGCAGGGTACGTTGACTTAAGTCAGACTAATGGTTTTGTAGTAGATTGTTTACCACTTAAGGATACCAATGTAGTATACAAAGAAGATTCAGTATGGGGTATGTCATATGAAGGTGGTCAGTCCATATTTAGATTCTTTGAGATGTTCAATGATGCTGGTATACTAGGTAGACGCTGTGTAAAAGCCTTTGATGATAACCATTTTGTTGTAAGTAATAATGATGTCTACATACACAATGGACAAACTAAAGAGTCTGTTATTGATGGTCAGATGAGAGATGAGTTATTCAATTCAATACATCCAGACTACTATGATAGAACATTTGTATCACCAAACTATGAGTCTAATGAGATGTGGATTTGTTTTGTATCTGGTGCAAATAACACAGATGCCTTTGCTGATAAAGCATTTGTATGGAACTGGAGAAACCAGACTTGGTCAAAGAGAGACTTGCCTAATGTTAGTCATATAGGTTGGGGAATAATAGGTTCTGCTGTTGGTACTACTGACTGGTCCGAGACAGGAACTTGGGATACTGACACAGAGTCTTGGGACTATAGAGGTTATAACCCATCACAAACTTCTATGTTAATGGCAGATGTTAACAACAACAAACTGTTCGAGGCAGATAAGACAAACCAATTTAATAGTGTTGATTATCTTTCGTGGGTACAGAAGACTGATATGTCTTTAGGCTATAGTGGTACTAAACATATAAAGAAGATTGTACCAAGGATTGATGGCACTGGTACTGTAGACTTTTACATTGGTCACGAGATGAAACCTAATCAAGGTATGACTTGGAAAGGTCCTTATACATTTACTCCTGGGGTACACTCAGACATACCTGTAAGAGCTACTGGTAATTATATTGGTATTAAGTTAGAGTCAACAGACAACAACACTTGGTCTCTAGACAACTTAGAATTACATTGGGTTCCTAGTGGCAATAGAGGTAATGGTGTATGAGTACAAGGTACACACCAACAAGCCCACCTACAAAGCCAGAGGACTTACCTGCTTATCTTAAGAGAGAGTTTGATAGGATGTCAGAAGTTATTAGTAATATTGCTGATGGTCACTTTGATGTTGTGCACGTAGCACCTGAGAGACCTAGAGAAGGTGACATAAGATTTGCAGATGGTACAAACTGGAACCCAGGAAATGGAAAAGGTTTTTATTATTATGAGTACCACCCTACAGGTACAGACCACTGGCATCATATAACACACACTAACTAGTTATGATTGAGGGAGTGTTGTCTAAGGACATTGATATATGGTGGAAGTATGTTGATAAATATATAAGTAGTGCACTTGAGTATGGTGTTGGTGAGTATACTTCACAAGATATAAAAGAGTTATGTAAGAAAAAGGAAATGCAATTGTGGGTTAAGTTAGATAAAGGTGTAGAGGGAGCTTTCATTACACAAATACTTAACTACCCACAAATGAATATATTATTAGTATTAGTATTAAGCGGAAAGAATTTTAAAAGTTGGAGAAATGAAACAGATGAGTTATTACAAGGATTTGGTAAAGAAAATAATTGCAAATACATTGAGTTATTTGGAAGAAAGGGTTGGGGTAATTACCTCAAAGATATTAATTATAAAGAACAAGTTAGAGTTTATTCTAAGGAGATAGTATGAGTAAAGGTGGTGGTACAGAAACAACAACAACGGAGCCTTGGTCAGCTTTACAGCCGCACCTTAAACAGGGCTTTAGAGAAGCACAGAATCTATATGAACAATACACACCTGAGTATTTCACAGGTCAGACACAAGCAGACTTCAGTCCTGACCAGCTGACTGCACAGCAAGGTGTTAGGGATTGGGCAACACAAGGTGCTCCAGAGATAATGAACTCAGCAATGGGTGCATATAAATATGGCACTGGTTCCAGCATATTGGATGTAGCTAACAACCCTTATGTCAGTGGTATGGCAAGGGCTGCTGCACAAGATGCAATGGGTCAGCTCAATCCACAACTAGCTAACATACGAGGTGGAGCTGTTATGTCTGGTGGTTATGGTGGTGGTAGACAAGGTGTAGCAGAAGGGTTAGCACTAGGTGGTGCTACTGATGCTGCAACTAGAGCTGCTGCTAACATATATGGTAATGCATATGGTCAAGGTCTTGGTCATCAGCAAGGTATGATGGGACAGACTGGTGGTTTGATGACTGCAGGTTTCGCTCCTTATGCTGCACTATCTGCATCAGGTGCTGAACAGCAAGGTAGAGAACAATCACTTATAAATGATGCACAGGCTAAGTGGCAGTTTGAGCAGAACTTACCATATGATAAACTTAATAACATGATGGGTACTCTAGGTGGGTCTGCAGGTTTCCAGAACACAGGGACAACAACAGCACCAGGAAGAGGACCAATGAGTTCACTAGGAAGCCTGGCTCAAATGGGTGGTATGTTATGGGGTGGTGCAAATCCCTTATTTAATAAACCTTGGGGTGACTCATAATGGCATACACATACGGAGCAGGAATACAATCAAGCCCTAATGCAGCATACAACTTATGGGGTAGCACAGGACCAACCAATCCTTACATAATGCAGGGTGGTCCTTCATACACACCTAACCCAATACCACCTCAGGCAATGCCACCTCAAGGTGGAAGTCTAATGCCTTCTGTCTCAGGTGGTAGTATGGGTGGTGCTGGTGGTGACAGTAATATGTCTTCTTACTATTTTAACCAAGCAAAAGGAGACCGTGCACTAGCAGCTAAATTAGCAGCAAGGGCTGGTGATACACATGCTGCTTATTTGTTAGACCATTCAATATACAGGGAAGAGAATAACATCCCTGCTTATAATCTATGGGATACCAACTATCCTGGAAATGTCGGCTTAGGAATACCTTCAGATGACCAAACCCTTGACTCAGCAAAAGGCTTGTTTAGTAGGGGTACTCTAGGAATAATCAGTGATATTTTAGGATATGATAACCCTAAAAACAGCGTCACTCAATCTTGGGAGGATATGCAAAACACACCAGTTGCGGGTGTAATGCAGAACATTACACCTATGATTAATTACACCACAAGGTTTGATTCTGGTGTTGAGAGGGAGGGCATGTAATGAACTGGCAAGATGAGGATATGGTATGGGTAAAGGATTTTGATGGGAAGAGATATTATGTCCCAGCTTCATCATATAAGAACACACTCTACCATCTAGGACTTAGACTAGATGGTTTTACAAAGGCGGATAATGATAAATATAAACACATAGGTGCTAAGTCTAGAAAAAAGAAGGAATTCCTTGCTGAGAAAAAGGAGGCTCTAGAGTCTGGTACATTTAATCACTTTAATCACTTAACAGGTAAGTACGAAAACCTGAGTTCGTTTCCTAACCCTACAGTAAACAGCCCTACTCTTCAAGAGAATAATACGCTTAATCCTAACTGGAAATATTATAAACCAAGTGAAGAATATAATATGCCAGGAAGAGGAACAGGACCAGTATTTACAGCAAAAAATAAGGGACCAACAAACAGTTTACTCAAAGGTGCACAAGGAGATGTGTTAAGGTCTGGTACATTTGATAGAGACCCTCGTACATTTAAGGACAGTGAGATGGGTAGCTTAAAGCGTTTTGCTGATATGCAGAGAAACCTACAATCTGGTACATTTGATAGAGACCCTAGTACGTTTAAGGATAGCAACATGAATAGCTTACTTAATGCTTCACGAGGAGATTTGTTAAGGTCTGGTACATTTGATAGAGACCCTAGTACGTTTAAGGATAGCAACATGAATAGCTTACTTAATGCTTCACGAGGAGATTTGTTAAGGTCTGGTACATTTGATAGAGACCCTAGTACGTTTAAGGATAGCAACATGAATAGCTTACTTAATGCTTCACGAGGAGATTTGTTAAGGTCTGGTACATTTAGTAGAGACCCTCGTACATTTAAGGACAGTGAGATGGGTAGCTTAGGTAATGCTGCTCATGAGGATTTGTTGCGTTCTGGGGGTTGGCAGTATAATAATAATGCTCTTGGTCCAGATACTAATGCCATATTAAATAAACCTTATAACCCTCTACCACAAACAGAACAAACGCAGAACTACACACCTTGGCAAAGTCTTATGGACATAGGTAGTGGTGCTAAGGATGCATTAAGTGAAGGATATAATTTATTTAAAGGTAATGTTCAGGACTACAGGAAAGATAGGAGTTTTCCTTCACAGTCTATACCACCTCTACCTAGCATATTTGATGCTACTGAATATGTGACAGATAATTTAGCTGGTCCTGTAAAGAACTTCTTTGGAGATGCTTTTCAAGGAGTGTCTGATGCTTGGAACAAACCATATAATCCAGCTATTAATTGGGATGATATGTCTAATAGATGGGATGAACTTACAGATTGGATGGGTGGTGGGGAAAGTAAAGCTGCAGCAATGGAGAAAGCAAAGCTGGATAAATATCTTAAAGATGCTGAATATAGGTATGTTAATATACACGGAGTAGCATTTGATGAAGATGCTAGAAAAGAGGTAATAGCACAGTTTCACAGAGATAAAAGACTAGGTAAATTGTAATGCCTGGAGGATACTACAACCTACCTGCTGGTCAGTATGAAAGATTAAGACAAACCTTATGGGATGATGAGGGAGAAGAGCTTGATGTATATGAGGACAGTGAGGGTAATAATACTGTTGGGTATGGACACCTTGTATTGCCTGGTGATAATTTAAAATTAGGTGACAGTATTACTAAAGAACGAGCATCAGCTCTTTACAAGAAAGATGTCACTGGTGCTATACATGATGCACGTTCCTTTGTTCCAAACATATGGAATGACTTGTCACCAGAGAGACAGAATGTGTTAATCAACATGGCTTATAATCTAGGTGCAACTAAACTAGGTAAGTTTAAAGAGATGCGTAAGGGTTTAAGGTCAGGTGATTATGCTTATGCTAGTGACCAGATGCTTAACAACTATGATGATAAGACTGGTAAGTGGGCAGGTCATACACCTTGGAGTAATCAGACAGGTCGTAGGTCTAAGAGATTATCCAACAGGATGGAAAACAATTTATGGGGTGGTGATATACCTTGGCATGAAAATGCTGGTTATTTTGTAGATGACCAGTGGGATTGGCTTAAGAATCAAGTACGTGGTTTATTTAATTAGGAGATAGGAATGGCAGGAATGAGACTAGCTGGTGTTGATATAGCAGCAGAGGAAGAGAGAAGGAGGATGCTGGAAATGTTGCAGCAACAGCAGAATAATATTAATCTAGTTAACCAAGGTAATGAATATGGTATAGCTTTTGAAGGCGTGGATGAGCAGCCTTTAGAGGGTGCGACTGACTGGATAGGTGATGGTGCTGCTGACTTAGCTGATAAACTAGGTCTTCCTCAAGAAAGTCTTATAGCACTAGGTCTTCTTACTAGGAATGGTAGAGTGACACAGCGTGGTTTTAAAGCTCTTATCCAAAGGGCTAGCAAACCAAGAATTAAACTGAAGAATAACACCACCACTAATACTGTTAAACCAAAAATTAAACTGAAGAATAATGTTAAGGAACAACCAACATATAAATCAATAATGAACAGCGGTACCAGTCCTGAAGCCAAGACTACCATGTTAAAAAACTTGATGACTAATATGAAAAACAATAAAGGTAGTTGGGGTACTGGGGCAGTGATTGCTGGTGGTGTTGCTAATAATCAATTAAGTAGTGTTGATGGTGGTGAACCTGATATTAGTTTTGTTGACGAGGAAGTGAATAAGCAGCCTAATGTTATCCCACGGGTGCATGATGTTAATTATAGAACCAAACTAGCTGAACAGTATTGGTTAATACATAGTACACAAGGTGAGGAAGCTGCTAAAATATTTATAGGAGAACTTGCTAAGGATAACCCTGATGTAATCAATGCTGTTATGGATGACAACTCTCCTTTTGTAAGTCCAAAATTAGCTTCAGGTAATACTGACTTTACTGCTACTAGACCTACTAATATAGGTCCACTTAATGAGAAGGGAATATTCCAAGAATCTGACCCTATAAAAACACTGAAGAATTTACAGTCTGGTAAGAAACTTTCTTGGATGGATAGATTAATGCAAGGTGTACCTGGTGGTTCTGGTGGGTGGGACAATCCTCTGTACAGAATAGGTGAATTAATGAGAGAGATGGATGCACCTGGTAGCTGGGGTCTGGATGGGAGGGCTTCTGGTAGGTGGTCTAAGTCTGCTGAAGCTCATGCTGCTGCACAGGCTGCTGCTGCAAAGGCATCAGGAAGTACAGCAGACTACTGGAAGAATGTAAATGCTAGTGAAATGAATGAAACAACTCTCCTAAAGTTATTTACTCCAGAGAGTGGTGGATTATTTAGTCATAATGAAACACAAGCAGCTCAGATAGGTGCATCTAGAACAGCAGCATACAAAAGTATGCGTGCTCAGTTAATAGCACAAAAAAAGTTACCTACTCACCAAGATGTTATGAATGCACTTAGTGTTAAATATAAAGATGCCCAAAATAAATAAGCATAGATAAGGATAAATAAATAAATAATATGGCAACCGAACCTTTCAGCAATTATAGTTTTGGAACTAAGGAAGAGGAAGAGGATAAGGTAAGTCCTTTTTCTGACTTCAACTTTGACAGCACAGAAGCCTTTAGTGGAGAAGATGCCTTTGCAGGGTTTGACTTTGGTACTGGTAGTGAGATATCCCCTTGGGAATTTAGCAAACAAAATCTAAAATCATCATATGCAAACATCAGTGAGTATGCTAGTAAGATGGGTATTACATTTCCTGAAGCATATAGTGACTGGTCTAAGGTTGCTGGTCCTGAAGCTAAAAAGGCTAAGGAAGGTTATCGTTCTGAATATGAAGAGTATGACAATGATATAACTAAAGTTCCTTGGGCTGATATGCCTGGGTTCTTGAGTGAGAAGGTGCAAGAGAATGGATATCTAATGTCTCTTCAATCTGGTGGTGGTTGGTTAGCAGGTAAACTACTACAATCTCCTAGTCCTTATATTAAAGGTGCTGGTGTCCTATTAGCTGCTGCTACTTTTGCTGCCCCAGCTCCTGTCTTAGTTGAAGAGGCTGTGCAAACACACGCTAAGGAACTAGGTATTCCTGTAGAGCAGATGAGTGTGTCTCAGCTAAACAACGCCACTACAACAGCATTACAAAATTTAATTGCTGAAGGTCTTCTTCCTTCTATGTTTATGAAGGGTGTTAAGCTACCTAAGATTAAGAATACTGATGAGTTATTTGACCACCTGACAACCACACAAAAGCAAACATTCCTTAAGCAGTTCAGAGAGGGTACTAAATACATGGGTAAGTCCATGGCTGTAGAAGGTTTATCTGAATTAGGTGAGACTGCTAACATATATCGTACATCTGTATCAGGTATTGAGGGTATGTCAAGGGGGGAGGCAGCTACTTCATTCTTTGTTGGTGCTTCTGCTGGTGCTCCAATGTCCGTTTCCTCATCAACATCACAAGCCAGGTCACATAATAAATTCTTAAGAGAAGGTGAACAATATCTTAACTTCCAAGATAAGCAAACTAAACTGGATGCTAGTGATACGTATGAACAAGACTATCAGAAGTTATTAAAATCTTATGTGGGTCCTGCAACAAAACAAGGTGAATTATCTATAGACACTGATGCCATAGACTTCACCCCTAAACTATATAACCTACCTAAAACAGAACCTGGTAAGTTATCCTTACTAGGGAAAGGGTTAAATAAACTAGGCTTAGCTAAGTCAACTAAAGAATTTGAAGACATGTTCGACAAAGCTAAGACAGCTAGAGATGTAAACATTATTCGTAGAGGTTTGTTCAGTAAGTTTGGAGAGGTTGAGAGTGGCTCAGGAGAGAAGGGCTACGGTGCTTCATTCAACACAGAGAGACACACTACAGTTGGTAGTACAACTAGGGAGTTTAATAAGATACATCGTAGGTGGGCTGGTTCTGCTCTCGGTATGGGTGATTTCTTTTCAAATGTTCCTAAAGTAATTGATGATTATGTTGGTGCTATACTAGAGCAGAAAGATGTAGCTAAGTACAGAGCTCTACTTATGAAAACCAGGTTCGGGCAATATGCTGTGCAAATTGAGAGTGATGCAAGGCTTCTTAAGGGTGAGTTAAATAAGACACACTCTCTCTTAACTAAAAGTGGTATTCGTCTAGGTAAACAAGAAAACTACAAACCTAGAGCTTATGATAGAAAAGCTATAAAGGATAACAAAGACGAATTTATCCAGTCTTTAAGGGACGATGTGGGTATTCCTGCCGAAACCCTTGAGAAAATTGGTGAGGATGGTATCTCCCTGGGTGAGAGAATGTGGTTAGACATGGTCAATGGTAAGGACCCAGATATTATGTCTTCCGAGCAGATTAAAGCTAACACTACTGCTGGTAAGGGTGGTGGTAAGAAAGGGTTTGAGCACCGTAGAGGTCACAGGTTTGATAAACTAAATGATAAGTTCTTAGAGACTAGCACCTTTGGTGGGCTACAGGACTACTTTGTTAGTGCTGGTACTAGAGCTGCATCTGCTAAAGTGTTTGGTGATAAAGGTCAGAAGTTACATAAGTCTGTTAATGAAGCCTTGAAGAGAAAACTAATGACACCAGCTCAGGCTCAGAAGGTATGGAACATGTATGATGCTGAGCACCACCTGTATAATAGACCTACTACACCTGAAGGTATTGTTGCTCATCAGGCAATGAAGGGTGCTGCATCTGTTGCTGCTGTTACCTATCTAGGTCTTGCACCTATATCATCTATCACTGAGCCAGCTTGGATTAGTGGAAGAGTTGGTGTTGCTAATATGTTAAAGGCTACACCTACTGTAGCTGCACATGTTCTTAAGGGATTAAGTCGTACTATATTTACTGGTCGTGTTGGTAAAGAAGCTAACATGTCTTTTGGTAGAAGATTAATTAATGCTCTTGGTATGGCTACTAACCCAAGAGAAGCAGAGAAATTAAACAAGATGTTTGCTGGTGATAAGAATGTATATCTAAATTCATACTTCAGAGGACCTGCTGGTTTATTCTTGACACAGTACACTAACTTTGTCAGGGTGTGGACAGCTACTGCTGGTCTTAAGATGATACAGTCGCACGCTAACAGAATAAACAAACTCAAAGGTCATGAGCTTGCTGGTTGGAAGAACGAACTAAGAGAGAATGGCATGTCTGAGGATGACTTCAGGCAAATGATACGTCTAGCACCTAAAGGTAAGATTGATGTACTTAATGATGAGTACATGGACACAAGGTTTACTAAGACTGATGGTACTGAAGTTAGTATAAGAGATACATTACTTCCTTGGTTAAGAAAGATTACAACAGATATAGCATTAGAACCTGGTGTTGGTAATAGACCACTATGGATGTCTGACCCTAATCTTCAGTTAGTATCACAATTAAAATCATTCCCTATTCTATTTGGTAATACTATAATGAAGAGAACCATGAGACAGATTAACCCTAAGGTCTGTACCCCTACTGTTGTTGCTGGTGTGGGTGCCATAGGTTCTGCTGCTACAGCATTAGCTTTAGCTGCTATGGCATTAGCAATTAAGGACGAGATAAAAGGTGTTGATACTGAGCGAGGTCCTTTAGATTTAGTTGCAGGTGTTGGTGTTCCTTACTTAGGTTCTGACAGTTTTGGTCAACTAACTTCTATACCTGCTCTATCTGTAATAGATAAATTCTGGGATGCTGCATGGGGAGAACCTGGTGCTTTAAGCGAGGAAACTTTTGATTTAATATTAAGGTCTACTATAGGTGCTATATTTGCAGAGGCGGTAGCTGATGAGTAGATGTCAACCACCATATAATAATGCTAACATTAAAGCACCTAGACTACAGTTTGCTATTGATAGTGGTTTGAATAATGATGAAGATACTTTCAGCACTAAAGAAGAAATCTTTGAATACTATGGTCTGACAAATGAAGAAGTTAAAAGTTGGAGATTACAACAGCCAACACATAAAAGAGATTATAACACACCTGAGATGAAGGCATTAGCAGAAGAACGTGGTGCAGGTAGAATATCTGATGAACAGTGGGTTGATGCTGTTAGAGCTAACAACATGCCTAAGGCTTTTGAGAGTGTTCAAGATGTTCCTACTTACCAAGAAATTGTTATGGCGGTGGATAAGTCTTATAAAGGTATCATCAATACTGGTGGCAAGTCTAACAAACAGATGAAGAAACTACCTAGTGGTATGTTGGTTGCTAGTAGGTTAGATATACCAGCTTATAAGTCTAGGAATAAATGGGTTGTTACAATACATGCTCCAAGTAAAGGCAAGGCAGGTAAGGTTATTGGTTATGCTAAGTCTGCACATTTAAAGAATGTCTCCTTCTTGGATGGGGCAAGACAACTTAAAGGAGCTATGAAGATTGCTGCTGGTGGGGAGAAGTACCCTATGGCTACCTTTATGGGTAAGTGGGTTAATACAGATACTTCTGAGGTTGTTCGTCTAAGTGAGTATGCTATGAATGATAGTGGCTGGGTACAGATAGGAATGAACCCTGACAGGGGTGAGTTCTTCTATGATAAGGACGGTTTTAGACCAGTATCATCTGCTGAAGAAGTATTACAAATTGGTTCACTTCTTATGGCTAGAGATGTTAAGTATATGAATGTAAATAATGAAGCACCTTTAATTTCTGAGTTGGTTGTTAGAGAAACTAAGGATTACATCCCTCAAGATAAGCGTGCAAGCTATAATCATACACCAGGTGGTGAAGCTATTATTATAAGTTCTCCTGACGGAAACACTGAGATAAGATTATCACAAGACAGTCAAGGTGGCAGTGACTTTTCTGTAGATAATATACAATTAGACCCTAAGCATTTAAACAAGAAGATGGGTAAGAGATTGTATTTTAAATCAATAGAAGAAACACTTAAACGTGGTGGACTTTACCTAAGCTCTGGTGGTATGACTAGCAACATGGCTGCTAGGGTTTGGAAATCGTTAGAGAAAATGAGTAAAGAGAACCCTAAGTTATTAAATAAAGAACTTTTAAAGTTAGGTTTTCCTCAGTTGATTGGTACGTTTGAAGTATATTCTCCAGCTAGGGAGGAGTATAAGATAGATAGTAGGTTTGAAGAAGATAATGTTTCTCTTGATGAGTACATAGTAATTCATAAAGATAGGAAGGGGAATGTTGAGAGTTATGAACAGATAGGAAGTGAGCCTGTGTGGCATGCTGAGCTGCATCATAATAAGTATAGAGAGAATTTAGAAAAGTTAAAGAAGGACCCTAGTTATTTTCATAAGATGTATAAATAACCAAGGTCCTG
>Ga0315324_10000366_pt1 | contig 15759 bp, 4 predicted proteins | sample M150021515metaG_FD_203919 | JGI IMG/M metagenome (GOLD analysis project Ga0315324, IMG submission 203919) | Ammonia-oxidizing marine archaeal communities from Monterey Bay, California, United States - M1 500m 21515 | ecosystem: Environmental > Aquatic > Marine > Intertidal zone | place: USA...
TGTCGACCGCTCGGGATGCCCAGATACTGATTTGGATGGATATTCTGATGCTGATGGAATATGGCTTGCGCACCCTACTGGGCTAGCAGATGCCTTTCCAAATGAAATAACACAATGGATGGATACTGATTCGGATGGGTTCGGAGACAACCCCTCTCCTGCTGTGAATTGGGATGATTGCCCATCTGATGCTGGAGACTCAACTATTGATCGCCAAGCATGCCCCGACACCGATACTGATGGTTATTCTGACCCAGACATGGGTTGGACTACAGGAGATGGAGCGGATGCTTGTGATGCAATTGCTGGAACTTCGACTCAAGACCGCTCGGGGTGCCTTGATACTGATTCAGATGGATATTCTGATGCTGATGGAGTCTGGTTAGCACACCCAGTTGGCGCCGCCGATGCATTCCCATCAGACTCTACTCAATGGGAAGATACAGATTCAGATACCTATGGTGACAACCCTCCGCCGGCGAATAATGGAGATGATTGTCCTGCCATTGCAGGAACTTCCACTCTCGACCGCATTGGTTGTATTGATGGCGATAGTGACGGATATTCTGATGCAGATGGAGGATGGTTTGCACACCCAATTGGCACCGCTGATGCATTCCCCGCCGAACCAACTCAATGGGAAGATACCGATGGAGATGGCTATGGTGATAATTCCGCCGGAGTTGACCCCGATGCCTGCCCTACCGAAGCGGGATCCTCATCAAGCCCTGGCTCGCTAGGCTGCCCCGATTCGGATGGAGATGGATTTCCCGATAATGAGGATGAATTTCCCAATATCCCCTCGCAATGGGCAGATGCCGATGGAGATGGATATGGAGATAATCCTGCGGGAGAAGACGCAGATGATTGTCCAGCAGAATATGGTGACAGTTATCTAAATGGCACATTTGGTTGTGCAGATAGAGACAAAGATGGATGGTCAGATGACGAGGATGCGTTTCCTGATGAATTGACCCAATGGTTAGATTCTGATGATGATGGATACGGAGACAATACCGCTGGCAATCAATCGGATGAATGCCCCGGTGTTACTGGCAATTCTACTGAAGATCAACTCGGATGTCCAGATAGTGATGGAGATGGATGGTCAGACATTGGAGATGATTTTGATACAGAACCAGAACAATGGAAAGATAGTGATGGCGACGGCAGAGGAGACAACCCTGCGCCGGCCATACTTTGGGATGATTGTCCATTAGTAGCAGGTGATTCAACAATTGACCGTTTTGGTTGTATAGATGAAGATGGAGATGGATATTCGAACCCTGATGATTCTTGGGGTTGGAGTTCGGGAGCAGATGCATTTCCACTTGATCCTCTGCGCTGGGTTGATGACGACCAAGACGGATTTGATGATATTCTTGAGGACGAATGTGACACAATGGCTGGAAATTCAACAATTGATCGTGTAGGCTGCATTGACAGTGATGGAGATGGTTATTCGGACCCGCAAAGTTCATGGAATATTTCCCAAGGAGCGGATGCATTCATTTACGAACCAAGTCAATGGAACGATACCGATGCAGATGGGTATGGGGATAATCAAACTGGTTTTGAGGGAGATATGTGTATTCATGCATCGGGTAATTCATCAATAGATCGTATTGGCTGCCCAGATGCAGATGGAGATGGATGGTCGGATGCCGATGCAAACAATAGTGCCCACCCCACTGGTTCAGCAGATGCATTTCCGCTTGAACCAACCCAATGGGAAGATGCCGATAATGACGGATATGGAGATAATCAAAATGGTTCTACTGCAGATGATTGCCCACTGGCAGCAGGCAATTCAACTTCCATCCAATTAGGCTGCCCTGACAGCGATGGTGATGGAACCCCCGACCCCGGAGTTGGGTTTACTGTTGAAGATGGAGCCGATAAATGGGAATTGGATTCAAGCCAATGGGCAGACACAGACGGAGACGGTTATGGAGACAATGTCTCTGGCACAGACGGAGATCATTGTCCAACAGTTTCCGGCAACTCAATCGGCGGAGATTTCTTTGGATGCCCAGATAATGACGGAGATTCTTGGGGAGATGATTTCGATGCCTTCCCGTCAGAACCCAGTCAATGGTTAGATACTGATGGAGACGGATATGGCGACAATAACTCACGCGGGGCATTCTTGATAGATCACTGGCCAAGTGATGCAGATAAAAATATTGCAGAAACTGGATTTTCTTGTAGTCCGAATAGTGTTCAAACATCAACTATTTCTCAGACCGAGGTGGAAATCTCTTGTACATTGAACAATGAATTGGCGGTAGACATGGTTGCTATTGTTCAGTGGCTAGTACCATACGAAATAGATTACACAATTTCAAAAAGAGGATTCGATCTCTCGGCCTCTGGAACGAGCGGTGATTCAGCTGAAATGACCTTTACTGCAAGAATAAGAACACCAGGGACATATGAGACTTACATTATTGTTTATGAGCCGGGGTCCAAGGACGTAATGTCAAATGAAACAATTACTATAATCGTAGAATCAAGTGAAGAGCAAATTATTGAAGAAAATAATACCCAGCCAGTTGAAGAATATGGTGACTTTAGAGATGATTTGCCAATTGATTTGGCAAATAGTGCAACGCTATTAGGCGGGCTTGGAATCATTTCACTTCTTATTATTGCATTGATCTTTGCGATATTAAAGAGACGAAAAGATGAGTTTGAATGGATGCAAACATGTGCTCGAAAGTATTGAAAATGCTAATTAATTATTTTGATAATAGGTAGTTCAATCCAATGTAAGTCAAAAAAAACGAAATAGCACTAGTTGAGCCAACAAGAATCAAGTGCGGATAGCGGGAGTTGAACCCACGACATGAGGTTGGAAACCTCAGGTGATACCACTTCACCATATCCGCGTGATAACCCGCCCACCACCACCTCCTTCTTATGAAATTCGGTTGTAAAGTTGGCACATTTGCATAAGCGAAAAACCGTGGCCCTTGAGACTAAACACTATTGGCAATGTCTTGTTGTAGAACATCCGACATCAAACGAATATTCCTTTGAACCATCTTCTCCAACTTGTACATAGTTCTTCATTTCCTCGGCGGATTTTGCCAACAGCACATCCAGCGAGTCCATGGGAGGCGGAACATATTCTCTGAAAGCGAGACTTATTTGTTGCCCTGATTCGGCCCAAGAAATCAATTGAATAATTGATTTTTCAATTGAAAACTCCGCTTCAAAATGTTCAATTGGATTTCCAATATGCAGAACTATATCGCGTGGGTTCAAATGCATACCCATACGCATGCATTTCTGCACTGCTTCTTTTACAGTCCAGCGCAAAATAGCAGAATTTGGAGTCGCAATTAACTTGTCTAATTCATCACCTTTGGCCATCATGGGAAATGCATTCGGTGAAATAATTCTATCCACCGGTTCTGCATCAACACCAATAAACCAATCATGATTTACAAGAGCAACTATTGCCCAATCACCAGAATGCCCGATACTAATATTTGGTAAAGAGTGAGTTTTAAAGGTCCCTTCAATCCATTCAAGTGATGGTGCTCGTTTGTCGTCTCTAGTTACCTCAAGAGCAGATAAATCTTCAATCCCCCAATCGAGTAGCATCTGACAAAGTAGATACCTACCCGCTAAATGTTCCTCAACTCTTTTTGCTGTAGCAAATCCATTTACTTCTTGAGGAGATGCCAATTCAGGTAAATCGCCAAGTACCCATGATTGACCATTATTTGGAAGCGGGGAAGTTGGGGTTGTTGGACGAATTGGACAAATTGCTAATTTTACCTTTACAGGCGTTGTATGAGGCAATTGCAGGGCATCTGGAACTTTTGCTTCCAGCCAGGTAACTTCTCCCCAAGCCTTCCACATATTCTCGCCTAAATATTCGCCCTTTGTAAAGAAAACCGTTGATTATCTTGTACAATTGCCATAGCCTTCAACTTCAAGCCCTTCATTGCCAACACAGGTGAATCATCATCTCCAACAACGATTACATCATGAGTAGTAACACCACCATCGAGAACTTCGGTGATTACTGAGCGCAAGCGCAAGGATTCGCCTTTATCGGGAACTCTTAGAATTGTTGACCATTGGATTCCCACTGGTAGAGAAGAGAAACCTTCTGCTTCCATTGCCACAAGACCTGCATTCTGGAAGCCTGCTTCAATTAACATTGGAAGTGCCTCCAGTAAGACGCTGCCTCCTGCAGTCTCGCTTGCCCATTGATCGGTTTCGGGCATTTGATGGCGCATAAGGGCAACTCCATCGCATCCGAGATTGTTACCTTCACCAACACCACGGATTACTCCGCCATGTGATTGGAAGCGAGGTCCGTGGAAATATCTCTCGTAGATGAATCCAGGTTGTAAGTCAACTTCACCTGGCATCGGAATGCCGATTTGTGGGGATGCAGATAATTCATTGGCAAAATGTCCAGTTAAGTCATCAGACTTTCTAATGAGTCGCACGATTGCATCATGGTGCTGCCGTGGTTTTCCAAATATCTGTCCTTTTGAATTAACCAAATCACTTTCTAACCAAGCCTTTACCCAAATAACCTCACCCTCGGATTTGCTAATCGTTGCTACAGTTCTTATCGTAAGTGGGCCTTTTACCAATTTTATTGGAAGCCCAAATGTAACATCCTCAAACCCTGCTAAAGCATATTCTGGGCAGAGAAGAAGGGCGTGTTCGGCAAACATTTCTAGAGCCATGACACCAGGGTGATATGGGACTCCCTCTATCGAATGATCTACAAGGAAGGGCATTTCTTCGGTTGAAAGTAAACTCTCTCCGGCAAGGGCAACTCCCTCCTCAAAGCTTAGAATGCGGTCAATGAAAGGGAAGCGCGTTGGGTCAGCAATTATCGCAGCCATTTCTGCAGGTAATTTTAGTGGAGGGGCGCGGAAACTGTCATATTGGTCCATTAATCCAAGCGCACCGCAAGCCACAACCCGACGTTTTCCACCGGCCAATACCTCATCAACAAAAATATTCACTCCGACATCAACAGGCAAAGTATCAATTCCTGCTGCTTCAAAAATAGACTCTAGCGAGCCGCGTGTTGCCATCCCTACATCTTTCCAGCCAGTCCATGCAATTGCAACTGCTTGAGTTTTACCACTAGCACTAAGCCGAGCCATTTCAACATCAAGCACACTATTTGCGGCGGCATAATCGGTTTGGCCACCGTTACCAAATCTGCCGGCAACACTAGTAAACGAGCAAGCCACGCGTAAATCTTCAATTCCACTTGACTCGGCGGCAGATACTAATGCCTTCCAACCATCTACTTTCACTCTAATCACAGAGGAAAATACATCCCAATTTTTGTCACCTACGAGTTTTGAATCCTCAATTCCTGCTCCATGGATAATTCCTGTGATTGCGCCGCGGTCCTCACCGATTTCTTTTCCAATCTCACCCAAAGTCTCAGAATCAGTAGTATCACAAGCAAAGTATTGTGCAGAGTTTCCTGTTGCGGAAATCGCTGAAATAGTGGTGCAAATATCTTTACTGCGCACATATGGCGCCCAGGCATTATTCCAAGCAACGATGGAGACTTTTTCGCCACCAGCCTCCTCAATCAACTCTTCTCTCAATTGCATTTTTCGTTCATTGAGTTGTTCATTTGACCAATCGAGCCATTCTGATGCTTCTTCAATTAACTTAGTTCGCCCAAGTAATACGAAATGAGCGCCTGCATCCACACTTGATTGAGCGACTCCAATTATTGCTGAAGCAGTAACACCTGAACCACCACCGGATACCAACCAAATATCATCCGATTGCAAGGGGGTTCTCTCGGTAGTTATTTTCTCATCAAATAAAACCAAAGCCCAACGGCGTCCATCCAAATCAAGACCGATTTCAACCTCACCGGATTTATCAAAGAGGTCATTTACCAATCTCTCTGCTAATTCCTCCGGTTCCATTAGTGCCTCCGGATGAATGTCCCAAGCACGACAACGCAAATTTGTTCGCTCATGAGCATAGGACTTTACGATGCCGCTTGCACCTGCTGCTAGGCTATTGAATCGCTTACCTTTGTTTCCATGTCTACCATCAAGTGCAGTCAAAGATGCTACACAACCTGCTCCATTGGCAAGTGTGGAATCAATATGCTTCAATATTCCAAATAAACCTTGCATTGCAACAGCACCAGATGTGTCTGAATCAGCAATTGTCCATTCTTGACTAGCCAATTGGGTAGGTGCAAGATGGATAATTCCGGCACAATCACCAGAGGCTAATATTGCTTCACTTGCTTCTTCCAATTGCTGCGGGGATGTTGGATCAACTCGGAGTATTCGTTGACCCCCTTCTACCTCTTCTGTGAATTTTTTGTGGGCGGGTTCAAAAGAGAGGCGTAAAGTTGCAATGTTTTTCTTCTCCAATAAAGAACAAACTCGTCCAGCAATATCCCAACCATCCTCAGTCACAACGACTAATTTATTTGTGAGGTCAAGAGACTCGGAAATGCCCTCTGCTTCTTCTATTTCTACTTGCCAACGATGAAGCCCAACTCCTGGCGTAATCAAAGTGGAGTCAATAATTGCTTCATCAACTACATCAATTGCTATTTCATTATCTTCTAAGGCAACTGGCTTCATGGCTTCTACCGGAGATTCGGGTTCGACTGGAGAGGCGGGTTCAGCAGTCTCGATGATTTCTGCACCATCTGTTACACCTTGAAGCATTGAAACAATATAGTTGACAAAGTGTTCTAGAGTAGGATAATCTGATAAACTGAAGTCCTCATCAAGTGGTAATGAATACTTTTCACGAAGATCTCCCATTATTTCTGCTTGTTTTACCGTATCAATTCCTAATTCGCCCTCTAAGTCCTGATCTAACTCTAAGAAATCCTTTGGATAGCCAGTATGAGTTACTACCAAATCTAGAACTCCATCAATAATTCCACCTTTATCAGAATCATCTTGGCTTTTTTGTGAGGATATAGAATCTTGTGGTGCTGCTTGAGGTGAAGGTTCGGGTGCGGTGCTAGTGACAGGTTCAGCAGGGGTTGGTTCGGGGGAGGTGGCTGCGACTGGGGCTACATCAACGCCTTTTTGCCCTGCAATATAAGTCACGAAGTGATTCAATGTAGGGTGGTCTGCAAGGCTAAAGTCCTCATCCAATTCAATAGAGAAAATTTGTCTAATATCACCCATTATTTCGGCTTGCTTTACCGTATCAATTCCCAATTCGCCTTCCAAATCTTGGTCTAACTCAATGAAATCTGCAGGATAACCAGTGTGTTTTACCACAACTTCAATCACCGCACTAGCAATATCTCCGCCTTCCTTGGAAGGTTGAGCAGATACAACCGTGGGCGTTGGAACTGGATCTGGTGCCGCAGTAGTGGTCGGAGGTAGAGTAGGAGCGAGAGGGGTGGCTGAGGCAGGGGTTGGTGCAGGGGTTGTGACCGCTGTTGAAGAACCGCTTGAACCAATTTTCCCTGCAATATAGGTCACGAAGTGATTCAAAGTAGAATGTTCTGCAAGGCTAAAGTTTTCATCTAACTCAATAGAAAAGCGCTCTCTAATATCGCCCATTATTTCGGATTGCTTTACCGTATCAATACCCAATTCGCCTTCCAAATCTTGGTCTAACTCAATGAAATCAGCAGGATATCCAGTGTGTTTTACCACAACATCAATCACAATTGCAGGGATGTCAATTGCTTCCGAAATGCTTGCAGGTGATGCCTCAGCAGTATCACTTGGAATTTCCTTTACCTCTGGCATTGGAGGTGCAGCGGGCGGAATTGGCGCAGTTGGAATTGCTTCAACCGCTTCAACTGTGTCTTTTTGCTGCTTGGAGTGTGGAATGTTTTCAGTGACTTCATAGACATCTCCTTGTAATCCTCCATGTAGGTTTTCATTACTATTTATGAAAGCAACCAACTTGTTTTGAAGAACACGGAGCACTAATTCATCAGTTCCTGCAAGGTTTTTATTCCATTGCAATAGTTTTCCCCCGTCAATTCTTTGACCAATAACATCACTTGCTTTCCACAAAGTTACTACCAATTGACTGCCAAAACCTGCGGCAAATCGTAGGCCATATTTCATACCTTCAAATTGCCCTCCTTTCGAAAGATTCAAATTTCCTAGTTCAGAATCAACTTCCTTATGATTTGCAATTGGTGGTGCTCTTCCGGTTGCTAATGCGTGAATTAGAACTACGTCCTCTATTCCAACCCCCATTGGGTGGCCAGTGAATCCTTTGGTGTTGGTAATTACCAGACTATCAGTGGAATCGCCAAAGGCACTGCGGAGTGATTTCACCTCTGCTTGGGCTGAGCCACCTCTTGCTGGCGTGTATGTCTCGTGAGACATAAAGAAAGTATGTGGTGCAATGTCTTTACGAGATAATTTCCATTTACTTTCCATTTCACCAATGAAATCATTCATCGTATTAGAAACATGATCTACATCAAGACGAGTTCCATGGAATGCTGAATTTGCCATTCTTGTTCCGAGAAGTTCGGCGTAGGGTTGTACGCCTCTTTCAGCAGCGCCGCTTTTCTTCTCTATAACGAACGATGCAGCGCCCATGCCAAGGACTAAGCCATTGCGGCGTGCATCAAATGGAAGGGCAACATCCTCAACGGAATTGCCGGTTGAAGCAGCACCAGATGCCGCGAAACCTGCTCCAATCCACTCCCATAATTCATCACCAGTAACATCATCACCAGAGATAATGACTACTCTGTCAACTTTGCCAACATCTAACCAATCTTCAGCAATACTAAATGCGGCAGCAGTTGAAGCACAGGCATTGTTGATTGTAGTATTTGGACCTCTAATTCCTGTTGTTTGAGCAAATTGGGAATGACCCATTGGAAGAACTTGGAAAAGGTAAGAACGATCAAACTTGCCTTCACCATCATCACCTTCTCTTCTTGCCAAGCCGGCCATACTTGCATTTCCAGGGAAGCAGCAGGCGAAAATGATACCTGTGCGATCACGATATACACTTGGCACTCGCCAATTTGTGATTAAGCGCAAGCCACCTTTGCCAATTTTTTCTTCTGGCGTTAGCGGGATACCGGCATCGCGTAATGCCAAAAGGCCGCTTGCAACTGCCAATCTAGTTGTCACATCCCATGCGCGGGCAACCTTTGCAGGGATGCCAAATTCTTCAACGAGGTCAAATTCAGCAGCCTGCCCAGCAAGTTGGGGGAGGTCTGAGAAATTCTCAGCAGGCTCCATTCGCGCTTGCCCATCCCTGCCCTTGATTAAACGAACAATGTTTTTGTCTAGAATTTGTTGCTTTTTCTGGTCACTTACTTCGGTAATGCAAGTCTCACCACGGATAAGTTTCTCGAAATTACCTTCATCAAATACCCTCTCTCCACCAGGAAGGCCAAGGCTAATTCCTGTAACCACATAGGGGTCAGCAGACCTTGAGGAAACCTGAGATGCAGATTGTGTTGAAGACGTTGAGGCAATTGTGTGAATTGTTGGATTGACAAATGATTCGGGGCTTTTGGATACCCATCCTTGCGGAGGTTTAGTTACCCAACGGGCCAAATCACCAGCGGTTTGAATATTCTTAACATCATAACCGGAATCAGTAAGAGTCATTGAACCAATATCAATGATTACTTGACTGATTTGCTCTTCGCTCAACCTTAAGCCTGCCATTAATCCGATTGAACCTTTGCAAAAACTAGTTGGATAACCGCTGAGGTTTGACAAGATTTCGCCGATCCATTCTTCAATTGCCACATGCTCTAAATCTTCAGCAATAAACAATTTCCGTGGACCTGGCGCGCGGTTATCTCCAATAGATGTTGCTTGAGAGGGAGGGGAAATCAGGGGTGCTGGAGTTGTTGGAGTAGGAGAATGTTCAGCATCAACTGTGCTTAATGAAGCGGTAGATGGGAGGGGGCGTGAACGAGTACGCAAATCTTCCCAATCTGCACTCGAAGTTGATGCAGAGAGGTTATTCGCTTGGTCGGCACTACCTAATTCCTTTGCCATTTGATGGGCCTCAATTGGTCCTGCGCGGAATGCCTCGGTTAGAATAGAAGATTTGCCTGCAGGCCATTCTGTTTTCCTTCCGGCTAAAGATAGCATTGCAAGAGTTTGTAGGAAAGAGGCGATGCCGCCTTGTTTTGGATGATTGGACATTATTGCCAAATGTGTCTTTTTATCCAATATTTGTGATGCAAACATGGTTAATGCTCGCTTAGGTCCAACTTCAATGAAAATTCTTGCACCTGCATCATACATAGATTCTACTTGCTTTGTCCATTCAACTGCAGAAGCCATTTGCGGCGCCAGTTTTTCAAGAATTGCACTCTTTGAATCGGAGCCACCTGCTGCCATTGGATACCATCCACCATCTACATTTGATGAAATCGGAATAGTAGGCCAATTTATTTCTAAACCTTCAAGGAATTTGCGTAATGGTTTGTTTGCAGGTTCGACAATACGGGAATGGAATGCATGGCTGGTTTGTAATATTGCACTCTGCATTCCTGCCTCATCGAATTTGGCGATTGCTTGCTTTACCGGTTCGGTCTCTCCAGCAATAACAGTCATTTTGGGTGAGTTTTTATTTGCTGCAATGACATATCCGTCAACTTCAGTAATTATTCTGCTAATTTCATCAAATGGTCCAACAATACTTGCCATTAGTCCGGTATCCGCAATATCTACCGACCCCATTTCGGTGCCACGAGCAGCTGCAGCCCGAAGGGCTCCATCCATTGCAAGTATTCCTGATGACATTAATGCAGCATACTCTCCCAAAGAATGTCCTGCCACCATATCTGGTGAATGCCCATGTGCGTTGAGTAATTTTTCAATAGCCAAATCAGAGGTTAACATTGCAGGCTGAGTATACTCGGTTTGTTTGAGTTTATTCTCGGCCTCTTTCATCTCATCCGTTGATAATTCATGTCGCAAAACAAAACTGGAAAGTGTTTCGCCATCCAATACATCAACCATTGTCTCATCAGCCTGAGTCCACACATCAACTACTGGTGAATAACGCATAGAAAGGTCATAGGTCATTCCAACATATTGGCTACCTTGCCCGGGGTACATGTGTGCTACTTTGGCTTCATTTGGAAAAGCCGGGTTATTTGTGACAAAGATACCTTGTGCGGCTAAGAAACTCCACTTTGCAGGGTCGGCCAATGCTTTTTCTGCAAGGGCGAGACGCTTCTCAAAATCAGCCCATGAAGTAGCGATCAATGCAAGTCTCACTGACGAGATTTCAAATGATTTGCTTGCTTCTTCAAGCACAATTGATAGACGTTGCCCTCGTGGGTCATCATCAAAATTTGGGCCGGCTGAAAGAATTTCTTTTCCTGCAACTGAAAGTTTTGCTTGTAATTCTTCAATAGTTGCTGCGCTCAATAGAAGGATTCCCCCTTCTATTGCCTTCAATTCTTCATGCGTCATTGAAGGAGAAGCCGAGGAGTCAAGTATTGAAGGTACATTGGCAAGTGATTGATTATCTTTTCGAGACACCGAGGTGGCACCTGCAGAAGATAATATTGCATCAGCAGCATTCTTACTTTCATTCCAAATCTGTGCTAATTCGGCATGGAATTCAGGGTCATATGCCTCCATAGCAACATGGAAATTTGTTCCTCCGAACCCAAAGGCAGAAACTCCGGCTCTTCGCGGTGTACCGCTTGATGGAGATGGCCATTCACTAGCAACAATGGGAATGAAAAAAGGATTCTGATTCCAATCAACAGTATCATTTGGATTTGAAAAACCTGCACTCGGAGGAATTGTTCGGTGATGGAGTGCGAGGGTTGTCTTTAGCATTCCAGCCATTCCTGCTGCTGCTTTTAAGTGACCAATTTGACTCTTAATAGAGCCTACTGCAATATTTTCTCCACTTGGTACTTCGGCGAAAAATTTACTTAAAGTTCCAAGTTCTGTTGCATCTCCTACTTTGGTTGAAGTTCCATGTGCTTCGACTAACTCTACTGTTGTTGCTGAATAACCTGATTGTGAATAAGCGCGGGCTACGGCTTGCATTTGTCCACGCTGGCTTGGGGCAGTGATTCCTTTTCCACGCCCATCGCTACTTGCGCCTATACCTCGCACGACAGAATAAATTGTATCGCCATCGGTAATTGCATCACTCAAACGCTTCAATACCATTACACCTGAACCTTCGCCCATTACGAAACCATTTGCACCAGAATCAAAAGGAGTTGAATGTGTTGCCGATAGAGCGCCAATTGCACTGAATTTTACATATGATGCAGGATCCATTGTTCTATCGCTTGCGCCACAAAGAGCGACATCAACTTGTCTTGATTGTAATTGCCTGCATGAATCCAATAATGCCGCCATGCTTGTTGCACAAGCAGCATCTGTAGTATAATTTGGACCTTGTAAATCAAGTAGGTTTGCAACTCGTCCTGCAACCACATTTGCCAACTCACCAGGCATAGTATCCTCATTTACGACTGGACGATTGTCTCTCCACTTACGAATGAATTCAGCCTCATCGGTCATCCCGCTTTCTTTAGCGATGCGAATTGCTTCTTTTTCATGGATAAGCATGGTCGTATAACCGCGGTTCTCACCGCCTAAAGCATTAGCAAAAATCACACCAGTGCTTGCATTTGGAAGTTCTTTTCCGCCATCTCCATAGCCCGCATGCTCTAATGCTGATGCTGATGCTTCAACTGCCCATTGTTGAGAAATATCAATTTGCTTGAGAGTACCAGGAGGCTGACGCCACCTGCGCCAATCAAATTCAAAACCTTCAACAAAACCACCTATTTTGGAGTAGGTCATGTTTTCCTTTACAGAGCCGGGGCTTCCTTCTGAATCATAGAAATCAGCAATGTTACCCCATCTTTCAGTTTTGATTTCCGAAATTGAAACTTTGGCATTCAACACATTTTGCCAAAAGGTCTCAATATCTGGTGAATCGGGCAAAATGCACGATAAACCAATTATTGCAATTGGTTCAAAGGCCCCTTGAGAGGTCCCTTGTATTTCATTATTGATTTTTGATTTCGCCATAGAAACACCCACCATTCTCATTCAATGGCATACTCTGGAACCATCGTAATTGAATACCCTGCATCGACATAGATGCACTGCCCCGTTACACCGGAAGACAATGAACTCGCAAGCCATAACGTTGCACCTGCAACATCATCTTGATTGACATTTCGTCGCAGGGGCGCATTTGCTGCAACATGGTCTAAGATTTTCCCGATCCCCGGTATTCCAGAGGCAGCAAGGGTACGAATAGGTCCGCTTGAAATTGCATTTATTCGATGACCTTCAGGTCCTAAATGGCACGATAATTCTCTTGTCCAGCACTCAAGTGCCGCCTTTGCCATGCTCATTATTCCATATGAAGGCACAAATCTTGTGCTTGCAGCATATGTAAGAGTAATTGTTGATGAACCCTCATTGAGGAAAGGAAGAGCATGACGTAGACAACGTTGTAGTGAATTTGCTGAAATAGTCATTGCAGTATTTATGTCCTCATTTTCAACAAAAAGAATTGGGCGGTCAAAGCAACCTTTTGGAGCAAAACCAATAGCGTGAATCAATATATCTGCTTTCATACCAGGGTTTTCTGTTGCAAAGGCAGTGAAAAATTCTGCAGTTAATTCATCCTCGGCAACATCTAGGGGGTAAAAGCCAGCAATAGCCGGTAATTTTTCCTTTAATTGGAATATTCTGCTCATAAATCTTTTTTGATATCCGAGATATAAAATAACACCTGCGGCCGCCAGTTTTTCACAAATTGCCCAAGCAATACTATCCTCGCTTGCGACTCCAAAAACAAAGGCCACCTTACCGTTTAATTCCAGCATGACGCACACCACCCCCTAAAGGATAGGTGTTGCTGACAACACCCCCTCTTTGATGGTTGGGGTTGGGCTTGAACCCATATTGGCTTTTGATAGGGCATTAATCACACCCGATTGGTGAAATAATTACACCTCCGAACTATGCCTAATCTGCATGTAAAAAAGAGAGAAAACATTATTTCAATCTTCAAAACAATGATGAACGAATTTTCGCAATACATAGTTGGATGAAATACAAATAATTAGAGGTCATCAAAATCAAATTCATCATCTTCTTCCTCAAATATTTCATCATCCCAATCATCGTCATTGGAATGTCGACGCTTATTTGATTTAATTTTTAGTCCAACAATCAAGACTGCAAGTAAGGCTACAACACCAACACCGATACCACCTACCATCATCATCGTTGAATCATCAATGCCAAGAGAATTGCCTAATGATGACAACCCTCCGCCCTTTGCGGCTTCAACTTCAACTTTGAATTCTTCAGTTTGATAATAGTCATCTTCCCACATATGACACTGGACAATTATTTTAAAAACGGCAACGTCATCGGGAGAGGGTGATGTAAAATTGAATGAAAGTGCGTAGCCTGAATTGGGATCTACAAATTCATAATGAGAGTTAGAATCAAATATTAACTCATAAGTTTCTCCACCTACTGCAACTGGCTCGGCCGCATAAGTGCAACCCATTTTTGTTGCGTCATTGCCATCATTACTAATTTCTATGGTTGTATTTGCAGTTTCACCCGCTGCAAGATACCGAGTCATAGTACTCATTGTGATTGACAGTCTCCCATAGGCCTCGATATATACATCTCCACCATCAGTATCACTTGGAGCGATCGCATCAGGCATAGTAATTCCATTTGCCGTGGTTACTGTTCCTGTGACATTCCAAGAATAGGTAATTGGTGCATGAAGGCCTTGATTTGCTTTGAAAGTCAATGTGAAATCAACATCACCGCTTGCAGGAACTGTAATAGAAGACGGGGATGTAATTGAAATTACATTTTCTGAGACTGAAGTTTCTATTCTAACTTCTTCAGCAAATGCTGATGGGTTGTCAGCAGTGCAAATAATAGAATTTGTGCGGGATGACCCCGGCTGAATATCAATACTGACATCCTTTGGAACACAATCAATACTTATTTCCGGAACAGGATTTTGGGCGGAAACCGGAGTAATAACTAGGTTGGAACAAAGCAAAAGCAGAATGGTTAGAAAAACTCTGCGCATACCTTTCACAACCCCTCCGAGGGGGGGGATATTCAAGAGGTTATCCAATAATTATGCAATAATTATGCACAAAAAAATAGTTATCCGCAGAGGCCAGCAAGGGAGAATCTCAGTCATCAAAGAGGTGGGCCGTACAATTCATTGGGCAAATCAAAATGTGTACGATAGAGAATTTCTTCATCTACACCCATTGAAAAGAGGGTTTGTGTACGTTTAGGTACAGTTTTTGGACCCATCACTGCACCAGGTCGTCGAAGGTCATCCATGTAATCTGTTTCAAGTAAGAAGCCCCTGCTACAATCACTCATTGATGCAACTAAAGTTTCAATACACCCCTTTTGCAAAATCACGCTGGGGACCATCCCTCCGGTCAATTCGTCTGATACATTTGCCGGAGCAAAATGTCGGACCATGTTTTTCTTGGATAATCCCACTCTATCTGCCATTTTTCCAATCTGCAAATATGGAGCCTTTTCATCCCCCTCAACATGCAATTGCACCGTAATATTCTTTTTTGCTGCAATGTGCAAAGTCTCTTCTAATAAGCCATTACAATATTGCAAAATATCTTCATCAACTTCCCAATGAGGGCGGCCAATTTCACCTAACCCATGCGCCATTCCTTCTTCAATAAAGTCAATTGCAAGGTCAATACTTTGGCGATATAATTCCATTGCTTTCTGCACT
>Ga0315324_10000373_pt1 | contig 15668 bp, 9 predicted proteins | sample M150021515metaG_FD_203919 | JGI IMG/M metagenome (GOLD analysis project Ga0315324, IMG submission 203919) | Ammonia-oxidizing marine archaeal communities from Monterey Bay, California, United States - M1 500m 21515 | ecosystem: Environmental > Aquatic > Marine > Intertidal zone | place: USA...
TGGTGCATCCTCGTCTGCTGGAGCGTCCTCGTCTGCGACGGGTGCATCCTCGGATGGTGCCTCCTCGGGGAGTTCCTCGCCGTCGCGCAGGCGCTGCCAGACGTCGACGGCGGAGCGCCATTCAGCCTCGGCAGCAGCAACCACCTCAGCGCCACCCCCCTGGACCTGCTTGAGGGCGGCCGCGGTCTCGTCCTTGGCCTTGGCGGCCTTCACCAGGTTCCGCTCGGCTGCCTTGGCGGCTTCGGCAGCCTCAGCGCGGCGATTGAAGAGGAGGAGGGCCTGCTGGGTGTCGTCGTCGATCTTGACCATGGCACCATGATCGCCCGTCGGCGGCCGACTCGCACCCTCCTGGCCGCAATCTCTCCGTTCCGGTCAGGAGAGCGGCCCGGCCGTTCCTGCCTGGAACAGTGGTTCCTGTCCGGGAGGGCGGCTCTTGCCGGAGGGTGCTTCCGGTCAGAGAAGTGGGCGGACCTGCTCACCGAAGGCGGCCAACTGGTCGAGGTACTCGTCCATGGTGCGGGCCCGGAACTTCAGGTGGAAGGCATTCGCGCCCACCCCACGGTCCGCTCGGAGCTCCTCGGCGATCTTCTCCGGGGGGCCGGTCAGCCAGGCGGGAGGCAGGCCCTCGGGTGGTTCTCCGATGTAGGCCCAGCCCGGCATGATCCCGATGTCGAATCCCACCCCGCCACGCCCGGCTTCGTCCGCCGACCGCCGGATCGTGTCGATGATCTCCGGGTACTGGTCACGGGCAGCGCCCATCGGGATGTAGCCGTCGCCCCTCTTGCCGGCCCGCCGCCAGGCGGCCACCCCTGAGCCGCCCACCCAGATCGGAAGATCCCGCGACGCCGGAGCAGGGGAGACCCCGACGTCGGCGTATGAGTAGGCCTCGCCATCGTGGCTCACGTAGGTGTCGGCGTATGCGCCACGCACGGCATCCATGCACTCGTCAAGGAGCCGGCCCCGCCGGTGGTAGTCAACGCCGAGGGCGTCGAACTCGGCCTCGACGTGTCCGGCACCGACGCCGAGGATGACCCGGTCCCCGGTCAGGTGGGCCAGGGTGCCGAACGAGCTGGCCGTCAGGAGGGGATGACGGTAGGCGGCGATCCAGACCACTGAGAGGAGGTGGATCGACGTGGTCTGGGCGCCCAGCCAGGCCAGCGTTGCCACCGGGTCGTACCAGGTGGTCCGCATGCTGGCCGCATAGTCGTTGTCGGGTACGGCCACGTGGTCGCAGACGCCTATGAAGTCGAGGCCCGCCGCTTCGGCTGCCCGGGCCACCTTCACCAGGTCGTCGGGCGTTGCGTCGTCCTCCCACGGATCGACCAGCGTGCGCGTGAGGGTCTGGATCGGCAGCTGGATGCCGTAGAAGGCCTCACCCTCCGGTACGAGGTTCGCCATGGTCTCCTCCTGGTTCGGGTGCGGTCGGTGAGTGGTCGGCTGCGAGGGTCAGCCGGCAGCCTCGGCCAGCAGGGCACGGGCCCGGCGGGCTACGGGTTCGTCGACCATCGCTCCGCCCACGGAGATGGCTGCGTCGCCGCGCCCGAGGGCCTCCTCGTAGGCATCGGCCACCATTCGGGCCCAGGCCAGTTCCTGGTCCGACGGGCGGAAGGAGCGGTCGGCTAGGGGGACCTGCGCCGGGTGGATGCAGAGCTTTCCTGAGAATCCGAGCGAGCGGGCCTGTTCGGCCTCCCGGAGGAACCGCTCCGCGTCGCCGAAGTCGGCCACGACCATGTCGATGGCCGGGATGCCACCCAGTCGCGCAGCCTGGGCGACCTGTGCCCGGGCGGTCTGCACCTCGAAGTTGTCCGTCCGGCGCACGCCGCCCAGGTCGGCCACGTAGTCCTCGGCACCGAAGTAGCACCAGCCGACGCGGGGGTGGGTGGTGACCGTCCGGGCGTCGACGACGCCTGCCACCGTCTCCAGGCCGGCGACGATCGGCAGGTTGGTGTGGCCGGCGGAGTCCAGGGCGGCAACCACCGCGGCGACGTCGGCCGTCGATTCCAGCTTCGGGACGACCACGCCGGCGAGGCCTTCGGGCAGCCCATCGAGTACGTCGTCGATGAAGTGGATGGTGTCGGGTGCGTTCACCCGGACGAACAGGCGGACCTCGGTGGAGAGGTCGGGGGCGACCTGGTGGGCCACTGCACGTGCCTCGACCTTGCGGTCCGGTGGGACGGCGTCCTCCAGGTCGATCACCGCAGCGCTGGGACCGGACCTGGGCAGTTTGGCGAGCACCTCGGGGCGGTTGCCGGGGGCGAACAGCAGGCTGCGCATGGCGAAGGCGGCTGGTGCGGACACCTCGGCGACGCTACCGGTAGCCGGACCGTGGGTCCCGACCAGGAGGCGTCAGCCCTGTGGTCATACGCCGGTCATGTCCCTGACCGCATCGGTCACCTCGGCCATGGCGGCCGGGAGGTCCTCGATGTCGACCTCTACGGAGCCATCGCCTGAGAGGAAGCAGAACACGACCCTCTGGACGGTCAGCCCGGTGGAGCGTTCGGCTGCCAGGGCATACGTCGCCCCCTGGAGTCGGTAGCGGGAGGCCTTGGCGATGCGGTCGGCGGCGTCGACCACGGCATCGGTCTTGTAGTCGACGATTGTCAGCCCGGGTTCGTCGGGCCTGCCATCGAGATAGGCGAGGTCGATGAAACCCTCCACCACCGGTGAGTCCGGGTCGTCGACCAGCGGTGCGGCCACGTACAGCTCCCGCCAGTGTCGTGACCCGGCTGCAGCCCGGACGACATCGGAGGCGAGTGCCGCCCGTATCAGGGATCCGACGAGCGGTGCTTCGTCCGCCACTCCTTCGTTGATGGCATGTTCCCTGGCAAGGGCGCTGACGTCGGCATCGTCGAATGGGGCATGTTCGAGCGCACCGTGGACGGCGCGCCCGATTGCCGTGCCGTGTCGTCCGGCCTCTCCGGGTCGGGCCCGGTCGACGGGTACGTCCGGTGCCGCGTGGGCGGCGATCCGGGTTGCGGCCAACGTCTGGTGGCCCGATGCGGCGTGGATGGCGGTCTGACGGTTCGCCGTCCATGAATCCCGATCCTGACGCATTCGCGGTTCCGGGGAGATCGGGACGGGAAGGGCCCGTGATGTGGTCGTGAGAAGGTCGGCTGCAGGCACGTCGGTGCCCAGGGAGGAAATGGCCGACGCCAGCTGTCGTGCCGGCGTGGCACCACTCTCCGGCTTGTCGTAGGGATCCACGTCCTCCGTGCGGTGCAGTGAGACCACGAGGTGGTCGCGTGCCCTCGTGGCCGCCACGTAGAGAAGCCGAAGCCGTTCGGCACGATCGAAGTCACCGTTCACCGCTGCGGCTGCTGCGTGGCCGTTCGTCGCCTGGGCCTTCCGGATCCTGACCTCGGGTAGGCCTCCATCCGGGAAGATCAGGTCAAGGCCGCTGCCACCCGGATTGCCACCGCCGGACAGCCCGGAGACGATCGTGATGGGGAACTCGAGACCCTTGGAGCCGTGGATGGTCAGGATCCGTACGGCATCGTCGTCCAGTTCCGGAAGGACGGTCTCGGTCACGCGGCTGCCGTCCTCGGCCTGTTGTAGGGACCAGTCCGCGAATGCCCGGATCGAGCCGCCGTCGGCCTCGGCGAAGGCCCGTGCCCGGTCGGCCAGGAGCCGGGCACGGCGCCACACCTCTCGCGGCCGGGGGGTGGCGGTGGCCAGCTCCAGGACCCGACGGTCCACGATGAGGCGCTCGAGGATGGCGCTGGGGCCCTCATGGTGACGGGTCCGGTGGACCTCGCCCAGCCAGGCCAGCCCGGAGGCGACCGGGTCCCCCGGGGGGACGGCCGCAGGTGCGTCGGCCTGGTGGTTCCAGGATCCGCCGTGGTGGACGCGCCAGCGAGCCAGGTCGTCGTCGCCACACCCCATGTAGGGGGTCCGGAGTGCATGCACGATGGCCAGGTCGTCGGAGGGGTCGTCGATGGCGCGCAGCACCATCAACAGGTCACGGACCTCGGTGGTTCCGAAGAGCAGCGAGCTGGACTCTGCCCGGTAGGGGACGGAGGCATCGTCCAGCGCATCCTCCAGGTCCGTCAGCGAGGTGCGCGAGGGGATCAGCACGGCGATGTCGGAGAACCTGCATGCCCGTTCCGTGCCGTCCCTGTCCTCGACCGTCCACCCGTCCGCGACCGCCGTGGTTATCGCTGCCGCCACGTCGGACGCTTCAAGGACGCGGAGTTCACCGGCGCTGAGTTCGCCGTGGGCAGCGCTGCCCAGGAGGGTCACCGCCGGCCCTGTGGAGGCGCAGGGACGGTGGCCTTCCAGTGGGACGTATCCCGGCTGCCCCTGACCTGCCTGGATGAGGCATCCGAAGACGGCGTTTATCCAGTCGAGCACACCGACCGTGGTCCGGAAGTTCCGGGTAAGGGTTATGGCATCCGCGGGCAGGGAGTGGCGGGCCCGGAGGTAGAGGGCGATGTCGGCCCGGCGGAAGCGGTAGATGGACTGCTTCGGATCACCGACCACGAAGATGGATCCGCCGGAGGGGCTCACCTGGTCCAGCGGAGAGCCGGGTGGTGACACGGGGTCGGCGATCATCAGCGCCAGATCCAACTGCACCGGATCCGTGTCCTGGAACTCGTCGAGCAGGACGGCGCCGTAGCGAGCATGCAGGGCGGCCCGTACGGGAGGACCCGTGACCGGGTCTGCGAGGAGGTTCCGGGCGTTGACGAGAAGGTCGTGGAAGGTCAGGGTGCCGGTATGTCGGCGCTCGGCCGCTGCGGAGCGGGCCCCGATGACCAGCTCATGGAGGAGCCGCCTCAGGACCTGGTCGGCGACGTCGACGAGGGTGGCATCCCAGGCCAGGAGGGCATCCTCCTTGGCTTCCATGACCTCGTCCTTGGTCTCGCCCCAGACGGAGGCCGACCCGGCATTTCCGAACGCGATGATCGACCGGAGCGCCTTGGTGCGGAGCATCTCGAGCCGATCGAAGTCGTCGGTCGTTCCGGCCAGGTCCCTGCGGAGTCCGGAGACCCGGTCAAGTCGCATCTGGAGCCTGTCCTCGGGTGGTAGGTCGGGGCGGCCATGGACGGTGATGGCATCCAGCGCTTCGATGAGCGGTCCGAGGTCCACGGTTGGTTCCGGTGGTGCTACGAGACCCGGATCCAGGAGGTCCCACCGATCGTCCAGCCTGGCGGCGAGCTGGCGGAGGTGGTCCAGCGTGATGTCCAGGTCGGCGGCCAGCAGGAGGGTGTGGGAGAGGTCCGGATCATCCAGGAGGCGGATCCGGAGGTCGCTCCAACGGTCGTCGAATGCCAGGCGGCTGCTGACCTCGTCGAGGAGGTCGAAGGCGGGAGGGAGGCCCGCCTCGAGTGGGTGTTCGGCGAGAAGCCGACGGGCGAAGCCGTGGAGCGTCGAGATCGGGGCGAGGTCGAGGTCGACCAGTGCGAGTTCGAGCAACTGGAGCAGGTGCTCGTCGGTCTCTGTGCCGGAGCGGTCCTCGAGCGCCTGTCGGAAGCGGTCGCGTAGCTCGGTGGCGGCCAGCTCGGTGAAGGTGATCGCCACGATGGACTCGACGGGCATCTGGCCGTTTAGGACCAGGGCCACCATCCGACCCACGAGGGCGGTCGTCTTGCCGGTCCCCGCGCCTGCTTCGACGAAGAGGTTGTCGTCCAGTCGTGAGGAGATGGCGTCGCGGGCCGACTGGTCGGCTGGGATCCGGGCGAGGCTCATGGAGATGCCACCTCCTCGGCGGCTCGTCCGCCGGAGGCGGCTTTCGGATCCGCGATGTGGTGGCGGTGGAGCTGCATCGCCGGGTCGTCGGCCTTTCGCTCGCAGGCAGCGTGCAGGTGCCGGGCGTCGAGTCCGTCCGGCATGCAGTGGGGGCAGCTGAAGCCGCTGAACCGTGTCGGCGCCGGTGGGTTGTGGGGGAATGCTCCTGCTTCGATCCCAGCCACGATGCGGGCCAGCACGACGTCGAAGGCCTCCAGGACCTGCGGTGACAGCTCGTAGCCGATCCGTTGGTCGTCGGGCCGGCTGCCTCCGACGAAGGTGAAGGCGACGGCGCTGGTCGAGTCGGTTCCCGCTGCGGAGGCCGCCAATCCGTAGATGGGCAGCTGGAGTCGGGTCCCGTCCGGAAACGGGGAATCGTCGCCGATGCTGCGGTACCGGTCGGGCTTTCCGCTCTTGACGTCCAGCACGACGAGGTTGCCGTCCTCCTGGCGGTCGATCCTGTCGATGGCTCCCCGGAATCTGAGGACCCGACCGTCCGGGAGCGGGAGGTGCAGGGCGGTCGGCCCACCGAACCGGTATTCGGCTGCCACCGGGGTGGCCTTCTGGGCGGCCCTGGCCGACGAGTCCAAATGGAGGAAGCCCCGGAGCTCGGCGGCCATCCGGGAGCGGATAACCGGCCAGAACAGCGGGTGTGCGGCCTCGCCACGGGCTTCGGCCCGCTCGCACTCCTCATCCATTAGCTGGACCAGGCGCTGGTGGTCAGCATCCGTCCAGGCTTCGCCGGGGCCGGGGAGCGTGTGGGACCTGAGCCCTTCGGCGACGAGCAGTTCGAGGCTCCTGTGGATGATGTTTCCGCGCACGAGCGCCGTCAGGAGGAGGCTCGGATCCGGTTCCTCCTCGGTCCGTACGCCGAGGATGTATTCGGAGAAGAATGCGAATGGGCAGGCGACCCAGCGTTCCAGCCGGGATGCCGAGATCTCACCGACATCCAGGGCGGGTAGGTCAACTCCCGCCAGGTTGCCGTCGAATCTCGTGAGCCGCCGACCCAGTCGACTGGTGACCAGGTCGACTCCACGGTCGAAGACCGGGTCGACCTGTCGAAGTCCCGTTCCGTCGCGGCCGCTGTCGAGCAGTAGCCCGAGCTCGTACTCCTGGTCGGTGGCCGGTTCGTCGAGGGCCAGTGCCTGGGCGAACGAGGCGACGTGCCTGTACCAGGGCTCGCCGACGTCGGCGAGCTCGCCCGGATCCGGTCGTACACCTGTGAATGCCTCGGGCTCGGCCAACAACAGCGGGGACGGCGGCTGCTCGCCGGACCGTCGGAGGTTTCCACGGGGGTGCACCAGCATCACCAGTCGAGAGGCGGCGGACCCCTTGGCCAATGCCTGGGCGAACCAGAGTCGGAACCGGTACCAGGGCTTGGTGAGGTCGGCGAGCTCGTCCGGATCCGGTCGTACACCTGTGAATGCCTCGATCTCGGCCAACAACCACCGGGACGGCGGCCGCTCGCCGGACCGTCGGAGGTTTCCACGGGGGTGCACCAGCACCACCAGTCGAGAGGCGGCGGTGATGGCGGCGGCGAACCCCCTGTGCTGGCTGGCGGTGTGGTCGTGGCGGATCGGGAGGTCGGTTCCGGCGGTGATGCGGTCGGCATCAGGCAGGAGGGCATCCGTGGCGGGTCGGGTTGGCATCACCCCCTCTGCCAGCCCGAGCAGGATCACCACCTCGACGTCGAGCCCTGGTGCCTGCTCGATCCCGAGGACCTGGACACCCCGGCCGGTACGGCCCTCGCGTCCGATCGGATGCCGAAGTTCGGCGACCAGCGCCCGACGGAAGCCGGCGAAGGAGGCGTCCGGTTCGACGTCGTCCAGCAGGGCGAGGCGATCCACGACCGCTGCCGCCGATTCGAATGCCAGCAACTCCTCTGCCGGCCAGAGTGCACGAGCGGTATCGCTTCCGAGGTACCGCCGGATCAGGCGGTTCGTCAGTCGGCAGCGGGCCGACCAGGAACCGGCGCCGGTGATGCCACGAAGGTCCCGGTCGAGTCGGGTGACGAAGGCGACGAGTCGTCGGCACTGTTCCGCATCGCCTTCGAGACGGTCCATGAGCCACTGCCGCTCGTCGGAGCGTCCCTCCTCGTCGCGCTGCGTCTCGAACTCGGTGGCCAGGCGTTCGAGTCGCAGGGTCCAGTCCTCGAGGCCGCCGACCACACCTGCCCTGCGGGCGAGTCGACCCCAGGTGCTGTCCGGCACGAGGTGGTTGTCGGGATCCCAGAGGGGTGCGGTGGCGAAGAGCGCCTCGAGGTCGGTTCGTCGGAGGCCGCGATCCGTCAGGGTGAGTGCGCCCAGGAGGAATCGCGCGGCGATGGTCTCGTCGAGGCGTCGGACCGACGAGCCGTTGAAGGCGATCCCGGATGCCCGGAGTCGCTCGTGGAGGAGGCGGGCGTAGTCGCTGCCTGGTGGGTGGACTATCGCTATCCCGGAGAGGTGGGTACCGGACCTGGCTGCCTCGAGGACCTGTCGGACGGCGACCCGCGCCTCCTCCTCCTGGTCGGGGACCGATACCACCAGCCGACCGGTCCCGGTGCCCGGTTCAGGCGGGCCCGGCAGGTCGGTTCCGAACAGACCGGCGAGGGCCTCGGCGTCGGGGTCGGGTTGTCCGTGTGCGTGGCCGCAGATGACGGTGAGCGGCACGGCGGAGGCCAACGCCGCCAGGAGTCGCCGCTCGGAGGGGAGCAGGTGCCCGGGGAGGTGGACGACGAGCGGCGGGATGGATGCCGTGCCGGAACCGACCCGTAACGCCGCCAGGTCGGTGCGCTCCCGCTCGTCGTGGAAGTCGGGAGCCAGGTGGCGTAGCAGCGCCCGGTGGACCTTCACCAGCGCGGCCTGCAGTCTTCCCAGGCCGGCCAGCCGGTCGATTCCCCCGGCAGGGACCTCGCGGAGCTGGCGGTGTGCCGATACGAGGGCCCGTTCCAGTGAGGGGTGTTCGGCGACGGACCCGAACACGCCGGGATCCTCGGTGAGGATCCGGCGGGTGGCGGACAGCACCACCGCATCGGAGACCGGTCGGCGTCCCTCCAGCTCGGGAGCGCCGGCCGTTAGGTCGCGGGCGAGGTCCAGCAGGGTGACCATGTCGATCGCGGCCACGCCGCTCGAAGGTGTACCGGCCGACCCGGCCGACCCGGCCGCCAGGCGGCGCCGGAGTCGGATGCCCTGCCCGTGGTCGGTGACGACGATGCTGACCGGTGCCAGGGGGTCATCGCCCTTGGCCTCGGCCACAGCTTCGGCGAGGGCGGCCGTGGCCGCCCTCCCGTAGTTCGCCCGCACCATCCTCGCCGCCATGGTTCAAGAAGGTAGACGGCCCATGTGACAGCCGGTCGGGCATCCATTGCCTCCTGCAGGTCCTCCACCTCCGCCCGCTTTCGGGCACCGACCACCGGACCGGTAGGTTTCGCCGCCATGACCGACGAGAGCGCGCTCCAGTACCCGGGCCGATGGGCCGCCGAGTTCCCCGATCGCCCGGCGATCGTGATGACCGGAACCGGCGAGACCATGACCTATGGAGAACTGGACGCCGAGGCCAACCGCATCTCGCGACTCTTCCGGAGTCTCGGCATCCAGGCCGGCGACCATGTGGCCTTCTGCCTTGAGAACCGGATCGAGTTCCTGGCCCTGGCCTGGGGTGCCCACTACGCCGGGCTGTACTACACGGCCATCTCGTCGAGGCTCACAGCCGACGAGATGGCCTACATCGTGGACGACTGTGGGGCACGTGCGTTCGTGACCACGCCATACAAGAGAGAAGCGGTGGCCGAGATCAACGCTGCTACGCCAGCCGTCGAGGCCCGTTTCGCGCTCGGTGGCCACGTGGACGGCCATGCCTGCTTCGAGGACGCTGTGGCCGCCCAGTCGTCCGACCCCCTGCCCGACCGGACGGAGGGCCAGGACATGCTCTATTCGTCCGGTACGACCGGTCGCCCGAAGGGCGTCAAGTCGCCGCTCACCAGTCAGCCCCTGGGCCAGGCCAGCTCCATCACGATGATGGCCGAGGCCTTTTTCGGGGCCACTCCCGGGTCCGTCTACCTGTCGCCGGCACCCCTGTACCACGCCGCCCCGCTCCGCTTCTGCCTGGGAGCCCACCGCATGGGTTGCACCGTGGTGGCCATGGAGCGCTTCGAGGCCGAGGCGGCTCTGGCCGCCATCGAGCGGTACGGCGTGTCGTGGAGCCAGTGGGTGCCGACCATGTTCGTGAGGATGCTGAAGCTCCCCGACGAGGTCCGGTCCCGGTACGACGTGTCCGGCCTGGTCTCGGCGGTGCACGCCGCCGCGCCCTGCCCGGTGGACGTGAAGCGCCGGATGATCGAGTGGTGGGGTCCGGTCCTGCACGAGTACTACGCCGGGACCGAGGGCAACGGCCTCACCTACACGAACTCGCAGGACTGGCTGGAACACCCGGGCACGGTCGGCAGGGCCCTGCTGGGCGAGGTGGTCATCCTGGACGACGACGGGAACGAGGTGCCGGTCGGCACCGAGGGCGGCGTCTACTTCCGGGGCAACTCCGACTTCGAGTACCACAACGATCCAGCCAAGACCGCCGAGGCCAAGCTGAACGCCAACACCAGCACCCTGGGCGACGTGGGCCGCCTGGACGAGGACGGCTTCCTCTTCCTGACCGACCGCAAGGCGTACATGATCATCTCGGGCGGGGTGAACATCTACCCGCAGGAGGCCGAGAACGTCCTGACGATGCACCCGGCGGTGTTCGACGTGGCGGTCATCGGCGTCCCGAACGAGGACTTCGGCGAGGAGGTCAAGGCAGTCGTCCAGCCGGTGGATCCGGCGGCCGCCGGCCCGGAGCTGGCTGCCGAGCTGGTGGCCTTCTGCCGTTCGCAGCTGGCCGACGTGAAGTGCCCCCGCAGCGTGGACTTCCGCGACGAACTGCCCCGGCATCCCACAGGCAAGCTCTACAAGCGCCTCCTGAAGGACGAATACTGGGCAGGTCACCAGAGCCGGATCTAGAGTCCGTGCCCGTGGGGCACCGGATGGTCACCGACGAGCAGGTCCGGAGGTTCGCCACCGATGGCGTGGTCTGCCTGCGGGCCGCCTTCAGTCCGGAATGGATCGAATCGCTGAGGCGGGGCATGGAGCGTTCGGCGGCTGAACCCTCGGGGCGGTTCCGTGTCTGGAACGTGGACGACAGCGGTGGGACGACCACCTACGACAGCCAGTGCTGGCTGCACGTCCAGGAGTACCGGGACTTCGTGGAGTCGTCGCCGCTGGCGGAGATCGCCGGCCGTCTACTCGACGCCACGTCGGTGAACCTCTTCTTCGACTCGGCCTTCACGCGCACCGCCGGCGTGGGTTTCCGGACCCCGTTTCACCAGGACGAGCCGTACTGGTCGGTGGAGGGCTTCGACACCTGCTCGGCCTGGATGCCGCTGGTTCCCGTGGACCGGGCCAGCACCCTCGAGTTCGTGAGGGGCTCGCATCGTTGGGGCCAGCGGTACCTGCAGGGGGGTCAGTGGGCCAAGAACGAGGACGCGGCGGTAGATGACGGCCGGGTTCCGTTTCCGGACGTGGAGGGCGACCGGGACGCCTTCGACATCGTGGGCTGGGCCATGGAGCCCGGGGACGTGGCGGTCTTCAACGGCCGGATGATCCACGGTGGATCAGGCAATCTGGCGCCGGACCGCGACCTGCAGGTGTTCAACACGCAATGGCTGGGTGACGACGTGCGGGTGGCCTTCCGCCCAGAGGGCATGGAACCCGACCACAGCCCGGTGATGCGGGCGGCCGGACTGGACCACGGTGACCGGATCGGCGGCGACCTGTATCCCGAGTTGTGGCGGCGCCAGGAGCCCGTCCCCGCCTGAGTCGGCGGTCGGACCCGGGTCGACCTGTGCCCGGACTACCGGGTCAGCCTGCTTCTGAGTGCGTGACGGGCTGCTCGCCCATCCATTCCCGCAGCGTGTTCTTGAACTTGGTCTGCTGGATGAAGAGGTCGTGCTCGGCAGGAGACTCACCGGCTGCCTGGGGGGCCTTCAGGTAGAAGGACAGCCATTCCTGCACTCCGGACTGTCCCGCACGGTGGGCAAGGTCCAGGAAGAGCGCCAGGTCCAGGACGATCGGGGCGGCCAGGATCGAGTCGCGGCAGAGGAAGTCCACCTTGATCTGCATCGGGTAGCCCATCCATCCGAAGATGTCGATGGCGTCCCAGCCCTCCTTGTTGTCGCCACGGGGCGGGTAGTAGTTGATCCGGACCACGTGGTCGATGTTGCCGTAGAGCTCCGGGTAGGAGTCCGGCTGGAGGATGGCGTCCAGCACACCCAGCTTGGAGACCTCCTTGGTCTTGAAGTTCTCCGGGTCGTCCAGCACCTCGCCGTCCCGGTTCCCCAGGATGTTGGTGGAGTACCAGCCGCGCAGGCCCAGCATCCGTGCCTTGAAGCCGGGGGCCAGCATGGTCTTCATGAGGGTCTGGCCGGTCTTGAAGTCCTTGCCGGCGATCGGCACGCCGCGGCGTGCGGCCAACTCGATCATGCACGGCAGGTCGACGCTCAGGTTCGGTGCGCCGTTGGCGAACGGCACGTCGCTCATCAGGGCGGCGTAGACGTAGATCTGGCTGGGGGAGATGTTCTCGTCGTTGGCACGCAGGCCGGCCTCGAACGCCTCAACGGTGTCGTGTACGGCGCTGGCCTCCTGGTAGGCCTCGGTCGAGCCGCACCAGACCATGACCAGGCGGTCGCACTCGTTCTGGATGCGGAACCGCTCGATGTCGTCGATCAGCGCCTGGGCCTGGTCCCACATGGCGGTCTCGGACTTGACCCGGGTGCCGTCGAGCTTCTTGACCCAGCGGTGGTTGAAGACGGCGTCCATGGCGATGATGCCCTCGAGCTCGGCTGAGATGGGGGCGAGGTCCCTTTCCTCGAGCACGCCGCAGGTGTGGGCGGCCTCCAGCACATTGGCCGAGATGGGGTCCCAGCCGCCGAAGACGATGTCGTCGAGATCGGCCAGCGGGACGAACTCGCGGATGAGCGGGTTGCGGTCCTCGTCGCGGCTACCCAGTCGGATGTGTGCCATCTGGCTGACCGATCCGATCGGGGCGGTCAGGCCGTTGCGGGCGGCGATCACGCCGGCGATGAAGGTGGAGGCCACGGCGCCCATGCCGGGGGTGAGGATCCCGAGGCGGCCGGTGGCTGGTGCGATGTCAAGGGGTGCGTTCATGATGTTCAATCATAAGTACATCCGAATGATCACCGACTAAGATTCAGAAAGACTGAACTGAACATCAGCGCAGGTCAACTGGACCTCAGTACCCCGGACGAGGAACACCACCGATGGCAGACCCGACGCTCCCCAACCTGACCGTCCAACAACTGGAGTACCTGGTGGCGGCAGCGGCATCTCAGACCCGGGCGGCCGCCGCCAGGGGGATGGGCGTTACGCCGTCGGCCCTCACCCAGGGCCTCGCCGAGCTGGAGAGGCGGGTCGGCGTGCCGTTGTTCGAACGCCAGGGCCGCCAGACCCGGCTGCGACCCCAGGCAGCCGAGGTCCTGGCCCACGCCCGCCGGGTCGTGGCCGAGACCCGGGACCTCGCCCGCTGGGCCGAGACCCGGCGGTCGGGCACCGCCGGCACGGTGAGGCTGGGCACCATCGACGCCGTGGCTGTCCACCATCGGGCCGCCACGATCCGTCACCACCGGCGGGTCAGCCCCGGCCTCGACCTGAGGCTCACGGTGGCCCCCTCCGGAGCACTCCTGGACTCGTTGCGCGTCGGCGACCTGGACCTCGTGGTCTGCGTCGAGCCGGCCGATCCACCCGACGGCATCGACACCGTCCTCTGCCTGGAGGAACCCCTGCACGCCTACGCCCCGGACGGCGCCGCCGGCGGAGCCCCGGAGACCTGGGGCCCGTGGGTCACCTACCCGGACGGATCCCACACGAGGGCGGTCATCGCCGCCGGCCTGAGGGCGGTCGGGGCGCCGTTCGAGGTGGTCGCCGAGTCCAACCAGCCGGACGTGCTCCGCGAGATGGTCCGCCTCGGCATGGGCTGGGCGGTGCTACCCGAGGCACAGGCCGGTGCCGGGGTGGAATCGTTGGCACGGGTCCGACGGCTTCCCATCGGCGTACGACGCCTGGTCGTGGCCCGGCGCTCCGGTGCATCGCCCGACGCCGCAGTGGACGCACTGGCCACCGCCCTCCTCGACGGCTGACCAGTTGCAGGTAGGGGCCGGTGACGAGGCAGGGTCGTGACGGCTAGTCTCCCGGCGCGACTCCGGTCGCCAACGGCGTCAGGCCGATGGCGTTGGTGAGCACAAGACCAGACCAACCTGCGACATTCGCCCCGAACCCCTGGCGGTTCCCATGCCCTGGCCCACCTCCCGTGACGATGAGCTCTTCGGCTACGTCCAGAACGAACTCGAGCGGCAGAATTCCACGCTGCAACTGATCGCATCCGAGAACTTCGCCTCGCCGGCCGTACTGGAGGCCAGCGGTTCGGTCCTGACCAACAAGTACGCCGAGGGCTACCCGGGGAAGCGCTACTACGGCGGAAACGTCCACGTGGACGAGGTCGAGGACCTGGCACGCGAACGCGTCAAGGCCCTTTTCGGTGCCGACCACGCCAACGTCCAGCCCCACTCCGGGGCGAACGCCAACATGGCCGTCTACCAGGCACTCCTGGATCCCGGGGACACCGTCCTGGGCCTCAGCCTCGACCACGGTGGCCACCTCACCCACGGCTCGCCGGTGAACGCCAGCGGCAAGCTCTACAACTTCGTCTCGTACGGCCTGTCCGGCAGCGACGAGCGCATCGACATGGACGAGTTGCGGGACAGCGCCAGAGCAGCCCGCCCGAAGGTGATCGTGGCCGGTGCCACGGCGTACCCGCGGATCATCCAGCCGGCCCCGCTGCGCGACATCGCCGACGAGGTCGGCGCCGTGCTCATGTTCGACGCCGCCCACATCGCCGGGCTGATCGCCGGAGGGGTTCACCCCAACCCGGTTCCGCACTGCGACATCGTGACCTTCACAACGCACAAGACCCTCCGGGGCCCACGCGGCGGTTGCATCCTCACCCGTGAGGAGTACGCGGCGGCGATCGACAAGGCGATCTTCCCCGGCTCGCAGGGTGGTCCGTTGGAGCACCACATCGCCGCCAAGGCCGTGGCGTTCCGGGAGGCGGCCGATCCGTCGTTCGCCGACTACGCCCGTCAGATCGTGGCCAACGCCTCGGCGCTGGCCTCCGCCCTGGTCGGCCATGGCTTCCGCCTGGTAACGGGTGGTACCGACAACCACCTGCTGGTCGTGGACCTCCGCACGTTCGATGCCGAGCTGACCGGCGCCGTGGCCCAGACGGTGCTGGACCGGGCCGGGATCACGTTGAACAAGAACACTGTTCCGGATGATCCACGTTCGCCGTTCGTGACCAGCGGTGTTCGAATCGGTACCCCGTCGACGACCACCCAGGGGATGGCCGAACCCGAGATGGTCGAGATAGCCGACCTGATCGCCAGGACGCTCCAGGGTCGCGATGACGACTCGGTCGTCGCCGCGGTGCGGGCAGACGTGAACGCCCTGTGCGCCCGGTTCCCCGTCTACGGGGGCTGAGCGGGCCGAGGGCCGCTCGGTGCTGGATCCCGGAGCCTGATCCGACGTGCCGGGCATCATTCCCCACCTGGTCGTCGGTGCCGTGGCCGCCCTGGTGACCGCCACGGCCACCTCGCTGGTCCGACGGTTCGCTGTCGGCGTCGGCCTACTGGTCGTTCCCGGCGAACGCGACGTCCATACCGCCCCCACCCCGCGTCTCGGTGGGCCGGCCATGCTCCTGGGTCTGCTTGCCGGAGTCCTGGCCGCCTGGCTGGTGGGCGACTTCGCCGAGGTGTTCGCCGCTCCATCGGAGATGGTGGGCGTGGTCGCGGCTGCGGTGGTCATCTGCGCCGTCGGGGTGATCGACGACGTACGCCCCCTCTCGGCACCGGCCAAGGTGGC
>Ga0315324_10000374_pt1 | contig 15635 bp, 13 predicted proteins | sample M150021515metaG_FD_203919 | JGI IMG/M metagenome (GOLD analysis project Ga0315324, IMG submission 203919) | Ammonia-oxidizing marine archaeal communities from Monterey Bay, California, United States - M1 500m 21515 | ecosystem: Environmental > Aquatic > Marine > Intertidal zone | place: USA...
GCCATGACGGTTGTACTACGCAAAAAATCGATTGCAGACCGTCGATTATTTGCCTCAACCCAATCTTCAGCGATTTCAGCAACTAAGATTTCGTCTTCTTCACTCATCTTAATTCCTCTCCAGTCCAACGCTTTGTCAAATCATTATCTTTGTCAAGATGGTCAAGAATCCTTGACACTACGAAATCAATCAAATCTTCCATTGTTTTTGGTAGGTTGTAAAATCCAGGTGAGGCAGGCATTACAATAATGCCCCAATTGGATAATTTGGCCATATTTTCTAGGTGAACAGTCGCGTAAGGTGCTTCACGTGGCACGATAATGAGTTTTCTTCTTTCTTTCATAGCAACAATCGCAGAGCGGGTTGCAAGGTTGTCACCAATCCCTGATGCGAGTTTTCCAAGTGTTGAACCACTGCATGGACATATTACCACAGCGTCAATAGCTGCTGAACCAGAAGCCGATTTTGCTGCAATGTCGTTATTATCTTCGAGTATGGCCCCAGTTCGCTGAGCAAGAAGTTCGGGGGTTAAGCCACCGCATTCATGGGCCATCGTGAGTCGCCCAGAGTCAGTTACGATGAGACGAGCCTCGCCTCCTAGTATCTCGGCCAGGCGTACACCATATGCCGCGCCTGAAGCGCCAGAGATTACCAATACAATCTCGCCCATCAAACAATTCTCGTATGGAATCATGTATCAAGGTATGTCCAACGCTGTGTGTGACACAGATTTCAATAACATGAAGATTATTTTGTAGGAAATCCTCTATAGAACAGTGTCTTAATTGATAGTCAACGGTGGGAATATAGCCTTAGAACAAGCATTAGTATGTGTATTCAGTTAGATAAAACCCTAGAAAGTGCATCCGTGTTGCCGATTAAGGAATCGAGGACCATCTCCGTTGTGATGTCATACCCTAGGCTAGAGAGGCTTGTCGTAGTATCTTGGCCTAGCCCACAACCACTAACAGTCTCAACTCTCCCCGGTGGAGTGTTACAGTTTACAGTAAGACCATGACGACTAGTCCAGCGAAGGAATGAAAGTCCAATTGAACAGATTTTGTTATCTCCAACCCAAACACCTTGCATTCTTTCATCTCTTCTTCCATTTACCCCGAGTTGCTCAAGAGAGTTGATCACCCATTGTTCAAGAATAGCGATTACTGCTTTGACATTTGATTCCCCTTCCAGGTCCCATTTGATTATTGGATAAATTACTAATTGTCCTGGTCCATGCCAAGTTAGACCGCCTCCTCTATCGACTGGTGAAGAAGGATAATCTTCGGGGGGCTGAATCCCATCATTACGTGCTCTTGGGCCTACAGTGACTATTTCCTCATGCTCACACACAAGTATAGTGTCCGTAATTTCATCATTGATTCTTTGAGTTTGCATTTCGCGCATTAGCACATCAGCATCAGAGTGTTTTACCAACCCTAGATTCTCAATGTTTAACCGACGCAATTAATACACCTCAAAAACGTCCACTACTACCAAATCCGCCCTCGCCTCTTTCAGTAGTTGATAATTCATCGAAAGTCACTTCTCTGTAGGTGGTTAAGGGGACTGGTGCTATCAGCATCTGAGCAATACGCTCGCCCTTTGCTAATTCTATTGAATCGCCCTCGCCAATCCAAGTTGCAAGTACCATTAATTCCCCTCGATAATCTGAATCGATTGTTCCAACGCCATTTGGCATTATCATCCCTTTAGCTCCCAATGATGAGCGAGATCTAATCTGGCCTTCCCAACCTTCGGGAATTGCAACCGCTAATCCAGTTCTAATCTTTGCCGAAACTCCTTTGGAAACCAAGGTCCTCTCAAGTGCCCGCAAATCCCAACCTGCGGCGGACTTGGTTCCTTGTGTCGGCGGGGTTGCCTCGGAATCTAATTTCGCAAAGAGTACTTCGACATTCGGCCTTGTCATATTGGGCCGAGGAGCAGGCGGCACTCAAGACCTTTGGTCGACACACTCCTCCCCAAAAATACTGAAAGACTTGCAGATTCAAGTCCTATAAGTGAGGGTCGAGATGATAAACCTCCGACAACCATCTACCTCAGTCTGACCAACCCATAACTCGTACTGGAATACCCTGCGAGGCACCGGGTTGTTTGGGCAACCTTATAGGCCGTTTTGACAGCCAACAAAATCCGGCGCGAAGAAAATATGGGGGGACACATGATGCAGCCACAATCACAGAATCAAGACGGCTTCGAATTAGACCTCTCGTCAGAATTCATTGAACCAATGCTCAAGGAATCATTGGACCGATTTGTTCTATTTCCTATAGAACATTCGGAGATATGGGAGATGTACAAACAACATGCTGCCTCATTCTGGACTGCAGAGGAAATCGACCTAGCAGAAGATGCTAAAGATTGGGCTACACTTACTAGCGATGAACAGCATTTCCTGAAACATGTTCTGGCATTCTTTGCAGCATCGGATGGAATTGTGAATGAAAACCTTGTTGTTAATTTCGCAAATGAAGTCCAGTGGGCTGAAGCTCGTGCTTTCTATGGATTCCAAATCATGATGGAAAACATCCATGCTGAAACATATTCCTTGCTGATAGACACATATATCAAAGATCCAATTGAGAAAGACCATTTGTTCAAAGCACTTGAAACAGTTCCTTCAGTTGAGAAAAAGGGTACTTGGGCTCTGCGTTGGTTAGATCGAAAGCGAGCATCATTCGCTGAGAGATTAGTTGCATTTGCCGCAGTTGAAGGGATTTTCTTCTCAGGCTCATTCTGCGCCATCTTCTGGCTCAAGAAGCGTGGATTAATGCCTGGCCTCACATTCTCTAATGAACTGATTAGCCGTGATGAAGGCCTACACTGCGACTTCGCTTGTCTACTACACGCAAATTTAGTCAAGGGTGCAGGTGAAATGAAAATTCACCAGATAATCTCCGAAGCCGTAGAGATTGAGATTGAGTTCGTCACCAATGCGCTACCTGTTTCATTGATTGGTATGAATGCCGAATTAATGCAGCAATATATCCAGTTCGTCGCCGACAGATTGCTAATATCTCTAGGGGCGACCAAACTTTACAATGCAGAGAATCCATTCCCTTGGATGGAAATGATCTCTATGCAAGGAAAAACCAACTTCTTTGAGAAGAGGGTCGGAGAATATCAGAAGGCTGGCGTACTTGGCTCATCTAGTCTAGGAGCGGTCCAACAACGCTTCTCAATGGAGGAAGACTTCTAAACCGTCCGCGATGGAAGGCAGATGCTTCACGCTCACATGAATACGAAACAGGAGGACAAGAGACATGGGTTTACAAGTTGTTAAGAGGAATGGGGATAAAGAGGATGTTCGCTTTGATGCAATCCAGGAGAAGCTAACAAATCTCTCCTATGGATTGCATGAAAAGTGGGTCGACCCCGGTATGATTACCAAGTTGGTAATCGAAGGCCTGTACGATGGCGTGACCACTTCTGAGTTAGATGAACTAGCCGCTGAGACGGCTGCATCCCTAGCATCTCATCACCCAGATTATTCCAAGTTAGCAGCACGTATTTGTGTTGACAATCTTCACCGCTCTACCAAAGATGTATTCAGTGAAGTTATTACAGACCTAAGGACTTACGTTGACCCAGAATCGAGAAAGCATGCGCCTCTGATTTCAGAAGAAGTGTTTGATATCATCATGGAAAACAAAGATGTCCTTGATGCACACATAGATTATAATCGCGACCACAATTACGATTACTTCGGTTTCAAGACATTGGAACGCTCTTACTTATTACGACTTGATGGTGAAGTGGCAGAGAGGCCACAGCACATGCTAATGCGCGTCGCTGTTGGAATCCACCATGCCAATATCGAGAAAGCATTGGAAACCTATGATTTGATGAGTGAAGGATGGTTTACTCACGCCACACCTACATTATTCAATTCTGGAACCCCAAAACCTCAGATGTCTTCTTGTTTCTTGCTTACAATGCAAGATGATTCTTTAGATGGAATATATGATACATTGAAGCAATGTGCTCGTATCTCTAAATCCGCAGGTGGAATCGGCCTATCGATTCACCAAATCCGGTCCAAAGGCTCATACATCAAAGGAACCAATGGTCATTCCAATGGATTGGTACCAATGCTACGTGTATTCAATGACACAGCACGTTATGTGGACCAAGGTGGCGGCAAGCGCAAAGGAAGTATTGCGGTTTACCTAGAGCCTTGGCACCCTGATATCTTCGAATTCCTCGACCTTCGTAAGAATCACGGAAAGGAAGAAATGCGAGCTCGTGATCTATTCTACGCACTTTGGACTCCGGATTTATTCATGGAGCGTGTCGAAGCAAATGCTGAATGGTCACTATTCTGCCCTAATGAATGCCCTGGGCTATTCGATACATATGGTGATGAGTTCCGTGCTCTTTACGCAAAGTATGAGTCTGAAGGACGTGCTCGTAGGACTATCAAAGCCCGTGAATTATGGGATGCTATCACTCAATCTCAAATCGAGACTGGAACTCCTTACATGCTCTACAAAGACGCTTGTAATGAAAAGTCTAACCAGAAGAACCTAGGTACAATTCGTTCATCGAATCTTTGTACTGAGATTATGGAATATACCGCTCCTGACGAAGTTGCAGTTTGCAACCTTGCATCTATAGCACTTCCAAAGTTTGTTGATGAAGTAAATGGGACCTTTGATCACCAGAAGTTGTTTGATGTGACTTACCATGCTACTGGAAATCTAAACCGTGTAATAGATGTCAACTATTACCCAATAATCGAAGCTGAGAACTCCAACATGCGCCACCGTCCAATCGGCCTAGGTGTTCAAGGCTTAGCAGATACCTTTGCTATGCTTACAATGGCGTTCGAGTCTCCTGAAGCACGTAAATTAAATCGTGAAATCTTCGAGACTATTTACTTCGCATCTTGCAGTGCTAGTATGGACGCTTCTAAGGAAGAAGGGCCATACTCTACCTTTGAAGGCTCACCTGCTAGCCAAGGGATTCTACAACCTGACCTTTGGGGAGTAACCGAACACTCAGGTCGCTGGGATTGGGATACACTGAAAGCAGACATCATGAAACATGGCCTACGTAATTCATTGATGGTTGCGCCTATGCCTACTGCGTCAACAAGTCAAATTCTTGGTAACAATGAATGCTTTGAAGCATTCACTTCGAATCTATACGTCAGGAGAACACTTTCTGGAGAGTTCATTGTTCTGAACAAGCATTTGGTTAATGACCTAATCAGCCGTGACTTGTGGTCGCTTGAAATGAAGGATGAAATTCTACGTCACAAAGGTAGTGTCCAAGAAATCGAAGGAATACCTGATGACTTGAAGGAACTTTACAAGACTACTTGGGAAATCAAGCAACGCCATGTCATCGATATGGCTGCTGACCGTGGTGCATATATCGACCAGAGCCAATCTCTGAACATTCACATGACTGATGCAAACCCTGCAAGGGTAACTTCAATGCATTTTTATGGCTGGAGAAAGGGACTCAAGACAGGAATGTACTACCTGCGCACAAAAGCAGCAACAGATGCAATCCAGTTCACAGTTGAACAAAAAGTGCCAGATGAGACCGTTGATGGTTTAGCAGTTAGAGCTGATGAAGCAACAAGTCTCGAAGCAATTGCTTGTTCTCTCGACACACCTGATGACTGCTTATCTTGCGGTTCGTGATCTGTAAAGTAATCCTTTGCCATTTGCCGACTCAAACCTTATGCGATTAATCAGTTTCGAATCTGATATGACCAACCTGAATTCTTTGACCGTTGTAGAATTGAAACAACGCTTGAGAGAGCAGGGGCTCGCCGTATCTGGAAATAAATCCGAACTTATTTCTCGCCTTGAAGAGCAGGAAGAACAGGAAGAGGATTTCTTAGTTCTTGATGAAGAAGATACTACTTCGGCATTGATTAAAGCAAGAGGTAATAAAATAGTCATCGAAAAACTTTCTGAGAAATTAGAGATCGGTTGCCCATTATGCGGGGTTAAACTCAGATACCCTCGTAATTATTCAGGTAATTTGAATTGTCCATCCTGTGGTCGCTCTTTCAAACCTGCAACATCGGAAACACCAACTAAAATCCCAATTGGAGGTATCTTGTTTCTATCGTCAATTGGAGTATTTTTACTCTCGCTTATGCTAGCCATGTTGTTGGAGGAACCTTGTGATGGTGGACTTGGCTGTGCTTATTCTGCTTCGGCAATGGTTTTGTATGGTGGCCTCATTATTTCAGCAATATTATTCGGATTATCAGTGATTTATACTTTGGCGACAATGATGATGAAGAAATAGTTCGAATCATTTTGCAGGATAATCATTGATAGGTTGACTATCGTTGTTTGCAAAAGAACATAATTGTTCTTAAAAATCACGCGAGATGAATTGCATGACCTAGAGTTGCTAGGACTGCCTCATGAGTCATTTCGGTCATTGTAGGATGTGCATGGATGGTTCCAGCAATATCTTCCAATAGCGCTCCCATCTCCAATGCAAGTGTCCACTCACCTACGAGTTCACTGACGTGTGTTCCAACCGCTTGGACACCAAGGATACGATGGTCATCTTCTCTTGCCACAACTCTGACAAATCCACCGGTCTTCTCAGCCTCTTGAGTTAATGAGCGTCCATTAGCAGCAAGTGGGAACTTTCCAATAATCACTGGATGACCCGCTTCTTTGGCCTCATCTGGTGACAGACCAACCGATACAATCTCAGGTTCTGTGAATACGATTGCAGGAACTGCAACTGGATTGTATTCACGGTTTTGTCCAGCAATAATCTCAGCGACCATCTCTCCCTGGAATGAAGCAACGTGTGCTAACATTTCGCCCAAATCTGAAAGGTCGCCAATTGCATATACTCCCTTCATGTTGGTTTGACATTGGTTGTTTACCTTTACAAATCCACGCTCATCGAGAGCAACACCAGTTGGTGCAAGTCCTTCACTTCTAGGCCTTCTCCCAACTGTAACCAGTACACGATCTGCTTCCACAGATTGCATCTTTGACTCATCATCAGCCTTATTCTTGTCAATGAAGTTGAGTTTGAGCCTACCGTTGTCTAATTTCTCGACTCCTTTAGCAAATACTCCCGTGTTGACCTTAACCTTGTTTTTCTTGAGGAATAATTCAAGGGGCCTGCGAAGTTCTTTGTCGAAAATTGGAAGTACACTATCCATTGCTTCAACGATTGTAACCTCTGCTCCAAGCATGCGGTGAACAATTCCTAATTCTAAGCCAATGTATCCGCCACCAACTACCACTAGATGTTCGATTTTCTCATCGATATCAAGGGCTTCTCGACTGGATATTACGCCATCTCCATATTTCATGAATGGCAATTCGATAGGGACGCTTCCATTTGCCAGAATTACATTCTCGGCTTCAATTTTAGTGTCACCAACAACTACTGTCTTTGCATCTTTGAATTCAGCCCAACCGGTGATTAATTCTGCACCACTACTCTTCAGTAGGTGTTCGACGCCTTTGTTTAGACGGTCAACGATATCGTCTTTCCATCCCTTAAGGCCAGCCATTTCTATTTCAGCAGGCCCCGGAATTGAAATTCCCATGTGGCCACTATCTTTGGCATGTTTTGCTAAATCGTGAAATTTGTGTGCTGCATGAATCATTGCCTTAGAAGGGATACATCCTCTAATCAAACAAGTACCACCTGCTCTATCACCTTCAACAATTACAGTATCCATACCTAATTGTGCTGAACGGATTGCTGATACGTAGCCACCAGGGCCAGCGCCAATAACTAGAACCTTACATTTGCGAACGTTCATACTAACAGCCTCACATGAAGATAGTTGCCGGGTTCTCGAGAAGTGTCTTGAGTCTCTGTACAAGAACTGCTCCATCCCAACCATCGACTACACGATGGTCCCAAGATGATGAAAGACGTAACATCTTGCGAATCACAATCTGTCCATTACGTACAACTGGTGTATCTACTGCATTGTGTACGCCAAGAATTCCAACTTCTGGCTTATTGATGATTGGAGTAGCACCTAGTCCTCCCATTCGACCTAGGCTAGTGATTGTAAAAGTTGAGCCGGATAACTCATCTAGGCTTGCAGTACCATCACGAGCGGCTTGACTTACACGCTTCATCTCTAGTGCAGATGTCCAAATATCTTGAGCTTCAACATGCTTTACCACTGGGACATACAATCCTCTATCGGTTTGCGTTGCAATACCCAAATGAATTGCATCATGTCTTGCAACAACGCCCTTTACATCATCATACAGTGCATTGCAAACTGGATTATCTCCAAGCGCCCTGACCAGACCTTGCATTATGAATGGCAAGTAGGTCAATTTTGGCTGGTCATCAGTTCTCGATTCATTTAAGTGAACTCTCAGAGTTTCTAAATCGGTAATATCTACTTCCTCAAAGTAACTGAAGTGGGGAATTGTGGTGTATGAAGTTGTCATTGATTCAGCAATCTTTCGACGCAATCCAATAACTGGCACTTCGGTAACTCCCGTCAATGCAGTTCGTGAAGGGCCAGCGGCAGCAACTGGGCTGCCTGCATCTTTCCATGAATCTAGATCTGCATGGGTTACTCTTCCAGCAGGTCCACTTCCTTGTAATCCTGAAAGGTCAATGCCGCTTTCACGAGCACGCTGGCGGACAGCAGGTGATGCAAGCGGTCTTGCACCAGGTGCAGCAACCACTACAGGTGTTGATTTTCCAGCCGGAGTTGGTTTTGAGGCAGGCTCAGGTTCCGGTTCAGGAGTTTTCTCCGGAGCCGGTTCTGGTGTGGCCTCTACTTTCTTTTCTACTGGCGCAGGTGTTCCTTCACCATCGGTCTCAAAATCAATACAGACTTGGCCAACAGCTAGAATTGATCCTGGTTCACCAACTATTGATTTTACCACGCCATCGGTAGGAGATGGAATCTCTACTGTGGCTTTGTCAGTCATCACCGATAGAATCGGGTCATCTTCTTTCACTGAATCTCCAACAGAGACCATCCATTCGACAACCTCCCCTTCTACGACTCCTTCTCCAATATCGGGCAACTTAAATTCAAATATTCCCATGTTTAGGCCTCCTGTGTTTTCTTAATAGCCACTGAAATTCGGTCAGGGCTTGGAAGGTAATCCCACTCTGTGGTATGCGGGAAAGGTGTATCCCAACCAGTTACACGAATGATTGGGTGCTCTAAGTGCCAGAAGCATCTCTCTTGAATTGAAGCACTCATTTCAGCACCAAATCCGCTGGTCTTAGGTGCTTCATGAACAATTACACACCGTCCAGTCTTCTTAACAGAATTGATGACAGTGTCTCTATCCCAAGGCAATAGTGTTTGTAAATCGATTAATTCAGCATCGATTCCACTTTCCTCAATACCTTTCTGTGCTACATGGACCATAGTTCCCCATGCGATAACTGTACACGCAGTTCCTTCTCGAACAATTCTTGCTTCTTCTAGAGGAATTGAGTAATACCCTTCTGGAACATCTCCATCCTCATGGCCTTTCCATGTTGGTACATTATGCGGGTCTCCGTAAAATGGTCCGCGATAACAGCGTTTGGGTTCAAAGAAAATTACTGGGTCATTACATTCGATCGCACTGGTTAGCAATCCCTTTGCATTACGTGGGTTTGAACAGTATACCACTTTCAATCCAGGGGTATGGGTGAATTGTGATTCTGGGCTTTGCGAATGGTGGTGTCCACCTTTGATTCCTCCGCCAGCAGGTGTACGGATTGTGACCGGAGTCGAGAATTCACCACCACTGCGATGGCGAAGTTTTGCAATTTCGTTAACAATTTGGTCATAAGCTGGGAAAATATAGTCTGCGAATTGAATCTCAGCAACCGGTCTCAATCCATTGAGTCCCATTCCGAATGCAATTGCGGCAATTCCACCTTCTGCAAGTGGCACATCAAATACACGATGCATGCCATGTTTTTCTTGTAGGCCAGCAGTTACACGGAATACTCCGCCAAAGTAACCAACATCTTCTCCAAAAATCACAACATTCTTATCTTTTTCAAGCAATGTGTCCAGTGCGCTGTTAAGCGATTGTATCATATTCATTTCAGTCATAACAATCACCTCACTTTCCAAGTTCCTCACGCTGCTCTTGCACATGCCATGGGACGCTTTCATAGACTTCTGTAAAGATAGTTGAAGCCGGTGGGAATGGCCCATTAGCCAAATCACCAAACGTGCATGCTTCCTTGTATGCGGCCATTACTTCATCATCAATTTTCTGAGTTAACTCTGAATCCTTTTCTTCAGACCATGCGCCAATTGCAATCAGATGTTTCTTGAGACGGTCGACAGGGTCACCGCCTGGCCAATGCTTGAATTCATCACCGGGACGGTAAATGGAAGGGTCATCAGAAGATGAATGCCCTCCTGCCCTGTAGGTGTATACCTCGATATGGGTTGCACCTTTGCCAGCACGGGCACGCTCGCGCGCCCACTTTGTTACCGAATAGAGTGCAAGGAAATCATTGCCGTCAACTCTCAGTGAAGGAATTCCATATGCTAAGCCACGAGCGGCAAAGTTTTCTCCACCGGTAGCGAGATTGCGGTGGGTGGAAATTGCCCATTGATTGTTTACCACATTGAGAATCACTGGTGGTTTGAACACGGATGCAAAATTCAGGCCATAATGATAATCGCCTTGAGCACTGGTTCCGTCGCCAAGCCATGTAATCGTTGCTTGGTCATCACCTTTGTAGGCTGAAGCCATTGCTACACCTACCGCTTGACTGAATTGAGTTCCGACAGGACTTGAAATTGAAATGAAGTATCCTTCTCTCCATGAATAGTGTACTGGCATTTGGCGTCCACGAAGATTATCTTCAGTGTTGCCAATACAATGACAAATCATGCTGACCATGTCTCTGCCTCGGACGAATTGAGCACCAGGTTGACGGTAAGATGGGAAAATCCAATCGGTATCATCCAATGCCATAGTTTGCGCAATTGCAATCGCCTCTTCTCCCAAAGAACGCATGTAGAAAGATAACTTCCCTGTTCTCTGCATCTTGATCATTCTATCATCATAGATTCGAAGACGCATCATTAACTCTAGGCCACGAATCAAGGTTGCAGCATCGAGTTCAGGATTCCAATCTCCACTTGCGGAATCATCGTCACCAAGAACTCGAATTAGACCATGGGCATGGTCGTGGGTATCTGGTGCTTCACAGGTAATTGGGTCGGGGCGAGATAAATCTCCGGGCTGTTCCTTCCATGACCCACCGAAATCGGCTTCATCGCCTGGACGGAACGGTGCTGTTGGCACAGTATACGGCTCGAGTGAACCCTTCTCCCCTTCCGTCATGTCAATCCTCACTCCATGTCTGTTCTAAGCCTTGCCGTTGCTCTAGTAAGAAGGGCGCCTGCCCGATAAGAGGACCTAACTAGCGGGCCACAAGCCCAACCAAGGAAACCCATCTCTTCGATTTTTAATGACCACTCATCATATTGAGAGGGCTCGGGGAATCTATCCACCGCTAAATGATTAGGACTTGGTGCGAGATACTGACCAATGGTGACAAGGTCGACTTTTGCTTCTCTTAGCAATTGTAATGCTTCAAGTATTTCTTCATCAGTTTCACCTAATCCAACCATCAGTGATGATTTGGTTAGGATGTCTGGGCGTAAGCGTTTTGCCTCAACTAGAATTCCAATAGATTGCTCAAAAGTGGCACGAGGGTCCCTGACTATTGAATCCAAGCGAGGTACACACTCGACATTGTGTGCGAAAACTTCCAATTTTAGGTCGTCGAGTAGCATAGCCAAATCTTCGTGGTCTCCGGCGAGATCACTACATAGAAGTTCAAGAGTTACTTCAGGGGTGTTTTCTCTAACCGCTTCAAGGCAGCGTCGATAATGCAAAGCGCCACTGTCCTCTAAATCATCACGATTGACAACGGTAATTACTGCATGATTAAGGCCCATTGTTGCAATTGCTTCGGCAAGATTTGCCGGTTCATTCTCATCAAGAGGTGGAGGGCGTTTTATTGTTCCAACCGCACAAAATCTGCAACCCCTAGTACACTCTTGGCCAGCAACCATGAAGGTTGCATCTTTAGCAGCCCAACACTCGTGGATGTTTGGACAACGAGCTTCTTGGCAGACAGTATTGAGCATGTTATCGGTAACAGTACTCTTTGTTTCGGCGAATTTTCGTTGTAATTCACCAGTGGGTAATTTTGTTCGAAACCAGTCTGGAAGACGTGCTCTTGTCTTGGCCATATTCAACTTCCTAACAGTCATAGCACACCCCCCCTGTAGTCATCCCGAAGGGATGGAGTGCAAAAAGAATCGCTTTGGCCGTTTACGAGCATTCAAGCCAAAACTCGGTTTCCCCTCATCTATGCGAGTAGCAGTAATCACCGGTGGTGCACGCAGAATCGGGGCTGCAATCACCAACCTGTTACTGGATGAAGGGTGGGCGGTAATCGTTCATTGTAATCGTTCGATTACACAAGCTAGGCATCTCATCAAAAGAGGCCGAGGAAGTATCGTCTCTGGCGACCTCTCAAACGATGAAGACCTATTCAGAATTATCGAAGAAATACATGACCATGAATTAGTCGAAGAAGCAGGTGGAATCGATTTATTAATCCATAATGCCTCAATCTATAATCAAGAGGACTTCGCCACAGTAACGCCTCAAGAATTGCGGAGATTCTCTGCTGTTCATTTGGATGCTCCATTCTTTATTACTCAAGGTTTGGTTCCGAAATTAAAGAACAAAAACGGTAGTGTCATTGGTATTGTTGACACCAGTTGGAATCATGCTTGGAAAGAGTTGGCACATTACACTGCAACAAAGGGTGCTTTACGTCAATTAATTGTCAACCTTGCCGGTGAATTAGCTCCCGAAATAAGAGTAAATGGTATTGCGCCTGGCGCTATACTCGCTGCCACATGGGAAAAAGAAAGGTTTGAAACGATTTTGGCCAAAGTCCCACTTGGCAGGGCTGGAACTCCTGAAGACATTGCTAAGGCTGTGAAATTCTTGTACGAAGCGGATTACATAACAGGATATATTCTTCCTGTCGATGGTGGATGGTCAATAACATAGGTGTGGTGCAGGGGGTGAGATTTGAACTCACGAACCCATTGAGACCGGATCTTAAGCCCGGCGCCTTTGACCAACTCGGCAACCCCTGCGCAGACTGTCGGCGAGGCTGGGAATTAATGAATGAGTCGGGCTAAATGTAAAATTGAGCCAAGATATGATCATAGACAGTTTAGTATTATATGCTATTGCAACTTATACTATTCTATGAGTAAAACGGCACCTATCGCCCTGACCGTTGTTTTGCTTTTTTCAGTATTTGGATATATAGCAATAGATTCGAATACAAACAATACAGTTGACTCCCCTTCATCCTCGGATATTTTCGTATGCGATGATGGTGAAGAAATCTCAGTTGATTTACAAAATGATGGCAATGAGGATTGCACAGATAGTTCCGATGAGGATGTAATCGATCATACAAAACACATCCATACCGCTCCACAATTAGAGGCAATCTTAGTAGAAATCGAGGGCGACCAATTCATTGCCGGGAATGTCATTCACGACCATCCAATGGAAGTTAGAATCAACTGGGTAATGCAATCGGCTGAAGGACTTTCAAGCGGCGACAATATAGCCACAGACATGAATGGTGCTTGGAGTTACGATATTGAAGTTGAGGATAGAAGTGAAAATATATTAATCACATTTAGGGCACACAATTTACCTGAAGATACTTGGTCGGACAATCTGACAATAGTTATTGAAACAGATGAGATTGATAATGGTGATTCGAATAGTAGCGGTGGAGATGATTCGGGCAATAATACAGATGGTGGCAATGAAACCGGAGGAACTGATAATGAAACCGGTATGAATGCACCACCCGAATGTGATGCTGGTCAAGATTTGACAACTGATGTCAATGAGATAGTATACCTTGATGCTAGTAACTCCATCGACCCAGATGGTGACACATTGCAGAACCCCTCTTGGCAAATTCTTGAAAGGCCAGAGAACTCTACTGCAATGATTCAGAGTTCATCTGATTTTTTTGCAGAATTTACCCCTGATGTTATCGGTAATTTTACTATTGAATTTTATGTTGATGATGGAGAAGATTTCTGTAAAGAGGCTTTGCTGTTAGAGGCTGTAATTACAATTCCATCAATCAGCCCAACTACTATTTCACAAGTACTTACTAACGACACTACAATGGCATATATTGAATTCACAAGTGGAGGTGGACACATAGAATCTTGGGAAATATCACCTGCCTTGCCTGCAGGAATTAATTTTGATATTAATTCTGGTAGAATCAGTGGGACCCCTTCGGAAATAGTTGAGGAGGCAACATACACTGTATATGCGAATAATTCAGCAGGTTCTGGTACTGCTAATATTACATTGAGTGTAATCGAATTGGGATATGATGCAAATGATCTTGCACAATTCTGGTTAGACTTCTTCCAATGCCAGACAAGTGAAGACAGACCGATGGTTGATGACTTGGATACCAATGGAGATGATAATTTCCAGTGTGAAGTTTCAATTACTCTCAATGAAACTCATGTTATCCTAACAACCAATGGAATTCCAAATCACGATTTTGAATCTATGCTAGCTTGTACCCAAGGTGGAGATTGTACCGCTGAGCAAAATTATGTCTGGTCAATTCCTCGTAATCCTACCAATGATACAACTGGTGGCCACGATAGCGCAGCCTGTCCCGAAGCAGGCGGGGATTTTGAATGCGCAGCAGACAGAGGTGCGATTGCAGTAGCAATCAATGGTGTGCCACTTTATGGTCCTGAAGATGGGCCTGGCGGTGATGCGGTTGCAGCAGAACACGGTGCATTCGTAGAAGACCGTCAACCAATCGACTTGGGGATTTGTCACGGGCACAATGCGATGGGTGGAACTTATCATTATCATGCAGATTCAAATTGTATGCATTGGCATGCAAAAGAAGGTGAAGATATCAAAAATGACTACGATATGTCCAATCCACAGGCAGTTGCACCAAATACCTATGATGGGAATCATTCAGAAGTGATAGGTGTTGCATATGATGGCTATCCAATCTATGGTTTCTGGGGCTATGATGGTGACATGAATGTTGTAGAAATGAAGAGTTCATACGAACTAAAGGATGGAGAAACTGGCTACAATGGAATTGATGATTACAAGTATACAGAGGGATTGGGCGATCTCGATGTTTGCAATGGACATTTCGGACCAACTCCTGATTTCCCACAAGGAATTTATCACTATCACTCAACAATGCAAAATGGTGATGGTGACATGGGATTCCCTTACTTCCTAATCTGCTATCGTGGTGAAGCCGACTTGTCCAGTGCCGGTGGCAATGGCAATGGTGGTGATGACCCCTGTGCGGGCCATGGAGTAACTTGGGGTCCAGGGATTGGACCACCGCCTGAAGGGTGTGGGGGCGGACCTGGTGGGCAAGCCGAAATGACGCCTCTAGATGACTGGAGTTTCGACCCTATGGCGCTGCTAATTATCGGACTTTGTTGTGCGACTGCATGGTCTCTACGGCGGAAGTAAATTCACCCGTAGGGTGACCACATTAAGGTACATTGAGTGCAAAACCGTTTAACACCC
>Ga0315324_10000392_pt1 | contig 15330 bp, 7 predicted proteins | sample M150021515metaG_FD_203919 | JGI IMG/M metagenome (GOLD analysis project Ga0315324, IMG submission 203919) | Ammonia-oxidizing marine archaeal communities from Monterey Bay, California, United States - M1 500m 21515 | ecosystem: Environmental > Aquatic > Marine > Intertidal zone | place: USA...
CTCGGGCAATACGGCGAATACGGTCAGCCTTTATTTTAGCAGGCTCATCCTTCTCATTGGTAGTCATAGAGTCCATTATCACTTGATAGCGGTCTAGATTAGTCTGCATTGCTTCTTTCTGGTTCTTACCCATTGCACCCATACCACCAAACATTCCTGATGGAAGGAAAGAAAGTAACTTATCTATGGTTCCAACTTTGGACATCATTTCCATTTGAGAGTACATATCATTGAGGGTAAAGCGTCCTGACATCATTCTTTGAGTGATACGCATGGCTTCTTCTTCATCCATATCTTCGGGAGCAAGATCGATTAGCCCCTTGATATCACCCATTCCAAGTAAGCGTGAAATGAAACGGTCAGATTCAAATTTTTCCAAATCAGATACCTTTTCACCGGTTCCGATATACATCACTGGAGCACCTGTAGTTGCAACTGCAGATAGTGCACCACCACCACGGGCAGTACCATCGAGTTTGGTGATTACAATACCTGTGACTCCTGCTAAGTTATGGAAATTAGCAGCAACAGGGCCGGCCGATTGACCAACTTGAGCGTCGATCACAAGGAACCTCTCATTGGCATTTGCAATTTCGGAAATTTTCTCTAACTCTTCAACTAATTCTTCATCTAACTTGTGCCTGCCTGCGGTATCAATAATTATTAAATCTGCAGCAGAGTGAGCCTTCAACCCATTTTTGACAATATCTACTGCACTCTTATTATCTGGCTCTCCGTATACATCTACGGTAGAATCCTCTAGCAATTGAGAGAGTTGACTGTAGGCCCCTGGCCGATGTACGTCTGCTTCGATAACAGCCACTTTAACGCCATGACGTCGCCGATACCATTCAGCTAGTTTTGCAGTACTTGTAGTCTTACCATTACCATACAGTCCAACCATAAGGATAGTTGATTGATGAGGCCTTACTTCACGTGATGGTCCTAGAATCCTGACCAATTCGGTATAGAGGATATTCATTGCATGCGTTTGCAGAGTTACACCCATGCCGGGCTCTTCCTCACGCATTCTAATTTCGAGTTTTTCTGTTATTTCCTTTGTCAGTCTAACGTTAAAATCAGCCTCTTGTAATGCTCTTCTTAGTGAGCGAAGCATCTCTTTTAACTCGTCTTCATCCAACTTCCTCTTATTCTTGAGCATCCCTAATGCGGAGAAGATTCCCCTAGAGAGTGACTCGAGTGCCATGCTGCTGTCCAAAAGCGCATTGGGTTTGAACCCAACGGATGATTATTCTGGAGGGAAAGTCAATCTAAGTACATCATTTTCGAGTTTGGCTTCGACATCACTTGCCTTAGCAGGTCGGGGGAATGGCACGGGGTGTTCTCTTGCATTAATTCCAACTAGCACTATCCCTGATTCACTACGCAAAGACAAATCATCTCTTGATATGCCTGGAAGATGAAGCATTACGTCGTCCCCTTCAACCCATGTTCCACGGTGAATCTCTAGACCTAGGCCAATCTTGAATGGACCAAGCCCATCTTTCAATACGATTTCACCATGTAATTCATCTGATATACTTCGCAGCGCATCGAGGCCATGGATATCTGTATCTTTCAATTCCACCTCATGCAAATGTAAATCAGGTAATGATTTTTTTAATGATTCAATGTTTGAAAATTCATTCTTCCTACGTGTTTGTATGAATTCATGATCTAAATCAGGAGTCATTCTATTGATGACACATCCACTTACAGGTAGTTTGAATTCAACCAATGATTCATGTGCCCTAACCGTTTCATTAACACCCATTTTTTCAGGAATTGTTACCAAAGTAAACTTGGTGATTTCAGGGTTACATAGGATTCGTCGAACGTGTAGTACGCGACGTCGAAATTTCTCCAACTCTACCTTCATTTTTTCACCATCTTTAGAACCGAACATCATTGCCCTTATGCCTCCAGTTACCCGATGCATTTTGATAATCTTATCAGCCCACTTTTCAATTATTTCAGGTAGCGCAAGGAATCGTAGCGTGTGTCCAGTGGGTGCAGTATCGAATACTATCACGTCCCAATCTGGGTTTTCTAAATGCTTTAGCAATTCATCAAAGGCCATAGCTTCATCCAGTCCCGGTAAGACCATTTCAGATGCATTCATGTCCATAGATTCCCCTCCTAGTAACGGCGCCAAACTCTCTGTAAGTTTGGGAATATGATCTGAAATTCGTGCTTCAGGATCTAATTCCAAGCCCCACAATCCAGGAACACCTTGTACTTCAGAAGGTTCTGAACTAAGTTGAACACCTAGGCTATCCGAGGTGCTGTGAGCAGGGTCGCTACTAACTAGCAACACTTTCAAGCCCGCATCTGCTAGCCCTACAGCAGTTGATGTAGAGGTTGTTGTTTTACCAACACCACCTTTGCCACCGAATAGTAATAGCCGAGCCATGTATATTGGGCAGGGTTGGGCATTTTCAACCCCTCGGTCTACAAAACCCACTTCAATAACGGTTTACAGGGGTGGTAACATGGCAAGCGGACTGATTCTATTTCAGGTCGCTTCAATCGTTGCACTCGTAGGCATGGGTCTTGGTTGGCGCGGTGTTATGACTCGGTATTCTGGATTCTATGATTTACCGACTGCCTGGAGCATGATGTTCTGGGGCATACTACTAGGTGGATTCTATGGGAATATTGCAGACGAATATATCCTGCGCCCACTAATATCGAGCGATAGTGGATTTCCATTCACAAATTTTGTGATTTGTTTAATTCTTTCAGTAATAGTTCATCTGATACTTAGAAGAGAGAAAGTAAGGCGTACTGGGTCGCAGCCTACTACTGGTTGGGCACTGGGGCTTTCTGTAGGAGGAATGATTGGAATGTATGTAATATATCGGGTTTTAGAACCAGGTAATATTTCTATTGCAAGCATTGTAACTGTTGCCTTAATCGCAATAATAAGCCCCAGAGGCCATGCTTTGATATTTTGTAGACATGGTTATGATATGCTGATGGGGCAAAGATGGAAAGCTACTTTGAAGACATTTGTATTCTCCACCCTTCTCCTGATTGTAATTTATGCTGCCATTTTTGATATGAGGACCTGGATTTTCGTAATACCAATTCTATTATTGGCTGAAAGGAAAGCCGAAGGTTGGGTATGGGCAGCAGTTCCAAGACCAGCCAGAAGGCGGTTGAGGCGGATCTGGTCTGATGCATCTAGAACCACTTCCACAGGCCAACATATACAAACTGCTGAAGAAGAGTAGACACCCACTTACAAAGGGAACTAAATCGTATTTTTCCCGAATATACCGCCATTCTTTACTTTCAGCCCCAATGAGAACCTTCATGGGGGTACTGTTCAGGGACCAAATGATGGGAACATGTCCCTTCTGCCGAGCCCAAACGCTTCCGGGCGATTCTATCTGCTTTAGTTGTGGTAGAGTAATCACTGGAGCATCTGGAATGGATTCTAGAGTGAAGGGTGAATTTATGCGAGGGTCTACTCGCAAAGCCCGACGAGGTGTTGCTCCTAGGCACGCTATGCAAAGCGCCAAGCCGAAACGCGGTGGTAAGCGTAAAAAAAGTAGAATCAATCAATTGGGATTGATTGCATTGATTGCATTCATATTCTTTACCCCAGATGCTAGGCAATTCGTACTTGCGAAATGGGCCGAAGTAGAAGAGTGGCTCGAAGAAGCAATAGCTCCAGTTCAGACATTTCCTTTGGAAACAGAATATACTGTTCTTCGAAGTATAGATTTGTGGAATAATGGATCGGATATAGGGCATCTTGAAGAATCAATTCCAATACCTGTTGATGTTTCTAGCAATGAAATGGATTCTGTTGCTCTCGCATTCACCGATGGGAGTGAAGTTCCAACTTCGACTATTCAAAGGATACTTGAAATTGAATTACGGATAGATGGGGATAAAATAACGATACCCGCTGGAGGTCAGCCTACTAAAAGTAAAGCCAATGCAGTAACTACTTCTGATGGTAATTTGGTATGGTGGCCAGGCCAAGGAGAAGGATCTGATAGGTGCGGGCATGGCCCTTGTGTAAGAATCTCAATGGATGTGCCAAGTGGGACACATGAAGCCGTAGATATGGCGGTTACGCTACATTCCTCATCATTTACATGGTGGCATTCAACCCGTGTTGATGGTAAACTCGATGGTAAATCGGAAGGAACAAGTGTTTCTCGTTCTGGTACCTTTGCTGATATTGCTGAACGCGGAAGCGGAATAAGAGACACTCAATTCTCGAGTATAAATTGGTATGATCGCAATGGAGGCGCGACTCCGTCTAATTGGGCAATCGATGGAAGACAGTCAACATCTCCAACAATTTATCAAACCGCATCAAGTATTGAAGCAAATTTGCCTGCAAATCTGAAGGAAAATGTCTATGCTTATGCAAGAGCAACATTTGATTGGCTCAACGACAATGTCCCTTATGATTACAATGCGCCAAATATGGCAAGGAGTGGGGAACAGTGCTTAGAAGCTAGCCTTGGGGATTGTGATGAGCAATCCAATGCATTCATGAGTATAATGAGAGTTAAGGGCGTTCCAACATGGTATGTATTCGGTGCTTTAACCGACGCCAGTTATTCCACGTGGCAAGGACATGCTTGGGCCTATATTATGCTGCCAATGTCTGACAAATGGTGTGAGGATAATGATGTAGTATTGGATACTTGTTTTGTCGAAGGATCTGTTGATGTAGTAAATCACAAATGGCTAGTTCACACACCTACTGCATACATTGATTGGGTTGAAAAAGCACCTTGGTCTCTTGTTGATGAATATTATTCGGGCTCACCGTTTTCAGGACAGGACTTCACCAGAGTCCGTTCATTCTCTACCGAATCTTATGACACAATGGGTGGCACTTGGGACCATAAGTGGCTGAGTGAGGACCTCTCATGAGGGTGATTATTGGCGGTGGTGGCCGCGTAGGTACCGGGCTAGCAAGAGCACTTCGAAGTGAGGAAAAAGATGTAGTTCTTGTTGATAATGATGCTCGAGCAGTCAAAAACGCTCAGGGAATGGATATTTTAGTCCTACATGGTGATGTCACACGAAGGCAAAAGTTTGTAGAGGCTGGTATTGAATCAGCTCAGGTCTATGTAGCGGTAACAGATTCTGATGAAAGAAATATTCTATCCTGTGCTCTAGCAAAACATGTACATTCTGAGCAAACCAAAGGTAAAGGTTCACTGATGACTATTTGTCGCGTGAGAAACCCAATGTTTGTTGAGGAAAATAAATCAGGTAAGTTGGCTAAATGGGCCGGTGTAGACCATGTTGTCCACCCAGTCGATGGGGCCATTGAGAGATTGATGTCAGGTTTGCGCTCCTCTTCATTGACAGAGGTAATACCATTCGAAGCAGATGCATACATTGTGGAACTCGATGTTAAACCCGAGGCAGGTGAAGTAGTTCATCGGTCACTTAGAGACTCGGGCTCTAAGGTAGAGGGTGGAATGCCGCTTATTGTCGGATTAAAGAGAGATGGAATGCTTGGTAAAGTTCCTACAGCAGATGACCAGATTTTACCGAATGATAGAGTTGCAATAGCTACTGCCGGTGAAGCATCATTCAATCGTATTTTACGAATATTTGGGCATGAGGCAGTTGATTTTCCTGACCGTCCTAAAGTTGTAATATTTGGTGCGGGTCTGGTTGGTATTAGGCTTGCAAAGGCATGGTTGGATATCAATGCCACGGTAACAGTGGTTGAAAGAGAACTTGAAAAAGCGAATTATCTTGCGGGTTCTGACATCGGAAACCGGTCTAGAATAGAAATTATACATGGAGATCATCTCGATAAAGATCTGCTATCAGAAATTGAAATATCTTCACATGACATCGCTATATCTGCATTGGATGACGACCATGCTTCAATTGCAGCAGTACTTCTAGCAAACGATATGGGCGTGGAAAGAACTGGCCTGATAATGTATGATGCTGACCTAGTAAATGTTGTTCGGCGCATGGGGATTACATTCTCAGTTGATAGAAAGCGTGTCGCCATAGACACAATACTGGCACGTATCCATTCTGAATTACCCGGACCTTACGCTGTACTATCAAGTGTCCCAGATGTAATCGGAATATGCCTACCTGTAAGTTCAAAAGTCAAATTTGCTGGAAAAACAATTGCTGATGCGGGATTACCTGACTGGTGTAAAGTAGCATTTATTCAGAGAAAAAATATTCATGAAGAATGGGAAACACTTCGCCCATCTTCATCTAAAATAGTAATGGAAGATGATAGACTGACTATTTTCTTACCACCAGACCGAGTAGATGATCTAGAGAAGAAATTCAAGGTGTGATAAAAAATGCGCCGAGACGTGCTTTCACTAATAGTCGGTTGGACGATGATGGCAATGATTATTCCATTGCTATTCAGTTTCATTGTTACATGGTGGTTAGATGGAATAAATACGGCACTTATAGCATTCTTACTCCCAATAGTGATATCAGGAATAATTGGCTTTTCACTCCTAACGCTTGGAGTTAGATCAGATACAACCGAGCGATTAAGAGACCGCGAGGCTTTTGCAGCAGTTGCACTTGCTTGGCCCGTAGCTGTATTGGTTGGAAGTTTCCCCTTCTGGTTAGGCGGAGTTTTCCATGGCCCATTTACCGATGGGTCACAAATGTCAGACATAGCTCGTGGATTTGTGAATTCATGGTTTGAGTCGATGTCAGGATTTACCACAACAGGTGCTACTGTCATCGAACACTCAATGAGTCCTAATTGTATACCAGGGACTACTACAGACTGTATAAATGCACAACCAAAAGGAATTCTGATTTGGAGGTCTCTCACTCAATGGCTAGGAGGCATGGGAATCATAATGCTTGGATTGATGTTACTATCTAGGGTATTAGGAGGGGGGATGGCCCTAGCACGTGCGGAATTAACAGGACCTTCTCTCTCTCGACTAAGACCTAAGTTGCAGCAAACAGCAATCGCACTATGGACAATATACATCGTCCTAACAACTTTGGAAATTATTCTCTTATGGGGGGTTGGTGACATGTCTATATTTGATGCATTCAATCATGGGCTTACCACTATGCCAACAGGCGGTTTCTCCACCCATGATGCTTCTATCGGTTTTTATGATAGTGCAGTGGTTGAGACGATTATTATTGTCTTCATGTTCTTAGCAGGTGTCAATTTTACTCTAATCTGGTTTGCATGGGAGAGACAATGGGACAAGGTATTGGGAGACGAAGAAGGAAGATACTATACTTACTTGCTAATAATTGCAACTCTATTCATTTTCATTACATTGTTAATCCAAGGTGGAACGATGGACGAGAGTTTTAGAGACTCCATATTCCAAGTTGTTTCAATCGGTACATCAACTGGTTACGGTTCATCAGATTACATGCCATGGCCCGTAGTAACTCATGTAATTTTGTTTTTGCTAATGATTATTGGAGCGTCTGCAGGTTCTACAGGTGGTGGACTAAAGATGCTACGAGTAACTTTGGCATTCAAAGTTGCATGGAGAGAAATTGGACGAATTTCGCAACCTAGGAGGATTGTTCGTATTCGAATGAATGGCGAAGTTGTTGAGCGTGAAAGGTTAGGCCTTATTGTTGGTATGCTATTCGTATGGACGGGGTTATTTGCACTTTCATGCATACTTTTGGCTATGACAATGCCCGACTCCGATTTCGAATCTGTTGTATCGGTAGTCGCATCGTCTCTGGGCAATACAGGGCCTGCTTTGGGTGAATATGGCCCAAGTAATACATGGTCATCTATGGGGGGAATTTCATTGATGATCACTTCAGTTCTAATGTGGTTTGGACGACTTGAATTAATGACAGCACTCCTATTGCTACATCCCAAAATTTGGGCGCGTGAAGAAAGAGAAGCGCCTGATAGGGCATCGGTCAAACTAATACGTGACTTGTTTGATAAGATGGAAGAAAAGATTGAGGAAAAGAAGAAACCATAATCAAAATAATTTCTTTTGGCCTGAATCCCCAGGGTGCTCTTCCTCAACAACATCTTGAATTACTTCTTTTTCAACAACAATAATTTCCTTTGCTGAAATAATTATTGACTTTTCCAATTCCTTCGCGTATTTTTCCATCAACTTTTTTGTTGTATTGAGGCTTACTTTCAATCCACACATTGCCGCGTGCTCTTCAGGGGATAACCCAAGTGCTAGTGAAATCGAAAAGTCTTCACTGTCCTCGGATTGAACTGCGACCAATGAAGGAAGCAATTCTTCTCGAACAGCTTTGTTAGAACATCCGCAAGTATCGGCTAAACGAGTAACTACTGAGTGTTTAACCCATGAGGAACCCCTTCGAAGGAACCCTGGGTAGGTACAAAATATTCTACCTTCAATCGGTTTAGAAGTAGTTACACTAGCGGATAGCCCTGCAAGATTAGAGCCCCAATACCAAGAGCGATGTGCTGTATTTCTGAATCGAGTAGTTAGTAATCTATCAGCAAGTGTTAGAGCAGAAGAACCACGTCTAATTGCTTTTTTATCTGTGAAGACAACCCCATTATTCCATGAAACCCAAGCCACCATATCATCTGGACTTTTATCTAAGGAACGTGCGGCATTCATGGCATCACTAGCAGTTCTAGAGCGGTATAAAACATCAAGGCCGGGGAATATTTCAACAGTGGTATCCCTTACACCTGTTTCGATATTTTCATTGACTAATTCTTTGGTGATATTCGATTCAGTTTGGGTGCACATAACTTGTAAATCCCTTACCAAAGCCCGCAAATCGCCAGGATTATTGTTGATTAATTCATCAATTGCGCCTGGGTCTGCCGTATATCCCTCTGCCTTAATTACACGTAATGTAATTCTTCTAAGTGCTTCATCAGATGCTCTATCGAACCTAATTGTGATCAAGTTTCTAGAGAAACGGTCTCTAGCCGTCCTCCAAGTTGATGACGTACGGCCCCATAGTCCCATTTCATCATTACACGCAAGAATAACTGGTTGCCTAGTTAGTGAAAGGAGATTTAGCAACTCTGCTTTACCACCACTATCTCCTTTTAGAGCCCTAGATGAATCTTCATCATCTCCTGAAACAATAGATGATATTCGGTCACTAGAAATTGCTTTTAGCCCCCCTGAAAGATGGTCCACTTCATCTAAGAGAATCAAGGTTCGAGGTGGTTTTTCACCTGGTGTCATGAATAGAGAACCATGTGTTGCGGCATTGGTTGCTGCTTTGCGGATAGCACCTGCATTTCTTGCATCACTAGCATTCAGTTCGATGACTTTCCAACCCATGTCTGCGGCAACAGCCCTAGCCACAGTAGTCTTCCCAACCCCCGGTGGGCCAATGAGTAGGAGCCCTGGTTTATTGGGGACACCTTCTTGCCATTGGCCGAGCCATGCGCGTATTTTCTTACGCTGTGCTTCATTACCTTCGAGTTGTCTTTCACTTAGTGGACGGTGGCGTTCAGTCCAATCACTTGCCACCATAAACTTGTCTTTGCCTCGGCCCCATTTGAACATTGAGTCTAATCAGAAGGGTAGGTCATCGATTGAGATGCGTTTTTGTTCACCAGTATCTCTTGAACGAATGGTCACTGTATTATCATTAAGTGAATCATGGTCGATGGTTAGGCACCAAGGAACGCCAATTTCATCAGCCCTTGCGTACCGCCTTCCGATTGAACCGCTTGCATCATATGAAGAAAATATACCTTTACGACTGCAAAGGTCACGATGAATTTTATGAGCCAGTTCACCCATTCCATCCTTTTCATAAAGTGGCAATACTGTAACATCAACAGGTGCGACTAATTCTGAAAGGCTGAGCAATGTGTAGTCTTCACCAGACTTTTCTGTTTCAGTATATGAGTGGTCCAAAAGATGCCAGATGATTCTGTCAATACCAAATGCTGGTTCGACAACATGAGGGACAAACCATTCACCGGTTACATTCTCGCTACGTTGAACTCTTTTGACATGTTCTGGAAGAATATCGATGTTTTGTCCTTCGACTTCAATGGAAAGTGGGAAAGCGGTATCGGAAGGAAGTTCTTCTATAGCCACTTTGACCTTACCAGCAAGGGCTCTAAATGCAGGGCCTGCTTTAGCACCATCAATAGTCCAGCCATCAATTTCAACTATTTTAGGTTCAGAAAAGGTTCTCCATGCACGTAATCTTTGACCAGTAGCATCTTCATGTGCTGTTAGGTCATAACAGCCTCGATGTGCAACTCCAACACATTCAACCCATCCATAAGAGCCTAGTATCTCTGCATCCCAACAGTCTTGGGCGTAGTGAGCCATCTCATCAGATTCATGTTGTCTAAATCGTAAGTACTTCGGATTGATTCCAACTTTGGTTAGGAAATCCATAGTCCAGCCCATGAAATATCCAACTGTTGAATGACGAATAATTCCTTTATCGACCGCTTCTCCAATAGACATTACTACTTCTCCTGAGTCATCAGAAAGAAGAGTAACCTTCTCATTCCATATTGTGAAATCGTGAATTGGGGTGATTTCGGGATCTATAAAATACTCTAGTTCAGCCATGTTGAACTCTCGAAGTCTAATCATTCCTTGACGAGGACTTATTTCGTTACGGTATCCCTTACCTGTTTGAATAGCACCGAAAGGTAAACGTTCTCTAAAATGTCGATAGATGGACGTAAAAGAAGTGAACATTCCTTGTGCGGTTTCTGGTCGTAAGAATGCCTGACGACCTGATGAGCCCGCTCCAATCTTTGTATTGAACATAAGATTCTGTGCCTCGATTACACCCCACGCTACCTCGCCACAAGAAGGGCAGGCAGGGTTGTGTTTGGAAATTAATTCTGCTAATTCATCTCTACCAAAGGATTCAGAGTTTGGATATAAATCCTCAATCAGGTGATCGGCTCTACTTGCTTCACCACACTTGCCACATTCTGTCAAATAGTCACTAAATTCACCGACGTGCCCACTTGCTTCTAAAACGGGGTAAGGGGTAACTGTAGGGCATGAAATTTCGACAATGTTTCCTAGGCTTTGCCAATGGTCAATCCAAGTTTGATTTACTCTATTACGAAGCCTTCCACCGACTGGGCCGAAATCATAGAGACCTGCAGCACCGCCATGAATTTCAAATGCGGGAAGTATAACACCCCGCCTCTTGAGCATACCAGTAAGTCTGCTAAGACGGTCACTAGAGAACTCCACCATGTACCTGCGTAGCCAAGGGGGTAAATGAGGCCACCTGCCAGCAAATGTAAATCAAGGTCAATTCCCACAATAATTAAAGAAGTCAACTGAAATATTGATTTCGGTCTCTAAAAGCCGTTGAAACGGGGTATGTCGAACCAATAGCATGTGTATCGTGCTGAGTAGGTTCTAATCGATAGAAGCAAAACATTCATCATCTGCTTACGCACGCTGTCAAAGCACGAACAAGGAATTTGAGAATAATGGCTAATATCGAATACTTGGATAAACCTCATGATTCAGAGGCATTGTACGAGAAATTATGTCAGCCAGTTAGAAATTGGTTTAAGTCGAAATTCCCCGATTTTACCGAACCTCAAAAACTTGCAATACCTTCGATAATAAATGGCGACCACCTACTATTATGTTCACCGACAGGTTCTGGAAAGACCCTGACGGCATTTCTAACCATAATAGATAAATTGGTAAGGCAAGCTCTTGATGGAACTTTGGAAGAAAGAGTGTACTGCTTGTATATTTCACCAATAAAAGCATTAGCCAATGACATTCAAAAGAACTTGATTGGTCCATTAGGGGAAATCGAGGACAAGTATCTACCTGATAGGGCGAAAGGTAAGATTCGTGTTGGATTGCGTACGGGAGATACCCCTCAGTCCGAGCGTCAAAAGATGTTGCGTAAGCCTCCACATATTCTTATCACTACACCAGAAAGTATGGCCATCGCTATTTCGTCACCACGATTCCAGCCGATTGTATCTAATGTTGAATGGATTATCATTGATGAAATGCATTCTCTTGTCCCCTCAAAGCGTGGTGTACACCTCGCTTTGACAATATCACTGTTGGATACAATTCTTGAAAGGCCTGTTCAGAGAATTGGCATATCTGCTACCATGGAGCCATTAGAAACGGTTGCTGAATACCTAGTTTCCAGTGATGATCGTGAAAGTAGAGACGGGGGCCAACCTGTAAAAATCGCCAAGATTAGTGGGGCCAGAGAACTAGATCTTGACATATTGTTATGCTCGCCAAAGTTCGGTGACCTTTCTGTAATGAAAGTTCTCGAAATGAATGTTGAAATAATTGCTGATTTAATCAGTGCCCATAATACTACACTTGTATTCGCAAATACAAGAAAAATGACTGAAACATTAGTGCAAAAACTGCGCCCATATCTGGGGGATTTAGTCGCAGGCCATCATGGTTCGATGGATAAGAGAATGCGTCTTGAAGTTGAGAGGAAATTGAAATTAGGTCATCTCAGAGCAGTTGTGACCTCGTCGTCCCTTGAGATGGGAATAGACATTGGTTCAGTAGACCTGGTTGTCCAAGTAGGCTCTCCTGGTGACATCGCAACTGCATTGCAACGAATAGGCCGTGCTGGACACCACGTCGGAGGTATACCTCGCGCCCGATTATTACCATCAAGTGTTGATGACTTGATTGAATTAGCTGCACTCCAAGCCGCAATTCAAACTGGAGAAATGGATCTCCTCAACTTCCCACAAAATTGTCTCGATGTATTAGCACAATTCCTAATTGGATTAGTAATTATCAACGAAAGAGACATCGATGAGGCTTTCGAAATTGTCACCAGTACATGGTCTTATAGAAATTTGGAATATGATGATTTCATTGAAGTTCTAGATATGCTAGAAGAGGAAAGAAGGGTATGGATTGATTGGGAAGAAAACCTCTATGGTAAGAGAGGATATTCTAGAATGATTTACTACACAAATGTTGGAACAATCGCTCCTGACAATTCATATTTGGTATTCAATGCTGAAGGGAGTATTCTTGGACAATTGTCCTCATCCTTCGTTGCCAACTTACGCGGTGGAGATGTAATATTGCTTGGTGGTTCAACATACCGAGTTACAAATATTCAGGGAACTAGAGTCAATGTAGCCTCAGTCACAGGTTATCGGCCAACTGTGCCTTCGTGGAGTGGTGAGGCTCGTAGTCGTTCAAGAGAACTGTCTGCTGCACTATTAGATCTAATTGGAAATACCGTAACCGCACTGAGAAGGCAGATGGACCCTCGTGTGATTCTAAGAAATGCATACGGTTTGAGCGAAGTCGTATCCAATACAATCGCTAGACATTTGGAAGAACACACATTGGATTCGTTCCAAGTACCAGACCCTAACCGATTGATTGTCGAACAGATTGTATCGGGTGGAATGCCAACTTACCTGATTACATCATGTCGAGGAAGGGGATTCAATACAGCGCTTGGATACTTCATGGCTGGACTAGCAGAACAAGAAGGAATTGCAGTACTAGAATTATCATTTGATGAAAATGGTCTATTGATTAAAACGAGTAAAGAAGTAGACCCTGGGAAGATGTATGAATCATTCCAATCAAATGACCATTTGGAAGTAATTGAAAGATATATAATAAACACGCAAATTTTTGCTAAGAGGTTCAGAGAAGTTGCTGGACGTTCGCTTATTATTCCAAAGAGAATCGGTTCAGAGGAAGTAAGTCCACAGCAATTCCAACAAAGAGCCGACGCACTGCTACAACGTCATCGGTCGATTGAAAATTCACTCTTGATCAAGGAAGCTAAAGCTGAGATTATGTTTGGCGATATCGATATTAAATCACTAAATGAATTCCTTCAAGCAAGTAAGGATTCCGAAGCAAGAATTGTGCACACAAAAGTTCCTGTTCCATCGAGATTAGGTATGAGCCTGTACATGAGTACATTTGAAGATCTACTTTCAATGAAAACTCGAGCCTTCTTAGTGAAGGATATTGACCCTGAAATCCTTCGCAGGTTGTTAGGAAATAGAAGTCTAGCCACCGAACTTACAGATGAGCAACTAAAAGATCACTACGCAGACAAGGTGCCTAAACCAACAAATGCGCAACAACTTTTGCACCTAATGAGCAAAGGTGGTGGCTTAGATAGAAACTGGGATAATCCATTGTATGAAGTTAAACTTGAGGGGATAGAACATGCTGCAATAGAAAATTGGGTATCTGAATTAGCAGCATCTGGTGCTATTACAAAATTACGTTCGACTGGGATGAAGGAATTGGATGACAAATGGTTCTCCGCCTACATGGCAGAAATCCATGGGACTCTCGGCTGTATTGCTATGGCTGGTGGCAAGGAAATGGAAGATATTAGGGACCTTTACACCAAGGGTGTGACCTATGAAATTGCCACTGAATTCGATGGACTAAAACCTATAACATGGGAAAAACGTATTATTTCTGACCCACATGAAGCATTGCGGGTAAAAATTATCGAAATGTTAGGTAGTGAAGGACCTTCAACTGGAGAGGACATCTCAGGAAGATTGCCATTCCCTCAAGGCCAGATCGATTCGATACTTCATGAACTAGAAATGAGGAATGTAATTTCTGTTGGATTCTTTACCCAAACCGGTGATGCAGAATATATTCTCAAGGTTGATGAGCATCGAATTACAGGTGGTGAAGAAGATGTTGTGGAGTATCGTTGGGTACAAAATCTTGTAATGAAGAAATCATTCGAAGCATATCCTGATGGATTTACTGCATTTGACCAGCACATACTATTCCAAAAGCAACAAGAGATGATGTATAGAGTCGATAACTTCAGATACGCAGATTGGAAGGACTTGCAGTTAGATTCAGATGTACTAATGGGTCGGTTGCTGCACAACAGAATTGGATATACAACCAAAAAGAATCTACCTATGTTACTGGGCTTAAAACCAGAACCTTGGTTAGGTGAAATGGAAAAGTTGATTCTAGAAAAGGTTCCAGCAGGTGAAAATTTAACTCGTCAAGAGATATTAGCAGATTTCCCTAAGGGTGAAGACCACAAATCTTTGCAAAGGGACCTCAAAAATGCGATTTCTAATCTCGAACGTCAATTATGTCTAGTTAAACAATTTGAAGATGTTAGTGGTAGACGAAGAAGACTTTCTCTATTCCACCGAGTTCATGAAGTCTACGAGCCAATGGGCTTTGAAGAAGCATTGGTTGAAGTGATTAAGAGAATGGGTCCAGTAAAGGCCTCTACACTACGATATTACGTGTCGAGGAGTGTTGAGGATTTAGCGATTGCATTGCGCAATATGGAAGCAGATGGTAAGATTGCGCGTGTGATGGCACTAGTACCGGAGCCTGAAGCATTCTATGTAGT
>Ga0315324_10000398_pt1 | contig 15135 bp, 13 predicted proteins | sample M150021515metaG_FD_203919 | JGI IMG/M metagenome (GOLD analysis project Ga0315324, IMG submission 203919) | Ammonia-oxidizing marine archaeal communities from Monterey Bay, California, United States - M1 500m 21515 | ecosystem: Environmental > Aquatic > Marine > Intertidal zone | place: USA...
AATAATATTAGGTGATGCAGTCGAAGATGCAGTCGATGCAGCATATGATGCAGGAATTGTTGTTGTCGCCGCAGCAGGGAATGATGGTGAATCTGACGACGGTGATGTAGCATCACCTGGGATCGTGGACACTGTAATTTGTGTTGGGGGAGTTGATGATGATGGCAATTTGTGGTCTGGCTCATCCATTGGTGATAATAATGGCAGACTTTGGCCTCCACTTCTCCCGCGTAATAGCCCAGATGAGAAGCCTGAAGTTGTAGCACCTGCTCATAAAGTCCCAGTTATTATTCCAGGTGACAAATGGGGACGGTCTTCAGGCACGAGTGCTGCTACCGTATATGTCACAGGAGCCATAGCAATTTTATTCGAGGCAAATCCTGAACTAAAGGATGGTGGAACCGATATGCTCGACAATCTAAAAGAATGGATTGCTGATTCATCAAAGCCGAGAAGTGGCCAAGATGGTCATGACGACCATTACGGCTATGGATTGTTACAGATAAATGATTTAATCGATGCATCTCAAGCCTAAACTTTTGCAATCCAAGCTACAATAGAACCACCAAATAATGGTGCAAATGCCAAATGATGAGTTTCATTGGATGAACGAATTAAATCCATCCAATTGTTGAAACCTACCACCTCAGGGTCATCTTCAGTTCTGTCACCAACTGGCGGAGTTGGTTCTACAGTGAATAATACACCGTTTGGGTTGAGAAGTGGAAGCATTGCTTTGACGTCACTGGCGAGTTTAGTCATTGGTGCATCGACAATAATGGCATCTGCATTAGGCAAGATAGGAGAGTCTCCTGTTTTGGAAATATTCCACGCCTTCAACTCTCCACAAAGTAATGCTGGCGAGCCAACTACAATACTCGATGACACCGAAGAATATCTCTGACTTAGCCTTTTTAGAATAACTGCAAAGCGATTTCCGTCCTCTATCATTTGAAAATTTTCAATTCCTTTAACTTGCTCAAAGTGGTCAAACAACCATGCAGATAAATGCCCAATTCCAGCACCGGTCTGAATTACATTTTTTGGTTCAAGGCGAGAAATAGCATCTCGGATTCTTCTCCTAACCGATATCGACCAAGTTGAGAGCCCCATATGCTCTAATTGAAGACCAATGTTTTTGGCGACTTCAGGTTCGTCACGTGATAAATCCTTGTTAGCAGTCAAAAGTGCCGCCAAAATCTCATCGCGCATATGCTGTGCTCCTTGGCTCCCCTTCACAAGGCTTCGCATAAGCCGACAGCCTCAAAGGTGAAGCGCTTGGCCCACAAATAGGGAGGATGTCGCATGGACGAAGAGTTAGATGAGGATTTAGACGAATTCGACGACGGTGTTTTTATTGAAAACGTCACTGACTGCCCTGGTTGTGGCTATCCTTGCGGACACGAGATTCTCCGTGAAAGAAAAGTGGGCACTGGTACTGATTTTTTGCTTAAGTGTAATGAATGCGAAAAGGTCCATAGTGTCGAGGTAAGGGAACCTAGGCCAATTACTGTCACTTTCCTTCTGAGTGAAGGAGCAAATACTGTTTCTACAAAAATTGAAATCGATGAAGATGAAGTCATAAGGACTGGCGATATTTTCGAGCATGCTGATGCAAGTTGGGAAATTAATCGAATTGAAACCAAGACTGGCAATTCGAGAAAGAAACTGAAAGCAGACCGAATTGGCCGTGCAAATGCTGTACGTTCAGATATTGTCATGGTAAGACTTACACTCACTCGAGGTGAGCAATCAGATAGTGAATCAATATTTGTTGAGCGCGATACTATATTCAGAGCAGGTACTGTAATGGAACACGGTGGACAAAAATGGAGGATTCGAGCAATTCATACCGGCGCCGGACGTACAATGACCGGCAGGGTAGTTGCTCATGAAATAAAGCGAGTCTACCTTCATGAACCACCTAGACGTGCAGAAAGTATTCCTTACAGTCCGCGTGAAAGAAGACAAGCTTGGAAGGAAGGTCGCTTAGGTGACAACCCTAATCCAATTTTACCTGATGCTGAAACATCAGGGAAACCAAAACAGCGTAGTTCAGATCGACGCCAGAGAAAAAGACGCGATTGATCACGGGCGATTCGTCCAAGGCATCAGGAACGCTTTTGCGACTTGAGTTCCAATAGTTGGGTTCTCTTTCAGCCTACGAATTGAATACTCATACCATTTTTCACCATATGGGATGTAAACTCGAGTCCTATGCCCTTTTGCATGTAATTTACGTCGAAGTGGTCCTCTTACACCCAACAGCATTTGGAATTCGTAACCTGACCCTTTGTGTAGACGCTGGTCGCCGGAATTCATTCTTGGGTCCAATCCTTCCGGACCCATTTTTCTAATCGCCAGAGCTTCCAATGTGTGATTTATCACGGGATGGTCATGACTTGCAATTCCTACATATGCCCCGGTATCTAACATTTCATCGACACATGCATTCATCGCTTCGATAATTGGCTGACGGTCAGTATGTGCAATTTCTGATGGTTCAAGATAGATGCCTTTACAAATTCTATAGTCGGCATTTGGACCTAATTTCATTGCAATATCTTTGATATCTGCAATCGTTCGAAATAGCCTTGCTTGCAGAACGACTCCAACATTGGTCAATCCCTTTTCATGCATATCTAGCATTACCTGAATCGTATCATCGGTTACTCTATGGTCTTCCATATCGAGCCTGACAAACATGTCGTGGCTATTTGCCATAGCCACTAAGGCTTCGATATTGTCCATTCCTTTTTCACGGTCCAATAGTAGACCGAAAGCGGTTGGCTTAATTGAAAGATTGGCATCCAAATGATTCTCGCTAATGGCCATAATAACACGTTTGTATTCTTCAAGAAAGAATGATGCTTCGTCCATTGAGGTAATCTCTTCACCAAGAACATCAATTGTGAAACAAGCTCCTTCCTTGGATAACCTTTGCATCACCTTAACCGCATCTTCAAGATCGGGTCCAGCCACATATCTACGGCTAATCCAGCCAACAAACCAACGGGGCATTCGGATGGTCATCCCGACAATCATCCGCGAGAATAGTCCGACCATGTTACCCTGCTAGTGAAGACGATTCTTGACCGTTTTCATCAGATGATGTCTGCACTCTTGAGCAAAGGTATGCCTAACTCCTCGAGAAGATCTCTAATTGCTTGACGCTGCCAACCTTTGAATGCCTTTTTGTCCATGCTACAAATCATCTCTCCCCCTGGGAACCCCAGTTGGGTCGCAGTGATTGCTTTACGAATGCTATTTTGCCACATCCCACCTACTTCACCTGCCTCATTTTTGCTAAATGGTAGTGCGTATGTTGCTAACATGTGTCCTATCCAAATACCCTCATGTGAGGCCAGAAGGTTTCCTCTTGGAGCATAATGCCCACCACCAAGTGTGACAACTACTCGACCTTGGCCATTCCAAACTCCAAGACCAGCACTATCGTCCAAGCCGAGGCCTCGATGAATGATTCCCGCTAGCAATTTTGCGGCTTCTTTGTGGCCCCAAGTTTCGGATGTAGAACCAATTTCAATGAATAGAGATGGAGTTTCGAGCCAGGGCCCATGATGGGTTGTCTCCAAAGATAAATCGAACTCATCTAAATCGCTGGCTACCCGATTCAATTCACGCCACCATGCTCCGATTCGGGGGTTTGGTGGAGGGCAATCACCGGCTCTGCCGCCATAATCGGGGATTTCATTCGGAGGAACTTGCATTGTTCCGATTGGATGTAAGGTTAGTGATGCGTTTCCGCTAGCTGCAGAGTGACGTGAGGGGAAAATTACCTCAGTTGGTTTTTCACCAGTGGCTTTCTCCCATCTTTTATCCAAGTCATCTTCCCACAGACATCCATCTTCAATCCACCAAATTCTTGCATGTTTGAAAGAATAGGCACGATACCCCTCTACCGATTCGAGTAAATTCCAATCAGCCAATTTCAATAATTCCTTAGCCTGATTGGTTGAAGCGATATCTCCGCCCGACACAAGAATTAGGCTGACCATGTAGATGCGTAGAGATGAGGATTCTTGAAGGAATGGTTCACAAGCCTAGTCCACATCCCCGCTTCATGGGGAGTGCACCATGGGGATATTTCCATCACAACGATCAAGAAATTTTGGTCGATGTGGAAGGTGGCATCACTATTTCCGGCAATACTGTACATCCATTTCCATGTGAGATTACATTTGCATCAATGTGTGATGGAGGATTGGTTGCGACTTGGGTTGACCACGATTTAAGATTAGCAAGAATGGCGATGCTTTCACTGGAAGAACCCCTGAAAGATGGCGTTACAAAGGCCGCACTACGCCTTAGTAGAGATACTACAATGGTCGCCGGTTCAAAGTGGTGCCACATTATCGATGCTGAACCTTTGGCGTTAGAGTCGAAGGGTGACAAAATCATATTTGCATTGTGGGCTAGAGGAATTTATTGCATTGACTCATCCGCAAATGAACTTTGGAGGCTTTCTCTTTTGGAGGAGCAAGTTAAAACTCCACCTCGGTCAAATGAAGTTGCAGCAATTTCTATTGTTGCCGATGAGGTGGTAGTTTGGTCAAGAGATGGTAAATATCGGAGAATCTCATTATCTGATGGTCACGTCCTGAGTGAAGGTTCACTTGGAGTTGATTGCGATCTTGAAAGGGTGTTCAATGATGGAGACAATTTTCTATTATCTTCGAATGATGGTTGGGCTTGGGAATTTAAGGATGGGCAAATCACAGTCGCTAGGAAGTTGCGTGGTACAATTCAAGATGCAATTCACGATGGTAATGATTGGAAAATCATATCTTGGCGCGAGGACATAATGCTACGGGGTGAGTCAAATACACGTACTGAACTAGGCGTGCAATTAGTAAAGCAAAATGAAAACTGGCTAGTTCTCGATAACCAAGGTCAATTCAGCCCACATTTAGGGGCTGAAAATAATCACTCGGTTGATTGAGTGAAGCCACAGCGGCCGCAAGACTTGCGGTCAGCATGAGATGCAAGGAATACACCTGGGCCACATTCAGGGCAGAATTCGGCTTTACGAACTAGTGAACCATCTTCGATGGAGTACTTGGACCATTTTGCTCCAGCTTTAGGACCGTCAGACATCAAGCCTCACCTCCCTTTTCTTCAGCAGGTGCTTCTTCTTCAGTAGGTGCTTCCTCAGCAGGTGCTTCTTTTTCAGCAGGTGCTGCACTAGAGGAACGAAGACCAGCATACCTTGCGAGCATGTAGTCTGGTTCTACCTTCAGAGATTTTGCGTCAGAATAGACTAGGCCGAGGCCTGTTGTTGAACCTGCTCCAAATCGAGTATTTACATTCTTGACCACAATTAGGTCACGATTGGAACCAGGTTCAATAGTTGCAACACCATTGAGCAGTTCTACACGCGATGGAGTAGATTTGCCATCATGATTCCAGCGGAATTCAATCTCGACTCTGTTTAGTAGTGGGTTTTCTTTACGGTCAATAATTTCCATATTAATTCCTCTTTATCAGCGGAGATTCACCTTGAGGGCGTAATTTCCAGGTACCTCAATATTGAGGCGGTTCGCTATTTCCGAGCGAGACGGGTCTAAGACTACAACATATCCAGTCCAGTCAGAAGAGACTGGTGCAGAAGGATGATGGGTGCACTGGTCAATATCTTCTGCTAAAATCAGGTGACATTCACTACATGCAAAGGGATTCTTTGGCATTCAAAATCACTCCTATTTTCAACTCTGGTCCTCATGGATCCATTCGTGGCTACCAAGTCCTGACTGTTTACAAGTCAGACCAATCTTGGAGCGACGTGGGTCACTCGTATCTGGAGAAAGTGAAACAATGCGAGCTCGAACTGAACTTCCAACACCTAGTTTTCGACCGCTTTGACGACCTTCAAGAACTCCCATGCCTGCATTGATATCGACATGGTCTTCCATGATTTGCGATTTGTGGAGTAGTGCTTCCATTGGACCAATTCTTACGAATGCTCCGAAATCGTTGACTTCAGAAACAGCACCTTCTACAACTTCATAATCCTCGATACAGAATAGAACTGCATCAAATCGAACTTCCTGATAGATTGCCCCGTCTCCGTGAATTATTCTTCCACGGCCCAATGGTTCGTGGTTTGAGGTTACAAGAACAAAATTATTGTCATCGTCAAAACGACCTTCGAATGCTGATGCAGCCAAGCGATCAATATGTTCATTCAATGACTTCTCCTTACGGATATACTCCGCGGGGATACGAATGGTATCTTCCTTAGTGACTACCTTATACATTTTTACGCCTCCTTGTGTTCCCTCAATCGAGTTATTGCAAGCGGGACGATGGAGGCATTGATGCCTCATCCGTCCTTCACCGGCAAGTACCTCGGGAGAGAAGTGTGACCGAAGTCATCCACGCCACCATCGACCCCTATTTGAATCAAACCCCCTTTGAACGGGCTCCTGCCTGCTTGTCAAACCCCTATTCCGGGTAATATTTTAGGGTGTAAATATCGCTTTCTACTGGGCCCGTAGGGCCCAAAGCCCTAACAACCTCATACGACCCGGTATTTTTGGGTGGAGCGAATGAAAACGCAATTACGAGCAGTTCTCATGTTATTCATTTTGCTTGCATCAACCATAGTTATTCCCGCCCCAACATTGGCTAATGAAGAGGACGATGTCGCATGGGACCCGCTATTGCAACCATGGGCCCAGTACGGCAGGGATCCTGGACATTCACGAGATTTGCCTGAGCACGGAGATTCGGGATTGAAGACAATCGAGACTCCTGCTGTCAACTGGGTTGCATTTGACAACGACTACGGTGCAGATGGGTATGGGGTTGCAATAGCAGACATGGCAAATTCAATCACGTCACCCAATGGTGCCAAAGAAAGATGTGGAGAGAATCACCTTTTTGCTGTAATGACTTACACAGATGATTCTAATTCACAAAGGCACCTTGCAATTATCGAAGGTGACACTGCCAAAGTTGCATGGGATGTTAACCTCGGAGAGGCAAAATATATTCGTTCTACTCCAACTATTGTTGATGTTGATGGTGATGGTAAAGTTGAGATTGCTTTAGCTTACGATACCGACGCAGCCCTCAAAGTAGATCTTTGGTCCCCTGAGTTATCCTGTGACGAATCTGGCTGGGACACATCTGGGCACTCAAATGAGAAGTTATGGTCTTGGTCTGATGGAGATTTGCGAATAGGCATAACCAGCCCGCATTGGTTTACTCGTAATTCGAACCATCTTTCTGTAACTCAACCATTACTTGCTGATTTATCACTTGATGGAACGCCTGAACTCGTCATAGCAGCAGTTGATACATCGACAGATGAACCAACTGTAATCTCTCTTCCATTGGGCCTGCAAACGCCTGAACATGATTGGAAGGTATCCTTAGACAGAGGCACCCATCCATCAGACCCAGCATTCGCTGCACTCGACGACAACAGTGGTGCGATTGTGTTGACTACAGTCGGATCTGGTGGTAACATGTGGGTCTGGAGAATCGATGGTCCAACTGGCTCATTAGATTGGGAAAGAGTTTCAATTCAAGGTACAGACACAGATAGCGATACACCTCGACTACGTCTACCTGGTCCTGTGATAACTCAACTCGATTCCGATGCTGCACCGGAAATGATTCTAACATTACCTGCAGATAGCAATGGAGGCGATGAAGGAATGGGTGCTCAGTATGTTGGTATGGAACTGACGAGTACCAATGAACTTTGGAGATTCAGAGCCAAAAATGGCTATGCTGATGCTGAACCACTATCGGTCGATACTACAGGAAATGGAATTACAGATAGAGTCTGTTGGGTTACCTGGTATCCCATTGAGTTGACTGACAGGGCTGGTGTAACTGGCTGCCATGACATAACAATAGACCCACCATTTAGAGAATGGTCTCGTACTTTACAACGCGGTGGAGGCACTGATAATGATGAAATCGCTGTGTCTGCTCCAATTTCAATTGACTTAGACGGAGAAGATGAGCCGGAGTTGTTAGTCGCATTCGGCCAACGGATATTTGCATTCGATGGAAACACAGGCACATCAGCCGATATTGGAACTGGATGGGCCGCACCAATCGATGTACCACATCGGACATGGGCTAGCCCTGCTGTTGCAGACATGGATGGAGATGGTTATCTGGACATTCTTGTTGGTGATGCTTTGATCAGTGAAGCAAAGGCTGATGTTGCACCATTAGCAGATGGAAGAGGTATCGGATTCACACCGACAGACCCTGACCCAGGAGAAATGGTAACAATATCCGGGCAATATTCCAATATCGGAATTGTCAACACGGAAGAAGCAGTCGATGCTGTTTTAATTCTTGATGGAATTGAAATTGAAAGGCATCGTGTCAATGTTGCAGAAGCTATTGCCCCCTCGGGGGAAGGTGGCCCTATCACATTCAGTGTAGATGTTGAAGCGACTCTTGGAGTTCACACGGTTGAATTACATCTAGATGTCAATAACAACCTGACACAAACAAGAGATGACAATGATAACTTCAGTACAACATTAGTTGTTCTCGAACCACATGTTGCCCAAATCCAAACACCAACTGAAGTTCCAAGAGCATTACCTGGCACATCGCAAATTGTTGACATTACAGTAACAAGTACAGGTAGCAGAAGTTCGACCTGGAGTCTTGGTTATGACACTTCAGGGCTGCCAGCCGGATGGACATTTGCTCCAATAGATGCAGCAGACTTGTCGCTAGATCTTGAAAGAGATGTCCCCCAAGTGATTCAATTTGAATTTACAGTCCCTCCAGATGCAATGGGTTCTGATGATGCACTAATTCCAATGACGTTGGTTTTAGACCAAAATGAAAATATATCCACATCAGTAACTCTACCTCTCGAAGTAGAGAGGACACGAGGTCTATCGCTCCAAGGCGCAACAGGATTACCATCTGGTATAGGTTATGGAAGGCCAGGAGATGTAGCACACGTCTGGCTACTTGTTGAGAATGTAGGAAATGCCCAAGAGACTACTGAAATGCAGTGGTCTGCTAATTCATGGGGTGCAGATACCACTCTAGTTGATTATTCAGGTACAGCACAATGGGGTATCGAATTAGATCCAAGTGCCACAGAAGAGTATCTTATCGAATTCGAAATACCCAGTTCTAAATCTCTTGGAGACACAACATCAGCGACTCTGACTTTGTGTATTGGTTCAGGTAATGAAGAAATTTGTGAAGATTTCGTTGTTACAGCCCGTGCCAGCGACGTTTCTAGTGACATACCACATATCCGTACTGTTCCAATAACAGGACTGTCGTGGGATGTCGAATCTAATTATGCAGGCACAACTTTACAATGGGACATGTCAAATGCAGGAATGCTGAATGAGGGTTGGATTTGGAGCGTTAGTGGCGACCTCACAATTAATGGAACGATGTTAGAGATGGATGGTCAAGATGGGGAACTATTTTTGGATTTACCATTAGATACACCACCTATGCGGCATTATTTCAACCAAAGTGAGGAAAGTTTGCCGAATTCAGACCTGGCAATATCACTCCATGTGTTGCAAGTTTTCAGAGCAGATGCTGAAGTAGTGACTCCTTCAGATGGAGCAGTATTCAATGTTAGTGAGCGAACTAAAATAATTTTAAGATTGGCAAACCCAGGTAATGGAATAGATACTTTCACACTTTCTGGAAATGTAACTGCAGGTAATTTGACTCAAGCTCCTAATGTTATCTTTGAAGATGTGGATGGAAATCCATTGTCAGCATTCCCAAGGACATTGGGGCCAGGTGGTTTTGCCACAATACCCGTTTACGCAATTCTACCCGCTGATGTTCCAGCAAGAGAGAGTTTCGAACTGGTATTCGATTGGACAAGTATTGGTGATTCAACTGCTACCGATAGAGCAAGTATCACAATTGAGGCAAGACCAGACCATCGATGGAACATCTCAATTGTACAAGGCAATTGGATGCAGGTCACGCCAGGCGGAGTGTTGGAATTAACCCTAAACCTCACGAATACAGGAAACACGGATGACCTCTTATCGCTAACTCCATCGTTCACAATAGTCCATTCAGGTAATGATGTATCTGTATGGGAGGCTGAAATTGTCAATTCATCTAGACTCGATGTACTAGAGGGTGAAACAATATCACTAAACATTACAATTCCAGAAAACTCCTGGTCGGGCACGGTTGCTAGTCTGACGCTTACTGCTTCATCGAATGGTTTCGACATAGATCGAAATGTTAGTATTGATTTGGAAGTAGAGAATATCGCAGGATGGAGATTTGACTTATCCAATACGTCTCTAGAAGTGCCGCCAGAAGGTGGTGAATTGCATATAATTGTGGAGCAGAAGGGTAACTCCCCATCTACACCATACTTCACAAAAGCAGGTCAAAGTTGGAATGTAACTCTCCCTGAGATTGGAACAGAGATTGAGCCGGGAAGCACTGGAGTGATTACGATAACTGTTACTCCACCTGTGGATGCAGTAGCTGGAGAAGTGGGGGTACTTAGTATTCGAATCTCCAATGGCAACGGGGCTGGACAAATTATTGAGGAAGTCCCGGTCAGAGTTGGTTCTGCGCCAGGCATAGCACTTGATTCAAAGGGTTCGTGGATGGTTAGACAAGATGTTGCATCTTGGCCAACTGCTTGGATAGAGAACACGGGTAATGATGTTGCAATAATGGCCATCTCAGTACCTAACCTTCCAACAGGATGGGTCATCTCTGGCAATGATGTTGTTGTCGTAGCACCTGGTGAAGTAATGGGTATGCCATTACAACTTCAGCCCTCCAGTGATTGGAATGGTAATAATATTCAGTTAGACATACAATTAGAACACCCAATATTGGGTACATTGGTACATGCAATTACAATTAGCCAAAGTGAAACAGTTCTCACCTCTAGCCCTGTCCATACGGGACGAGCTGGTGAAAAGGTTTCAGTAACAACTGACTCTCTCAGCGATGGCATTGAAACCTCGTTAGTACCATTGCCAACTCAAAGAAGTAACACAACTCACAATGGAATGTCATTACATCTGGTGGGAGTCCCTGCACCAATACATGATGCAGATTGTGATAGCGCATTTGGTCAATTGTCAGATCTAGGCATTGAACCAACTTCTACAATATGGGCTTCTTGCCTGATTACTGCAAATTCAGAGCATACTTTGGTAGCGAACGCATGGTTGAGAACCGACAATGGAGAATTGCTAGATAGTCGCACTATCCGATTAAGCCCCGGTGGTAATTTGACTGTAAACCTCTCAACGTTTTCGTGGGACCCTGAGCCCGGCCTAGTCTCAGTAGAGGTATTAATTGTAGATTCCAATGGATTACCTTTGCATTCATCATCATCCACACATATCGCTCGACAGAATGGTTGGAATTTGAAAATCTCGAATCTCGATGTTGATGACGACTCTATCAACATAGGAGTTGATAGGGAAGGATACACTATGATGGAAGGGTCTGTTTGCAAGGTCGACATTGCACTAACAGATGGAAGTTGGCAGAAATCAGTGGCGGTTGATATCTATGGAAGTAAATATGCCCCTAGTATTGAAATTCCTCGAACTGACAAAATAAAGGATGGTTCAGAGGTAAGTGCTACTATTTCATGCCTAGCACCATGGGATGCAGATGACAATATTGATGATGATTCTATGACTGTATTTGCTAGTAAACTCCCTCTTGTCACCTATGAATCGGGTGACCTGTATTGGACTGGTGGAATTGCGACACTATTGCTAGTCCTAGCATATTTCGGTGGTATTCTAAACATACAGAGGCCTGAGTCTGTTGGTGTCAAAAAGGTCGAGCCACAAATAAGAGAGAGTGCCCCGGATATTTCGAAGCCTGAAACTGAAATTAAAGTGGATGATATCAGCCTGGAGGATGAATTTTCTGAGCCTGAGCCTGAGCCACTAGTTGAACCTGAAGAAGAGGTACTCGACATTGATGATTCCACAGCTAGTGGTCGGCTATCAGTTCTAAGAAGAGAACTTGAAACCGATTCAAGTGTCACTCTCGATACCAAAGAGGACTTATCAAGTCGGATGGATTCATTCCTTGCAGACCGTTGACTTCATCCATGAGTGACACTTCCCCTAAAATATGGAAGATGATTTGGACAGTACCACTCCGTTTTTGACGATAGATCCTGTCGTTTCTAGTCGTCTAGAGCCGGTCTACAATGCCCTAAATGGTGGGGATTGGAAGTCAATGGTTGAAGATGACGATGAACTGCTAATTCGTTTAGCATCCCAAGGGGTTCCAAATCCTACAGACCGAACATCGATATCTTGGGATGATGCTAATCTGTTTTTCTTATCGTGTATTGACGTAACAGCAAATGGAAGGCCCTCACATTTGGAGGCTGGTATTTCAAAGGCAAAGTTTGGAAGATTCCCCCATGGGGATGGGTCGCCATTGACCTACTTACGAGATTGGATTAGAGATTCTCACAAAGATACTACAAGTCTAGAAGAAATGTCAAACTTGCTTGAGAACCTCACATCAAGGATGAGTGGAACTAGCATGGAGAATGGCATAGGTCGATTAAATATCCAAGGATGGTTGACCAATGAAGAAACTACCAAGTTACGAAAGACAATCATGTCACGGTGTTGGACTCCATCTGCTGAAGAACCCCTTGATGGTGGTTGCCAAGATGCTGCTAAACATCTGTTAGCATTGCTAAGAGCCGCTGAAAAACGCCGCTGTGGTGTATTGCTTAGAATTCATAACTAGACTAAAATTCAGTTCCAGTTAATCTTTCATACATCGATGCATATAATGCGGCTGTTTGCGCAATTACCTCATCAGGAAGTGCTGGGATTGCTGGTTCTGGTTTGCCACTTTCTCTTGCAAGACGCAATTGTTCTTGATGTCCAGTTCTAACATAGTGCTGTCTTACGAATTCCTTGGATAACTGAACAATAGTTCCTTTAGCGTATTCTTCTGCATCCCACCAACGGTCTTCATCTAGAGTTCCAAATGAGTCCACAAGAACTGGTACACGTCCTGGGCCAAGAGCGAACTCTTTCTTGCCATCAACATGTATCAAACCATACTTTAGGGCTTCACGTTCAATTAGAGCATCGACTTTGATTACAACTTCAATAAGTGAATCAAGTTCTTCAGCGGTAATATTTGCAATTTCAAGAGCTTCATCTTTATCGATAAGGCGGTCAAATGCTTCGAACTTAGTCGTCACTTCAACATATGGTGCTGGAAGTTTAGCACCTTGTTCAAGTACGGTTCCTGCAGAAAACCCGAGTTCCTCAGCCGTAAGTTCTCCACGCTCGTATCTTCTCCAGCCAGATCCTGCCAGATAATGTCGGCATACTACTTCCAATGGGACAAATACCCATACTCCATCCCTAGGTGTAGTCCCTGGTTCACGGTAAATATCGACGCGTCGAACAAGACAACGGTCACTAGCATTTCTTTCGACAATATGTGTCCTACAGATACCCTCTTTCTCAACTAAATCAAACCAATGGCACGTAGTTCTGTTAAGAGATTCACCCTTCCTAGGTATGAGCGAAGGAATTATTTGATCAAATACTGATATCTGATTAGTGTAACGAAATTCAAGAATATCAGGGTCATCGGTTGACCAGACTTCTTTGACTTTACCGGAATATAGGCATTCTCCCATGGACTATCGCCTGCGCATACCGTTTTTCAACATTGGCACAGGACTAAATTAATCCAAGGGCATCTTCAATACGGTTTAATTCAGGACCAGTGGTTTCTCGTCCAGCGAAAACACCATTATTTGAGGCGGCTAAACCTGCTCCAACATAAGGTGAACCAAAGGAGACTGTACCCACCATAGGGGGGACTCCAAGAATCTCTTCTATTAGTGAAACTTCATCGGGCAAAACATCTGGATGTAGTAATACACCGTGGTCATTAGCGACCCCAAGTGATCCAACTACTGATTCACCAGCTATTGATGAAACTGCGATTGGAACACCAAGTATTTCGGAAATTATTTCAACACCATCTTCTGGTATTGCGGGTGATGCTATTGCACCATTTTCATTGCAAAGAATAAGGTTTCCAGCAGTGTTAACACCACCTTCCATAACTACTACATCGCCAAATGAAGTCAATGAATCGATGTCTGATTCAGTAGCAATATCTGCCACTGCCAGACCTTTCGAAGTGCCAGTAACCAAAGCACCAACCAGGGTTGAACCTCCAATTGAAAGAGGATGCATTTCTAATCCAAGACATTCCTCAAGACGATTTAATGCATCTTCATTAAGTTCGTGAGGGTGAAATACGACATTGCCACAAACAGCTAGGTAGATACCGACTTGGTCTGAGCCAAGTACATCACTAGTCATTATTGGCATATATCTCCACCTTGGTGTATTCTATTGGGTTGAGGGTTTCTTTTGAAACCTGTGTTTGTAAATTGAAAAAGGCCGCACTCCACAAATTGCGGAATGCGGCCAAGTTTCCTAAACTCCGAGGAGTAAAGGTTGCGGGGAATCTTTCCGAGGGAAAGAAGAGGGGCACAGTGACAGTCGTTCCCGTGGGCTCTCGCACCACAGTACCAGAACTGACGCAGATGGGCTTGACTTCCGGGTTCGGGATGGGACCGGGTAAACACCACCGCTATGACCGTGCACCCATCTTCCTTCGAATCGGAAGTGGATGCGATCCAGCGTTTGGATCGCTTCTCAAATTGGCATGAACTTATGAATGAAGGGCACTCGCCGGTGCGGTGCATACACAAAAAGTAGTTGCTTCATAATTAGTACTGCTGGACTGAACACGTCGCCGAAGCTTCGTGCTTACATCCGCAGTCTATCAATCTCGTCTTTTACGAGTAATGAAAAATGTGTCTCGTTTATGGGGTGGCTTCGAGCTTAGATGCTTTCAGCTCTTATCCATCAGGGCGTGGCTACCCAGCATTGCCTTGTCAGACAACTGGTAAACTAGTGGCCCCAAGCCCTCGTTCCTCTCGTACTAAAGGGCCTCTTCCATCAGACACTAAACACTTCAACCACCAAGCAACAAACCTGTCTCACGACGGTCTAAACCCATCTCACGATCCCTTTTAATGGGCGAACAACCCCACCCTTGGGTCCTGCTGCAGACCCAGGA
>Ga0315324_10000399_pt1 | contig 15130 bp, 10 predicted proteins | sample M150021515metaG_FD_203919 | JGI IMG/M metagenome (GOLD analysis project Ga0315324, IMG submission 203919) | Ammonia-oxidizing marine archaeal communities from Monterey Bay, California, United States - M1 500m 21515 | ecosystem: Environmental > Aquatic > Marine > Intertidal zone | place: USA...
ATACCAACGGTACCCTCGGTATGGACGGGTATACAGTGGGAATACAGAGGGTCTCCTAACAATTCAAATCATACCACTGGTGCCGGGCTAAGGATTATACATAGCTAATTCTCGCTGAGAAATATGGTCGAGGTTGAGTGCCCGTTATGCTCCGAGACAGTAGACCTAGGCAGTGATTCAACAGGGACTTATGAGTGTCCATACTGTGAGGGCGATTTTGAGTATGAAAGTTCAACTAGTCAGGCCTTAAATGATACAAATCTAAAACGAGGATTACTAAAACAAATGAATAACCCAAGGGAAACTAGTCAACGTTTGACTCAAAAAAAATTAGAAAAAATAGTACTACCTATATTCATGTTGATTTTCACTGGAGCTTTTCTTGTACTAATTCTCGTATACATGGGTGAGAGTGGTTGGGAGGAAACCGAAGGTGAGATTATTTCTTCATATTCTACTGATTCGGAACTAACTGAATATCAATACACATTCAAGGTAGATGGTGAAACATTTAACGGAAGCGATGAATGTTATTTCCGCGGTGGCCCAGGGGATGAACAAAACTGTGAAAGTTATGACATTGGTGATGCTGTAATGATCTCATATAATCCTGGAAATCCAAATGAAAACGAGATGGTAGATAATCAATTACCATCAATCTTCTTATGTTTCTTTTCATTACCAGTTATACTATTGGGTTTGACTTTATATTCAAAATTTAGAGATAGTAGCAACCTTGAAGGCACCCATGTACAAATCGACTCGGATAAGTTGTAAGGGGTCATCCGAAACCCCTTTGCATTTTATTTTCCGATACAAAGGGGATTCAGTGGGCCGATACAGACGCTACCCTTTGCGTGGAATATCAATGAATGCAGAGGGCAGGATTTGAACCTGCGAACCATTACGGACTGGGACCTCATCCCAGCGCCTTTGACCAAGCTGGGCAACCCCTGCTGCGAGTTTGCCACCTTTTCCGCGTATATCAACAACGCGTAGGCTCAATAAAAGATTGAACAGCAAGTCAGTGAGCCGTCTGCGGCTCTGATTTGACTCATGTCAATTACAATACATTCGAAGCCTCTGTTTTCTAATTCCAACTTGACTGTTGGATATCCGTTTGCTAAAATTACTTTCTTGCCAGGAAGTCCGATGGTATTGCATCCATAAACTTCCTCTTTGGGCATTATAATTATCTCGCAACCCTTTGGCATTTCGCCAAAAGAAATGGGATCCAAATAACCTTCTGGAAGGAGTATTATTTGATCCGATGGTGTTGAACAAATACTGGTGAGGTGTAGGGAATGTGAAGGGAGGTCTATCACTCTAAGTTCGTGGCCTAGGCGGTCTAGTAAATCTTTCAATTGTGAAATGCCCGCATCATTAGTTCTAGTTGAGCGCCCGACAAAGAAGAGGTTCTCTAGGCGGAGTATGTCTCCTCCATCCATCATAGCAGGAGGTTGCATCTTGGAAATTTGATGGTTTTGGAGTTGACTGGAAAGGAAATTAGCGATTGGGGGTTGTTCTCCTCTACGGGATTCGTGACCAGGGACTGGAAGTAGCATATGTCCGTCGATAACTATGGCTTGATCTTCTACGAATACACAGTCTGGATGATTAGGGTCTGCATCCAATATTGTGACGTCGACGCCGTTGGCGGAAAGTGTTTGGTAATAGGCTCGGTGTTGTGCTCTTGCAGCACCGATATCGGTTGGCCCGTTACCGAAATAACTCGCTATTGCATCGATGTATGAATCCGAGATATTCCTCACAATTGCTCGTGATTTTTGGTCGAGGCGAACAGTTGCCATCATCTAATCCGGCCATTGGTCCATGTATAACGCTTATCCTCTATCCGGAAAGTGTGTTCCGCACACCGGTAACACACTAGAGACCATATCATTCAACAATAGGGTGGTGGTCGGCAAGGTTATGGATGCCGCTCGCGCTATGATGATGGTCATAGTGATGTGCCTTGCTTCTCTATCAGGTTGCTTCGGTGAGGACGGGGTCGATGGAGGGTTAGATTCGGGCGACCTCAAGGTTTCACCAAGCAATCTTGCGGGTGGTGATTGGAATACTATTGAGCTAAAGGCCGATAGGGACATGAGTGTATTTATTCCTTACTTTATCCAAGACCCTGGCTCCCTGAGGGCACAAAATGGAACCGTTCTCGACATCAAAGAAGGCGAGGCGGTTAGTGTGAAGATTTTATTCCCGCCAAGAAATGCAAATGTTATGTTACTGCTTGGTGAATACGGTCGCGAAAACTGGCCGGTTAGGTCTGCTGATGAATCGTGGATGGATTGGGAGGAAGACCCTTCTCGTGGCTCATATGTTATGGCTGTGATAAATGAAGACCCTGGGGGTGAATGGCCGTGGATCATTCCTGCTAACTCTACAAGTGGCGATGTTGAAATCAAGCATCTTGTCACGGTCAGGGCACAAAGATCTGACCTGGGACCAGAGAATGGAGTAGGGGCTAGTGGTGGCTGGCTAAACGGTCGTGATGTCTATGAATGGGTCGATTTCATCACAGATGAAACTCCTGATTTGTTAGACCCTGCTGATGGCGCAAAGGGATACCTGGACCGCTGGATTGGAAATGGAAACCCCGCATATGAAGATGCGATTACATATTTTGAAGGCGTTATGGTTGGTTACGGACTCGATGTTCAAATTCATCGATTTCAAACTGGAACTTTGTGGGCTGTCAACATCTGTGGCTACAAAGCAGGTTCAGTATACCCGGATGAGTGGTTAGTATTCGGCGCTCATTTCGACATTGCGCCCCCTGCAGCATACACCCCTGGACCAAATATTCCAGGGTATGGGACTCGAACAGGAGCATACGACAACACGGCTGGAACTTCGATGGTACTAACCACTGCAAGTGTGCTCGCTGATTTTGATGCTCGAAGAACAATGGTTTTCTGCTTATGGTCTTCTGAAGAAGAAGGTCTGTGGGGCTCAGGTGCATTTGCTGGAGACATACCAGATGAGGTTACTGTGAGTAACTACCTAAATCTCGATATGGCTGGAATAAATTACCCTGGTGATTTTGCTCTTTCTGTTTACTTAGGCCCCGATGGCACTGGTGATGTAATAGACCAGCCCGGAATGTACCATTTGGCTGAATGGATTGGGGCTGATGCTTTTGATTTGTCTTATCAAATTGAAAGAGGTCGTGAAGAATGGGCTGCTTCGGGAGAATCGCCGTTGTGGGAAAATAACTACGAAGATGTGGTTGCTATTTACGAAAGTCCTACTGCAAGAAGTGACCATGATTCATTCCAACAAATAGGTGTTGCAACATTAGGTTGGAACGGTGTTGTAGATGGCTATCCGTGTTACCATCGGGATTGTGACCGCCTATCGACTATGGAGGAATACATGGTGACAGATAGTGCAACGGGTGAAGCAAATTTAGTACACTCCTGGGACATTGTAACATGGTGGGCGGTCTATGCGTTCCTGCATATGGATCAAACGCCAGTTCCTAACGAATTGTAGAACCTTCATTATCTGGTATCGGTTGCCGGCGCAACCTTTTTGTTAGGTATTTCTTTGGAACGATTATGGTTGAAATTCTGTGCCCCCATTGTGAAGAAGAAATCGAGTTGGAAGATGGGGCGTCGGGAGAATTTGAATGTCCACATTGTGAAAAGGTATTCGAGTGGGGCGAGGCACCTAAGCCAAGCCCCCGTAGTGCTGGTGAAGGGGCGTCCAATGGCCCAATGAGTGGCACTACTGCCTTATCACACGCCGTTCATGCGCTGGGTGTTTTGTTATTGATAATTGGATTATTTTCAGATTGGGTTGTTATTTTAGGCGGCATTATTGGCTTCGGACCTTTTGGGATGAGTGTAAATCACTTTGGGGAAACTGCAACTATTGACTGGTTTGACCTGTTTGCAAACACGGAGGGCGAGTTGCTGGCCGCTACTATAGCTGGCATGTTATTCATGGTTCTAGCAATTATTGCAGTAATATCACAGATTATTCATGTTGTATTTAGAATAATGTTGCATATGATTGAGTCTGGTAGTCTAGAAATTAGCATGGATATGGCATACAGAGTCTATAACTATCGTTGGATTACATCCCTAACTGCTCTTGTTTGTTCTGTTGCTGGATATCTTCTGATTCAAATTGGAACACTTGTCTCTCTGGCCGGAGATGTTGGTTTTTCTCGACCCACTCTCTTCGTGGTGTTGATGCTTCATGTTTTGGGTGGCCAAGTATACTTGATGCATAAAGAGGGTTTAATGGAGCAATAGGTTTGCAATTAACCTTCGATTAGGGGGGTTGTGTCCTCTTCTTCGGACCTAACCATTTTGGCCCAGAGATACTTGGTTCTCTTTGGCCGGCATACTCCTTTCGTGCAACGTCTTTTTCTGAGCAATTCATGTACTAGCGGCGCCGTCATTACCATTATTCTCAGATAATAATTAGACTTAGAAGATTATCAAACCTTCGTTTCCCTGTTCCATCAAATAATAGCAGCATTGAGAAGGGGTCGCGTGCACGGTGGGATATGCAGCGGCCACTAACGGCAGGAATACTCGCCCTGTTGTTTTGCTTAGCACCACTAAGTGGGTGCTTTGGAGCCGATGATGATGATTCCTTGAAAGCAGGAGATGCAACTGTCACCCCTAGTGTATTGAGGGGTGGAACATTTCAGGGATTAACAATAGCTGCCGATTCGGATTTGTCGGCTTTCGTACCATATCTTATTTTGAATCCAGAAACAGGATTTGTTCAGAACTCCACTGTGGTAGATCTCAAGGCAGGAGAATCCGTTCTTCTAACTGTTCTAGCACCGCCTCGTACAGATACGGCAGTGATTCTTTTGGGGGAGTTCGGCAGAGAAGATTGGCCAATACGAGACTTGGAAGAATCTTGGAGAACGTGGTATTCTCGTGAAGGTCATGAACGCGGTGACAACCAAGGTATTACCCGGGTTTCGCAAGACTCACTGGACACCATAGAATCGTCCGATAGGAATGGTGGTTCTGCTCTAGTAGTTACAATTTCGATTGAGCGCCCAATGGCGGCAGCATACTCTGAAGCAGACGGGGGTAGGCATTCAACTGGGGTTGTCAATGGACGAACCACTTACAATTATCTGTCTATGTTTACTGACCAAAGTTTAGATGTTACTGACGCAGCAGATGGGGCGGTTGGCTACCTTAACAGATGGGCGGGGCAGGGTAATGCTGCTTACGAAGATGGGGCGCTTTACTTGATTCAAACTCTCGAAAGTTTCGGCCTCGAAGTTATGACCCATCGTTTCGAGTTTACAGACATCTTCGGTAAGCAAAATCCCGAGGCATACAATATCTGCGGATACAGATGGGGTGAAGTTGACCCTGACAATTGGATGGTATTTGGGGCTCATTTCGACGTAGCACCTCCGGCGAATGCAATTTTAGTCGACCCGCACCTGACCGGTACTCGAACATACGGAACTAGGGTTGGAGCGTACGACAATACCGCTGGAACCAGTATGGTCATGACTGTTGCAGAAGCAATGAGTGGTTACAAGACTCGTAATACCATGGTCTTCTGCCTATGGTCTGGAGAGGAAGGGGGTAAGCGTGGAAGTGATTACTGGACCGATTACTGGGTAAAGGAAGACAACCCAGATGTCGAAGTCACCAATTATGTCAACCTCGATATGGCTGGGGTAAATTGGCCAGGTGGTGGCGGTGCTCCTCACGGCGACCCTGCTACTGCAGTAGATTCTGATGGCTATCCCAAGGATGAGGAAGTTTGGCCAATGCGGGTTTACATTGGCCCAAGTATCGACCACGATGTTATGAATCAGGCAGGAATGGTAAATCTGGCTCTTTGGATTGGTTCGGACGCAATAGGTGTTGAAGACCAGATGTCCACTCTTTTGGGTACAGATTTACCAGAAGACACCTGGAAGGTTGATGATTGGTTGAATGTCGGTAGACCTGAAATTATTGTTCACGAAGACACTACTGCGCGTTCTGATCATGCTGCCTTTCAAGACAATCTAGGAACTGTTACAATGGGGTTTGGTGGATTAGTAGATGGCTACTGGTGTTACCACCAAACCTGTGATACTCTCGAAGAAATGGAAGCTTGGATGGACACTACAGGTAAGGGGTACGGCGAAGAGCATTCAGGAACTAGTAATCTTGTAGACAGCCTTGATATCATTACCTGGTGGGCAACATATTCTTTCTTCCACTTGGATGAATCTCCGGTACGAAATGCGTACTTGGAAGAATAATCAGAATAGTTCTGCTATACTAATTGCTAATTCTATTGGGCTAAATACTCCAGACCACCATAGGTAAATCGTAACTATGAAGATTGCAAATGTGGCAAACCAAACAGGTTCATTCCAATCCTTGATTTTCGCACCATCGAGTGGTCCGAAGGGAATCATATTGAATGTCCCCAAAATTAAATTCGCCATTATCCAAAACATTACACAATCAAATAACATAGCTTTGAGATTGATTGCACTACCCGAAAGATAAGATAAATCTCCTGAAGATTCGGCGCCAGCTAGCCCTAGTACTAACCCGCCTAAGGGAATTCCAATCAAAAATAAACCAAAGTTTACCAGCGGCCCGGCTATGGCAATATGTCCATTTTGTCTACGTGTAACTAGGCCGGCCACCATTACTGCTCCAGGTGCCATAAACAAGAATCCAGTTAATGCAACCAATAATATTCCAAATCTCAAACCGCTTGGGTCGGCTCTAAATTCGGCCCAGCAGCCATACTTTTTGGCTACTATTTTGTGGCCGATTTCGTGTAGTAAAAACGCGGGACCTACCGCTAATAGCATAACTGGCATTGAAAGAAGAAGCATTGCCCCCCATGGGCCAATTCCTCCAGATTTATCAACTCCAAAAATGCCACCCACGCTCATTAGACCCAAAGCAAGTGTAAAAGCGGCTGTAGCAAGCAATAGGTGATGTCTTTCTTCCTTACTGAAGTGCCAGATCTTTCCTTTGTGCAACTGAATGGGTTGTCGATTATTTATTCCAAACATTCCCTTATTCATATCGAAATGAATTGTGCCGTCGCTACTTTGTTGAGCGTGTACACGGTGAATTTTCTGAGTGGGCTTTGGGAAGAGGTCATCCTCGAGTATGTCCGCCCGCGGGTCCCTCGCCATGCTACCTTCTCAGCGCGCTGTGTTTTGAAGCCTCGTGCGGAAGGATTCTTTGCTATCGGGGCTCTGGCGATATTATGGCGATGCCGCGCAGAGCGATGAAGGACTTGGGATTCCAAGCCTGTTGTCTACGCTGTGATGCTGAGGATTTAGCAGGTAGTGAGCGATGTAGATCTTGTATCTCGCACCACAAGGGCGTCCGTGAACTAATAGTTAAGGCGCCGCAATCTGATGAATTATTTCAACTGGCCAGGGATTTGTTAGCAATGGCCGCATCTCCAAATCGGTACGACCATGATGTAGTCCATGGCCCATCATTAAGAGAGCAGCAGCGGCTTGCAAATTCGATGGTTGAAGCTAAACCCCTCCCCACGAGTGAAGATATTGGTGAGTTATTTGCGGCTCAAGCAAAGCGTGAAAAAACAAGTGTTGTACAAACGGTTGGTAATCAGAACCCATGGAAAGATGAACTTCCCTCAGAAGAGATTCTAGAACACATGGCGGAATCTCTAGAGGTTGAAGACGTTGAACACGGAGCAAGGACTATTCCAAGTAGACCTATTGCCCGAACTGACCGTTCTGACCGCCTTGGTGAGGACAGGGATATGGTTGACAGAATCGAGGCGGGGAGGGCGGCTACCGACGTCCCGGCCCCATTGAAAGATATTGTAGAATCCGCTACTTTAGCCAAAAGAAAGCGGGACAGGGAGAATTGGGATGATGCTCATTCTGAAGTGTCAGATTTACTGGATGATGATTTAGACCTATAGTCTTCTCAATAAGCCTATACTGTAAATGCTTCCTGATAAGCCAAAGGAGGGTTTGGGACTGATTCAACTCTCACAGCCGTCGAGAGTGTAACTTACGCGGGTTGTTCCTTTTCCCTTGTTTTTACGACCTAAAAACTCCAACTCTCCAATTTCCCCTAGCGCTCTAACATGGGTGCCAGCACAGGGGCACAGGTCCACATTGTCGCCGATTTTTATCACTCGTAATTGTTTCACAGAAATTGGTAGTAAATCCATATTGGTTCTCTCTGCCGGCATGATTGCATTTATCTCCTCCCTAGTCATTATACAATCGGTAACTGCCAGATCGGTTTCTACCATTTCGTTAGCCTTATGGAATAGTTCTTCTATCATTTCTTCTGAGAATTTTACTGGGTTGAAATCAATTCTTGACCGATTTGCGTGGATTTGATTGCCTACGGTTCTAGCACCGTCGTACATCTCGTAGACTATGCCGCTGACTAGGTGTTGTGCTGTATGCATGCGCATGTGGGCGTGGCGTCGCTCCCAATCAATTTCGCCTTCGATAGCATCTCCAACCTCGAGGCCGTGGTCCTCTCCAACAAAATGTTGTACATCACTCCGGCCGCGTACTTCGGTCACCTCCGCTTTACCGCTTTCAAACGAAAGTGTTCCTGTGTCCCAGTTTTGTCCTCCACCGAGTGGATAGAATAGCGTTCGGTCTAATATTACAGAATTATCATCTACTGCGATTACTGTTGCGTTGAACTCTCTAAGATAGCACGCATCGATGCTCTCCATGTACAACTTCTCGCTCGCCATGCCTTAGTGAAAGGCGCCTCTTTCTCAAAGGTTTGCTTGGGCATATTCTACGGCATTACAGAATATTTGCATCCCTTCTGCTAATATTTCTTCACTTACTTCACCACGTGTATGTTCGGGGTGGAGGAAGGTGGCATAGGCTGCTTCTGGGTGGGGCATCAATCCGAACACTAGGCCTGTTGGATCGCAAATTCCTGCAATATTTCTGATGCTGCCGTTTGGACATAGTGGGAAAGGTAGCGTTTCGTTAGTAATTCCCTTACCTATCTCGGTTGATGGGTCGGCGTACCTGGTTACAATCTGATGATTTGCATCTAATTCATCTAAATCTGTTGATGTTGGCATTACATATCGGCCTTCGCCGTGTCTAACTGGACATTCAATTCTAGTGATTCCTTTTGTCCAAATGCATGGGCTATCGGGGTCGAATTCCAATGTAACCCATCTATCTTCATATCGTCCACTATTGTTTAGTGTAAGACTAGCTCTTTGCTCGAAATCAGGTACTTCTTTACCTGGAAGTAATCCAGTTTTGACCAGTACTTGAAAGCCATTACAGATTCCTATTATCGGTTTACCCGCTGCTACAAATGCTTCTAGTTGGTCTCGCATAGAGAATCGTAAGCGGTTGCCTAACAAGCGACCTGAACCAAGGTGGTCTCCGAAGGAAAAGCCCCCAGGAATTGCAAGTATGTGGTATTGTGAAAGGTCTTTTTCGCCATTGACAAAGTGGTTTACGTGTACTCTCTCGCTTACCGCTCCAGCCAATTCAAAAACGGCTGCTGTCTCCCTATCACAATTGATTCCAAATCCGAATAGTACTGCTACTTTTGGAATTTCAACCATCACTGGTCACCCCCTGTCATATCCAAACTTCCTTTCCAAGCAGACACCATTTCATCGACATTGGCGTCGATAATCAAATCGTCTCCGTCCCAGATACTCAGGTTGTCACCATCGGTAGTTTCGCCCATGTAGGTTAGTGAATTTCCTTTCATCGCAGATAGGAACTCCGCTCTGTTTTGTTGCTTTACTCCAACGATGATACGCCCTAGTGATTCTCCCCAGAGCCTACCCCATAGGTCGGCTTCGCCTGGCCCGTCGACATCGATTGCAGCGCCACATCTACCGCCGATACACATCTCGGCAATTGCGATGGCAACGCCTCCTTCGCTACAGTCGTGGGCTGTTCTAACAATACCCGACTGGATTGCTTTTGTCAATGCTTTGTAAGCAGCTAGATTCTTTTCTGGTTCAGGTAATTGTGGGACCTCTCCCCCAATTCCCTCTGCGTCACCTCTTTCCCTGAGCATGAAAGCGAGTTCGCTCGCACCGAGTTCTTGCTTCGATTCTCCGACCAAATACATGCTCTCGCCGGGTTTTAGATCTGAAGTGGTAGTATAGCGGACATCGGGGTGGGCTCCAAATAATGAGAAGAGTAGTGTTGGGGGGATTGAAATTTTATTCTCGCCGCTGCCATAATCGTTCTTCATAGAATCTTTACCAGATATACAAGGAACGAAATAGGCTCTGCATATTCTTTCTAGTTCTCGGTTTGCCCTGACTAATTGTGCAAGTTTGAATCGGCCATCGGGTGTCTTCTTACTCTCGATGGGGTCTGGCCAACAGAAGTTGTCAAGACCCGCAACCTTCGATAGGTCGACGCCTGTGCATACTGCATTTCTTACCGCTTCGTCGACGGCTGCCGCCGCCATAGCGCCTGCATCGATATCGCTGTAACGGGGCGATATTCCGTTAGAAACTACAAGGCCGTAAGTCGAACCGTGTAATGGTGCCAATAATCCTGCGTCGCCAGGCCCGTCTCTCTCAACGCCAACAAACGGTTTGATTGCTGTCTGTGCAATAACCTCGTGGTCGTATTGACGAACCCATGTCTCCTTCGATGCAATGTTTGGACGGGCTAGCATCTGTAGAAGAAGTGAGGAGTGGTTTGGCCCAGTAGGGGGTATGAAGAGTGGGTGTTCTGGTTTTTTCCATTCGCTTTCTAGGCGGAGTTGTGGGACTCCGTCATGGAGGAACTCAATCGGTAGGGATGCCACTGTATCGCCATTATGGACAACATGGAAAAGGCCGGTGTTGGTGAAATCGGCAACCCATGTGGCCTCTACTTCATGTAAATCTGCAAGTGCCTCAAATTCAGGAACGTCGGATTCCTTAACCGATACTGTCATCCTTTCTTGAGACTCTGATACCAAAATCTCCCAGGACGAAAGACCCTCTTGCTTCAATGGAACCTTCCCGAGGTCTATTTCACAACCATTGGTATATTCTGCCATCTCGCCTATACTGGAAGAAAGGCCTCCTGCGCCATTATCTGTGATACAAGTAATCAATCCCTCATCTCTGGCTTCTAGAATCATGTCAACCATTTTTTTCTGAGTAATCGGATCGCCGATTTGAACTGCGCTCGATGGTGATTCTTCGGTTAGTTCGAGTGAAGAAAATGTTGCTCCATGTATTCCATCATATCCTACACGCCCTCCAACCATATACACCCTGTCGCCGGGAAGCGGGTTCTTTTCGTGAGATTCTCTACCATCTGCAAGACGGCGAGGCATCATTCCGATTGTTCCGCAGTAAACTAGTGGTTTACCGATATAGCGATCATCGAACACAATCGCTCCGTTTACTGTGGGGATGCCGCTTTCGTTCCCTCCAACTCTAACACCTGCATGTATCCCTCTCAAAACACGAGATGGATGGAATAGATTCTCTGGTAAGTCGCCTTCCCAATCGGTAGGCCCCACGCAGAATACATCGGTATTGGCGATTGGTCTAGCTCCTAGTCCTGTACCTAGGATGTCTCGGTTTACGCCAACAATTCCTGTCATTGCCCCACCATATGGGTCAAGTGCACTCGGGGAATTGTGGGTTTCGGCTTTCATACACATCGACCAATCATCATCCCAAGCAATGACGCCTGAATTGTCATGGAATACGGAAAGAAGCCAGTCTACTTCGTCTTTCATCTCGAGGGTTGGGTTCATGATATGGGTTTTGAATAATGAATCGATTTCTGTATCTTCGCCCGTCTCAGTATCTACGTGATGGATGTGTGCTGCGAATATTTTGTGCTTGCAGTGTTCTGACCATGTCTGGGCTAGACATTCTAATTCAACATCGGTAGGTGCGCTTTTTGGTAAGCCAACAGCGGCCCTTGCTGCTCGGATTTCGGGGTCTCTGTAATGGGCCTGAATAGTTTGCATTTCTTCCAAATTTAGAGCCAATAGGCCTTCTTCTGAAAGTTTGATTAATTCCTCGTCTGAAATTTCTAAGTCGACTGTTTCTGGTGCCGTATACTCATTTGGCGGCATTGGAGCATACTCTATTTGCAAAAATGGTTCACCGTTGCGAGAGGATAGTGCTCGCTCGATTAGAGCATTGTGGAGTTGTTTTGCAAGCCAGTCGGTTTCAACTCCCTCTGGAACGCCGTTGAATGCGTATGTGATGTATGTGGAGATTTTTGCATCTTCGCCAGCACCAGGGAATATTGTGCGAAACCCATCAAGAGCGGCCTTTCCTGGATTATCGGTCACTCCTGGTTTGAATCCGATTGTAACAACCATGTCTGGTGCATCGGGAAATAAGTCCGAATTTTCCAAATGTAGTGAATCGGTAGCGCTCTCTTCGATAATTGGGTCGGCAAATACATCGTCGGCCCTCTCGTTAACTTGAGTTGCGTCTATCTCGCTAGCGATTAGGTAGCCTACAATTGATCTTACTTTTGTAATTTCAATACCGCTATCGGCTGCCAGTTGTCTCTTTACAGAATCTCCGCGAACATCTTTCATGCTTTCGCCAAGTTTGGGGGTGGTCTCTACTCGAACTATGTTTGAGGGCACTTGGCACACCTGCCCCCTTAGGGGGCAGCAGGACGGCAGAGACTACCGTCCATGAATACTACCCTCGTAATAGATTAGGATATTTTTGGATTTACAGCATTTCTTTGAGGAATTGTCCAGTGAAACTTTTCTTTACTTTTGCAACTTCTTCGGGGGTGCCGATTGCTACGACCTTTCCTCCGCGGTCGCCGCCCTCTGGACCAAGGTCCACCACCCAATCTGCCGACTTGATGACATCAAGATGATGTTCGATGATGATTATTGTGTGCCCTGTTGTCCTCAGTCTTAACAAGACGTCAATCAATTGTTGAACATCAGAGAATGAAAGCCCGGTTGTGGGTTCGTCGAGAATATACATCGTATGCTTGTGGGGTGGCCTGCGTAATTCACTAGCTAGTTTCACACGCTGCGCTTCGCCACCTGAAAGCGTCGTTGCTGGCTGGCCCAGTCGAATATATCCTAGGCCAACGTCGTTGATTGTGGAAAGTGTCCGATGGAGTTTACGATGATTTGCAAAGAAATTAACCGCTTCGCTTACTGGCATTTCCAGAATATCGTGGATATTCTTTCCCTTCCAATTGACTTCGAGAGTTTCCCTTGTGTATCTCTTACCTTGGCATATATCACAAGTAATCCAAACATCGGGGAGGAAGTTCATTTCCAACTTTATCGACCCTCCGCCGCGGCAGGCTTCACAGCGTCCGCCTTTGACGTTGAAAGAGAAGTGACCAGGAGTATATCCTCGCTCTTTAGAAAGGTTGGTTTCGGAGAATAATTTGCGCACATCGTCGAATGCTTTGGTGTATGTTGCTGGATTTGAACGGGGTGTGCGGCCGATTGGTGATTGGTCTATTACAATCACTTTGTCGACTTTTTCAATCCCTTCAATTTCGTCATGGGCCCCGGGTTGGCTATCTGATCCTGTCAGGTGTCGTTGAAGGACAGGGGCTAAGATACTAGAAACAAGAGATGATTTACCTGAACCTGAAACTCCAGTAACTGCAGTTAAGCACCCTAAGGGGAAAGCAACATCGATGTTCTCAAGATTGTTTTGTCTTGCCCCTATTACCTTCAGGTATCCTTTTTTGGCAGGGGTTCTTTCTTCGGGGACCGGGATACTACGCTTGCCAGAAAGATATGCGCCAGTCACCGATTCTTTTGATTTCATGGCTACGCTTGGAGGGCCATTGGCCACAATTCTGCCACCTTCCAATCCTGCGCCAGGACCAAGGTCGCATAGCCAATCCGCTTGGCGAAGGGTTTCTTCATCATGCTCTACAACCAGTAGAGTATTGCCCAAATCAGATAACTCCCTGAGTGTTTTCAATAGGCGTTCATTGTCTCTTTGGTGGAGCCCAATCGATGGTTCATCTAGAACATACATTACTCCGGTCAGGCGGCTGCCGATTTGAGTTGCTAGCCTAATTCTTTGGCTCTCCCCGCCCGAAAGTGTGTTTGCTCTACGGTCTAAAGTCAGATAATCTAATCCAACATCGTTTAGGAAGCATAGTCTACCTTCTATTTCTTTGAGTATATCTCGACCGATGAATGCACTTCTGTCGTCTAGTGTTTCTGCACTATTTCCTTCACCCCTCATTGAATTGACTATGTCGAGTGCTTCGTGCACGCTGGCCGCTCCTATTTCGGGCAGACGTTTTCCAGCAACTGTGACTTGTCTAGCTGCTGCATTGAGTTTTTCGCCATCGCAGGTTGGACAATCTTCATCGTTCATACAGGCGATTAATCGGCTTCGGGTTCGATCTGATGTTGTCTCGGTATACGTCTTTTGTAATCTACCGAAAACCCCCTCCCAGGGTTTGCTATAGTTATACTGTGAACCGGTTTCAGAACGGAATTCGAAATGAATTATTGTCGACCCCGACCCGTTCATTAGAATGTCTTGACTATCTTCGTCTAATTCAAAAAATGGAATATTGGTTGGTATTCCATAATGTTCAGCGGTTTGTTCCATAAGTTTTCGATACCAGTGGGGAGACATCGATTGCCGCCATGGGATGATGCATCCTTCAGATATGGTCGCTTTACGGTTGACCAAAAGTTCAGTACTAAACCTTCGTTGAATCCCGAGGCCTTGACAAGAAGGGCATGCCCCCAGGGGGGAATTGAAAGAGAAAATTCTAGGGCTCATTTCTGGCATGAATGCTCCGTGTTGTGGGCATGCGAATTCTTCGGACCAGACCATTGTGCCCCCCACTGTTGTTTCTTCCGACTTCGAACCTTCGCTCAATTCATAGTCGTCTTCAGGGGGTTTGAGGCTCTCGATTGCAACGGTTCCTCCGCCAATCCTTAGTGCTGACTCGATTGCTTCTGTCAGTCTTTGGCGTCTATCTTTGGTACATCGGAGACGGTCTATTCGTACATCGACATCGTGGCGGAGATTCTTGTCGAGTCCGTGGTCTGCTTCAAACGAGGCGTCTCTTCCATTAATTCGTCCTTCGGTCCACCCTTGTTCGACTAAATGCCGGAATAGGTCTGCGTGGGTGCCTTTTCTGTTGCGTATCGCCGGACTCCAA
>Ga0315324_10000408_pt1 | contig 15005 bp, 10 predicted proteins | sample M150021515metaG_FD_203919 | JGI IMG/M metagenome (GOLD analysis project Ga0315324, IMG submission 203919) | Ammonia-oxidizing marine archaeal communities from Monterey Bay, California, United States - M1 500m 21515 | ecosystem: Environmental > Aquatic > Marine > Intertidal zone | place: USA...
AAAATAAGGGAATTATTTCCAAAGGGCTAAGACCCGACTGACGAAGGGGCAATTGGTTCGCTATGTGCGGTATCATCGGCATCGTCGGACAACCTGGCTCAAATGTTGCTGCAGATATCTACGATGGGCTACTCGTTTTACAACATCGTGGCCAAGACGCTGCAGGTATTGTTACATTCGATAATGGCAATCTGTATCATCGTCGAGCTAATGGATATGTTCGAGATGTTTTCCGTAAGCGCCACATGAAATTGTTAGAAGGTTCGGTCGGAATCGGTCATGTTCGATATCCGACCGCAGGAACTGCTTCAGTTTCCGAGGCTCAGCCATTTTACACCAATACTCCATTCGGTGTGAGCCTCGCTCACAATGGTAATCTAAACAATACTGACGAGATTCTTGCTACTTTGTTGGAATATGATCATCGCCGAATCAATACGAGTTCTGATTCAGAAGCTCTGCTTAATTTGTTAGCGGCTGAAATTCAACGTTCATTGAACGGCCGTCCTGGTGGAATGGATGCGCTAAGTGCAGATGACATTTTCCGCGCTGTCGAGCGGACACACATTCGCGCGGATGGAACATATTCAGTTGTAACAACGATTACCGGCTGGGGGCTGGTTGCATTCAGAGATCCACATGGAATTCGTCCTCTTTGCATTGGTGTTCGAGAAGTAGATGGTTTTGTCGAACGCGCCATAGCTTCCGAAAGTGCTGCTTTGATGGCGCTCGGCTTCACACTCGAGCGAGATGTTGAGCCTGGTGAAGCAATCGTAATACGCACTGATGGTTCATATTATTCTAAACAATGTCATGCTGAACCAAAATATCGGCCGTGCATCTTCGAGCATGTCTATTTTGCACGACCGGACTCAACTATCGATGGTGTTTCAGTTCACGGTGCGCGTTTGAGAATGGGTGCTGCTTTAGCGCGCCGAATTTCTGAAGAATATCCAGAACATGAAATCGATGCAGTCATTCCTGTGCCAGATAGTGGTTGCATCGCCGCTCTTGAATTGGCTCGAGAATTGAGTATACCCTATCGTGAAGGATTTGTCAAAAATCGTTACATTGGTCGAACCTTCATCATGCCTGGTCAGACTCAGAGATTGAATTCTGTTAGGAAGAAATTGAATACTATTGACTCTGAATTTGCCGGTAAAATAGTTCTTATTGTCGACGATAGCATAGTTCGTGGAAACACCTCTCGAAGAATTGTCGAAATGGCTCGTGATTCAGGTGCGAAAAAGGTCTACTTCGCCTCAGCTGCCCCCCCCATCATCCACCCTAATGTGTATGGAATAGATATGCCAGCCCGACAGGAATATGTCGCTTATAATCGCACCATCAACGAAATTTGCAAGGTGATTGGTGCGGATCATTTAATCTATCAGAAATTAGATGATTTAGTCGAGGCTTGCCTTGGAGAGTCCGATACTCATCTAGCAACTTTTGATTGTTCATGTTTTGATGGTGTCTATGTCACTGGGGGAGTATCTGAAGAATATTTGGCTCGGATTGAAGAGGCGCGAAATGATGGCGCCAAGAAAAAGAAGAAATCTGCTAAAGCTTAATCGAGCATTCGCTCGACAGACTGAAAGTATTTGTCTGTTTGAGTCGACTTGTGAATCCGACAATCGAAGTCTCACAAGTCGTCGAACTTTCTGAGGTCGCAACTTGTGGTTGTGCTCTTTCAGGAGGACTGCTCGTGTTAGGTGGTTCGAATAATTCAGGTATCTCCGCAGGTTCTGCCTCGTTGATTCATTCAGAGGGACAATGTATTACACGGCAAGAATTTGAAGGAAAAATCATCGCCATCATCAATTTGGAAGACAAGATTATCATTGCTTCCAGCACTGATGGAGTGAGAGCGCTTAATATAGATATGAAGAAATTAATCTGGTCATTTGAGGTCGAGGCTGGTTGCGATTTAATGGTGGCAGCTGGCAAGGATATTGTCCTCGCTGATGGTGCAGGTACAGTATGGAGGATACTCGCTAACGGAGAGGTTTCGGGAAAGAAAATCATTGGTGAAATTACCCATCTTTGTTCATCTGATGATGGTGAGATAGTTGGTATTGGACTTTCAGATGGTCGTGTTGTGATGATGGATTCTAGCAAGAATATTCTCCATGATTCTCTAGCTGCAGACGATGATATCGAAACAGTTTCAGCTATGTCATTTCGTTCTGACGATACATTGATTGTTGCTAGAAATTCACTAGGTATGGCTCTAGATGAGCGATTTGAAAATCGTATTGAGTGCTGGAATAAATCTCAAGGCCTTATTCAAACAACTGAATTACCAGCTTTAGCGACGACAATTCTGCCCACTGAATTTGGTATCGTCGTTGGATGTTTCAATGGCGAACTTCTAGAAATCGAAATCGGCTCAGAACCAATGATTTTACACAAATTTGATTATTCAATCACAACCATTTCTCTATGGAAAAACGACTTACTAATCGGCTCTTGGTTCGATATTGCGAGATACTCGAGAAAAGATAATGAAATTACCTGGAGTCTTGAACATATTGGGATTATCGAGCAAATCATCTCTCTCGATAACGGCTTTGTTGGCGTAATCGGCGATGATCGAAAACTAGCCACCCCAGCTCCATTATTCATTATTGAACCCGATAGCAAACCTAGATTGGTAGACGAAATTCATGATTATGACGAAATCGTATTTTCAGGTGATGTGCAAGCCAGTGTAGAATTTTCCGGCTCTCTGAGTGAAGAAGAGGAAGCCGCAGCCGAAGAGCGACCAAATTTTCCAGATGATGCTTCCTCAATCCTTGGTGATTTATCTGAAGAACTTGAAATTGTAATCGAAGAGACGGTAGTAGAAACGGATATTCTAGAGGATTTAGTTGAATCAGCCCGCTCACTAAATCTGCCGCCTGTTGCAGATGTTGGTGAAGATAAAACCATCCAATCAGAGGTTGACGGAACTGCCACCATCCTGCTTGATGGAACAAGATCTTACGATCCGGATGGCGAGATAATCGGCTGGGTTTGGGAGGATAATGACGGTAGATTAATCGGTAAATCTGCTCAAGTTAAGGTGAGATTACCCAAGGGTGTTCATGTATTTCATTTGACAGTAAGCGATAATCGTGGTGCTTCAAACAAGGCGACTTATACCGTTCAAATTCTCTGATTATTCAGCATAAATTTGAACTGTAGAAACATGCCAAACGATTCTTGCGTTTCGCTCCCATGAATCTGAATCTGACATTCCATCGAGATGAACAGTTGATCCCGCTCCCAAAAATGCCGGGTCGACCGTGAGATTTGTTCCCCACGGATTCACATCATCATCTCCTGCAAAAATGTCCCATTTGTAAAGTAAAACCTCGTGGTTCACTTGCTCTTCTTCGTACATTCTATACTCGAATGAAACCGCTCTGGCAGCATAATCGTCAACCTGAAATAGACAATGATGTAGTGGTCGAGAAACGCTGGTATTGGCTTCCAGTGTCATGTTCAATACACAAACTTGCCCAACTAAATTTCCTGAACTATCACCATTGTCATTATACCCCAAAATCAAAGTGATATTTCTTGGTTGCTCATTAATGTCGTGAACGACATCGACCAATGTGAATCGTAAACCAGCATCGCCGTTTGAGTTTAGATCTGACGAATCTGGAACGCCATCACCGTCAGCATCGGGTAAACCTAATTCATAATCGCTGAGGATTTGATCAGATAAGCTGAGGCCGAGCAAAATACCGAGAATCACTGCGATTACGAGCGCGACCTGAACGTTGCGCTCTGAGAATGCCTCTTCTGCCATGATGGTCGAGGCTGCCGCCTCGATTTCAACGCATTGACGAATTGACTGTAAGTCGCTTCGATATGTGCTTAAAGTGCAGCGAGTGCAATCTTTAGTGCTGGAATTGCTTCTTCCCAATTTGCGACGATACCATAATCTGCAACTCCGAAAATTGGAGCATCTGGATCCTTATTGATTGCTAAAATGAATTTTGAAGAGCGCATTCCAGCGATATGCTGAATCGCACCAGAAATTCCAACGGCAATGTAAAGAGAAGGCGTAACCGTCTTTCCGGTTTGTCCGACTTGCATGCTGTGAGGCATACCCCATTCATCGACTACTGCTCGACTTGCGCCGACTGCAGCTCCAATTATGTCTGCAACTTCTTCAAGGTGGCTGAAGTTCTCGATGGAACCGATTCCGCGACCCCCTGAAATGATGATGTCCGCTTCTGCTACATCGAGGCGCTCACTTGCTTTCGCAATCGCTTCCTTTACTGCAATTGTGACATCAGCACTCTGATCAACTATGTTGACTGGAGCGCTGGCTCCTTCTTCAGCTGCTTCGAATGCATTCGGGCGGAGAGTGATGACACAATCTCCAGCAACAGTTGATGTTTCGACCGCTTTACCTGAGTAAATTGGTCGAGTAATTGTAATGCCATCTGCTAATTCGGTTGCGTCCTGGACTATTGGAATGCCGCGCTTAGCAGCGATTCGTGCAGCGACTTCTCGGCCGATAGGACTTGCAGATGCAAGAATAACTCCATTGCATACCGAGTTGATTGCTGAGGCCCATGCCCCACCATCGAATGTTGAGAAACAATCTCCAACGACTGAGATAACCTTCTCTACACCTGCGATAGTTGCTGCTTCGGCTGCACCGATGCCGCCTGGGCAAATGACTGTTGAGCCGTTGCCGAGAGACGATGCAGCTCCTACTAGTTGAGCTGTAGTTGGGTGAAGTGAGTCACCTGCAGATTCTGCTATAATTGTGAATGCCATATTTTTCTCCTCCTCAAATTACGTTTGCCTCTTCCCTAAGTTTTTCGACGACGAGTGAAACCGATTCCGCTCCCTCGAACTTCTGTCCCGCAGCCTTCTGGGCTGGTGGGGTGTGGCCAGAGATTGATACTGATGCAGTGCCAAGATCAACACCTAAATCTGCGGCGCTGATAACTTCGATTTGCTTCTTTTTTGCCATCATGATACCACGAACATTTGGTCTGCGCATCTCAGTGGTTCCTTTATCGAAAGCAAAAATGCAAGGTGCGGAAACTGCGATCCGCTCGCTACCTGATGAACTTGGACGCAATGCTGAGAAACCATCGCCATCAACTGAAACTTCAGAAACCAAAGTGACGCAAGCCGCGTCCATTAATTCAGCAACGCCTGGTCCGGTTGAACCAGCGTTCGTATCGGCAGCTTGTTTTCCACAGAATACTACATCTGCATTGATGTTTTGAACAGCGGCAGCAAGAAGAGATTGAACCTGTGTCGAGTCGAGTGCAGATAGATTAGCGACATCGATGCGGACAAGATTGTCTGCACCTACAGCAGCTGCGTCAGTCAGCATTCGATTACATCGTTCTGGACCGGCAGTAATTGCAGTCAGGCTCCCGCTATTAGCAGATGCTAATTGTAAAGCCGATTCGAGAGCGTATTCATCATAAGGGCTCATTGACCACTTTGAGACAGCGTTTTCATCGACCTTTCCATCGGTGACAGTAATCTTCGCAGTAGTGTCTGGGACTTGTTTCAATAATACGGCGATATTCATGCTTAATGCACCTCTAACGGCTCGTCGAGATGAGTCCCCTCTATGAATTAAACGCTGAACACCCATTGGGTGAGTTTGTAAAATTCAGGTATAGAACAAGTTTTCCAGATTTTTTGAATATTGAGTATTGTCGAAATATTATTAATAGATACAAGTAACCACCTCAATAATGAGCCAATATAAGCAACCGAACATGTTCGTGCCAATTTTACTCGTATTCACATTACTAGGTATGTCATTATCTGCGATGCCAATCTCTAACCGGCCCATTGATCTTGAAGAAGAAAGAACTCTGTCAATGACTCATTCTAATATCAGTAATCTCAATTTTGCTGGGCATCAAGATGATTCAGTATTCTCCTACTCTACAATTTCTTCAGGTTATCACACTACTTGCGTAATTACAGAAGACACAAGAGTTGCTTGCTGGGGAAAAAATGAACAAGGTAAAAGAGGACTTGGAGGCGGATTAGATAATGCCATTAATGAGCCAGTAGGCAAGGCTGGCCCGTGGTTAGTAGGTAATCTGTCAGTTGGTATGGTCGAGGTTTCTACCGGTGACTATTCATCTTGTTCTCTAACTAATAATGGTGAGATTTGGTGTTGGGGCGGAGGCGAATATGGACAATTAGGGACTGGAACCGACCTTTGTACTGTCTCAGGTGATTACTCTTGTACGGGAGCTACAAACCATCCACCACTGCAAGTAGCATTACCTGCCGGTACATCTGCATTATCTATTTCAGATATGGGAGGAGAGCATGCCTGCGCGATTTTAGATACTGGTGATGCCTTATGCTGGGGCTATAATGTATATGGTCAATTAGGGGATGGTACAGTATGCTCAGGAGGTGATTGGTGGCAACCTAATAATAACCCCTCACCAGCAGGATGTAATGCTTACGACGGGCGATATCTTCCGGTTATAGTAAGTAAAGCAACACTCCCTTCTAATTCTTCATTTATTTCCATTTCAACCGGAGATAGTCATACTTGTGGTATTTTGGATACAAATGCTCTATATTGCTGGGGCAACAATTTCTATGGTCAACTTGGATTTGGAAACACGACTTTTTCTTCAACACCCCGTTTTGTAGCTAATGATGTAGTTGCGGTTGGCACCGGAAGGTGGCATACTTGTGCCTTAGACACGGATAAGTCTGTAGCCTGCTGGGGCAACAATGACTACGGTCAACTTGGAATTGGAAACATCAATGATCAATACGTTCCTACACCTATTAACCTCAGTTCTAATATTTCAGTAATCTCTTTAGAAGTTGGCCCGCATAATAGTTGTATAATTACTGATAATTTCACGCCTTATTGTTGGGGCAGAAATAATTGGGGGCAGGCATCTGCTCAACAACACCATTTCCACTGGGGTCATGACGACCGAATAAATCCCGCAGAACTTTGGTCTGGCGATAACCATCAAATAATACCTAATTACACAGGCGATTGGAATAATAGTGCTATTGCTATGTCGATTAATAATCAAGCAGTTTGTAGTATTAAGATGGATGCTATTCTAGTTCATGGCCACACAGACGTCGTTTGTTGGGGTGCTAATTTTTGGGGTCAACGAGGAAACGGCTCCTATCCTACTAATACTTATGGAGGAATAAATTATGTTAATTTATCATCGTCGTCGATAGGCGGTTGGAATTCTGTTACAATAGGGGCACTCCATCTTTCAGAGAGGGATTTAGATTCCGATTCAATTATTTCGATATACGATGATTTACCATATGGTTGCCCCGGCGGTTCTTATGATCCTAATTTTAATGGATCATGTACACAAACATCTCCCGGTCATTATACTCCTGGTTTTGGTCATCATTCTGAAATTCCTTGTGATTTAGGAACTTACCAACCAGATTCAGGACAATCATATTGTGTTGAATCTTCTCCGGGTCATTTTGTTAATGGAACAGGTGCTTTAACTCAAAACGCCTGTCCTGCTGGAACTTATCAACCAGATTATCTCCAAGTTAGTTGCATAGATGCTTCTCCGGGGCACTCTCCCAATTTTGAATCTACATCTCAAGAACCATGTTCCTTTGGTTATTATCAACCAGATTCAGGACAGAGTTATTGCATTGCATCTTCTCCGGGCAGTCATGTTCATAATACAGGATCCTTAACTCAAACTGAATGTTCTCCTGGTACTTTTCAGCCTAATTTCGGATCATCATCATGTATTAATGCACTACCGGGAAATTATGTTCCAGCCAGTAACTCAACAAATCAAGAAGTCTGTTCTCCAGGGACTTATCAGCCTAATTATGGTTCAACATCATGCCTTGATGCAGAACCAGGTCATTACGTAGAAGGCAATGGTAATTCCGAACAACAATCTTGCCCATTAGGAACATTCAGTACATCTATTGGTGCTATTGGAATTGAAACCTGTATTGATGCACATTCTGGCCATTATGTAGATACTATAGGGTCGGATAGCCAATTAGAATGTCCAGCGGGTAGTTATAATCCTCAAACTGGCTCTATTTCCTCTAATGATTGTTTATCTGCAGATATTGGGAATTTCGTTGAAAATCCTGGTTCTTCTACACAAACGCCCTGTGATTTTGGTTTTTATCAACCATCTTCTGGGCAAACATTCTGTTTAGAATCTTCCAGCGGGACTCATATCCCAAATATCGGTTCATCTTCAGCCATTGATTGTGTTGCAGGTTCTTATCAACCTGAAACTGGACAAGCAGAATGTTTAGATGCTGATGCAGGACATTATACCTCATCCCCTAGAGCCTTATCACAAACTCCGTGTTTAGCAGGATCTTACCAACCTGAAACAGGTTCAGTTAATTGTTTACAGTCTGATGTTGGACACCATGTACCTCTCGAAGGACAAAGTTTTCAGACAATTTGTCCAGCAGGACAATACCAGCCACAAACGGGGTCAGTAGAGTGTTTGGTAACGAACCCTGGTGAATATTCATTTGCTGGCGCGATATCTCCTTTACCTTGTTTAGCAGGCTCCTATCAAAGTGAATCTGGTCAGGCAGCCTGTGTTCTGACACATTCAGGACATTTCTCGAACATTATTTCAGCTTCTGAGCAGATTAGTTGTCAACCAGGTAAGTATCAACCATTGACTGGACAAGTAGAATGTTTAGATGCTGAACGAGGTCATTATGTTGATTCTTATGCAGCTATCGAGCAGATTCCATGCCCAATAGGAAGTTATCAAACATCGATTGCGGCTACCGGATGTATTCTTGCCTCGGTAGATAATTTTGTCCCCTCGACAGGAATGATATCACAGCAAGTATGCCCCAGTGGTGAATCACAACCTCTCGTAGGTCAAGCTTCTTGTAATCTTAATTTGGAAGAATCCGGTATTCCTACATTTGCATTAATTGGTGGAGTTGTAGTTTTTGCACTTATTGCAGTTGTCACCTTGATGCGGCCTAGTTCTAAGCCCCAAGGCAAAAAGGTTAGTAAGAAACGTAGAAAAGTGAAAAAGAAGCAATGATTCCAATTTGGTCGCCGAAATCAATATTCAATAATATCACTTCAAATCACGAGTGAAGGCCTGAATACCGGTAATGTGCCGACCAAGAATCAGATTGTGAATATCATGAGTTCCTTCGTAAGTCTTAACTGATTCAAGGTTAGCCATATGGCGCATGATGCAGTATTCATCCAATATTCCGTTAGCACCATGTATGTCACGAGCGACTCGAGCAATCTCGAGAGCGATATCTACATTGTTCATCTTAGCGAGTGAAATGTGCTCTGGAATCCATGTTCCAGCATCTTTTTTCTGTCCGAGGTGATAAGCGAGCAGTTGTGCTTTAGTTATCTCACGAAGCATCCAAGATAACTTGTTTTGAACCAATTGATATGCTGCGATTGGATGAGTGAATTGGATTCGGCTGCTAGCATAATTTCGCGCCGAATCGAAGCAAGCCTGAGCAGCTCCAATCGCTCCCCATGAAATTCCAAAACGAGCGTTGTTGAGACACGAAAACGGTCCACGAAGTCCTTGAACTCCTGGTAGAATCCTATCTTTTGGAATCTTACAATCGGAGAATACCAATTCGCTGGTTACGGATGCTCTAAGGGAATATTTACCTTTCATTTCCGGTGCTGAGAAACCTTCGTCACCTTTCTCAACGATGAATCCGCGAATTACTCCGTCGAGCTTCGCCCAAACGACTGCAACCTGCGCCAAGGTTCCATTTGTAATCCACATCTTGGCGCCGTTCAGGAGATAGTGATTACCCATATCTTCTGCTTTGGTAATCATATCTCCAGGATTAGATCCGTAATCTGGTTCAGTCAATCCAAAGCAGCCAATCCATTCGCCGCTGGCCATTTTTGGCAAGTAATAATTCTTTTGTTCCTCGCTACCAAAGTCCCAAATTGGATACATCGCTAATGAGCCTTGAACGCTTGCAAATGAGCGTAAACCTGAGTCTCCACGTTCTAATTCGCGGCAGATAACTCCGTATGCTGTGTAGGAAAGTCCGGGGCAACCATAACCTTCCAGTGGTGCACCGAGAACGCCCATCTCACCTAGAGCCACTCTCCACTCGTCTGGGAAAACTCCGTCTGCACATGCCTTCTCTATATTCGGTAATACATCTGAATCGACAAAATCGCGAACCATATCACGAACCATTTGTTCTTCTTCGGTCAAAAGTGAATCCACATCGTAGAAGTCGAGCGCCTCATATGCCATGGTTATCATCCTTCGGCGTCTTCACAGCCCAAATGAATGTTCCTGATTCGACCCATAGGGTCGGAAGAAGGAAAATATCACTTCTTCTTGTTTTTGGCCTTTCGATGAGCGATACGCTTTGCATCACGTTTCTCTTCCTCAGAGCCAATTTTCATCGTCACCCAATATTGCAATTTGGGCGAAAATGATACTGCGATTGTGAAGATCATCATGAGGATGACTAATGGAATCGTTACCTGAATAATAATACCGAGCAGTCCTCCGATTGCTTCCCTTTCTTTGGATGGATGATATTCGATTAACGTGCCTCTACTAGTGACAATCCAGCCGCTATCTTGCTCGGTGCCCCAAGTTCCAACAATCCTGTCTCCAGAAATTGTCGTGTCAAATTTCTGAGCATCTTCGTTATCGAGCCAAGGATAAGTTGCATTATTTGAAATATCATGTTCGATTAATCCAAATGGAGCGAGAACGACTAAAGAACGGTCATCATATTGGTGGGTCAATTGCATAAATCTCCCATCAACTCCGACGATATCATTGATTGACATCTGTGTTGCTGCCGCACCTTCTGTGCTCAAAAGAATCAATCCTATTTGTTTACTAGTCGTTGAGGCAACACATGTTGGTTCGAAATTTGTTGGACAAATAACGTCGCTCCATGGATAACCCACCCCTCCAATCCAAGTTAAGGTATGATCCCGATCAATAATTCCAATTCCATCGACTGCCGAAGAAACTACACAAATCATCAAATCATCATGACATTCAATACCGGTAATCAAACTACTTCCTCTTCCGATAATTTCGTGCACTTCTAATCCACCATTGCCTTCGGCGCGAACTCGCCATAGCCAACCGTCATCACCTCCAACATAAGCCCAAGATCCGGCAGTATTCCAAGCGACTGCCGTCAATTCAGTTTGACCATAATTCAAACGCTCTCCGGCTAAAGTAACCGAAAGGTCATCGTTGGCGTAACGAAGGATAATTCCATCTTCGCCAACGATGAATGCTGTGCCGCCTCCTGGATGCCAGCTCGCATCGTTCAATTTTTGCGACTCCGACCAAATTAATTCCACTTGAATCGTCGGAGTCTGTGCGAAAACCATCCCAATATATCCATCAGCTCCATGGAGTAAAACACGTTTTCCATCTGGATCTATTGCCGCGCCTTCGATACCGAGATCTATGTCACTGAGAGTGACTATTTCATCCAATACGATTGGAGATTCTGCTGCGGCGCTTGGAACGGACATCATCAGTAATATTGCAATGATACCAAAGCAGATTATTCGCTCTCGCATGGCTGGCCGAGTCGAGATTCTCGTTTAGCCATGTAGGATATGACTTCAGTCAACATTTTCGATTTATTTGATAAAGTTGAGACGTTTGGCAGAATTGACAAAACTTGTATTTGCAAAAGATTTGTTGAGTTTTCACTGGTAGTATTGAAGAAGCCGATTACGCGCGCGGACTCTATGGAGAGATTCGACGTCAAGCGCGGAATAGTCAAAGATGTGACAGCAAATGGAGGATTGACAGCACTCGCTGGTAAATTTTTCGAAAATGTCAACAAAACTGGAGAAAACGCTTTCGACGGTTCTCACGACATCATGACTTTGCTAAACGGTCACTATAATGAAACAGGTGCGCTTATTCTCGATGTCACTAATGTGCCTCCGAATTTCGATGATCCAGAGGCGATGAAATTGGCTATGGATAGTCGAAAGCGGTTCACCCAATTCCTCGATGAGGCCACTGGATACAATTCCAAGCAGCGTGGAGATAAAGCCAAGGAATGGGCAAAAAAGGCGTCTAAAGCTAAGTTGGCGATTAAAGCCGCTCGACATTTCATGGAAATGTCGTCAAACGTCTCTGATGAGGATGTTGCAACGGCAGAGTCTTTGATTGAAGAGATTGAGGCGGCTCTCGCAGAGAATAACAATACTCGTGCAGCGAGCCGCGGCAAAAAACTCGGTAAACTCTTTTAATTTGGTGAAAAAATGACAAATTCCGACCCGCTCTCGTCTCTCGACGATGCAAGTCGTGAGCGTGTCGAAAGAATGTTTCGAGGCTGCAAAGAAATCATTGGTGTAGAGCATATTGCCTCCATTGTTGGCGGCGGTGTAAGCCACGCAGGTGATGATGTCATCCGTGGCTATGTCGGAATCGAACCAAGTGGCAAGGCTCACCTTGGTTGGGTAGTCATTGCCGATACTATCCGTAATTTACTCGATGAGGGCGTAAATGTTCTGATTTGGCTAGCGGATTGGCATGCTTGGGTGAACGATAAGTTTGACCGCGATATGGAAAAGATTAGCCTCACTGCCGATTACATGACAGAAGTCTTTCGAGCTCTGCTCGATTTTCCAGAAGAAGGAGACGCAGCAGGCCAACTTCGATTTATGCGCGCCTCCGAATTAATGTCATCTGGGATTTATTGGGAGCGCGTATTACGTTGCTCGAAGAATATGAGTTTGAACCGAGTTCGACGGACTTTCAGTATAATGGGTCGTGATGAGGATTCCTCTGAACACGATTTATCCGCCTTTTTCTATCCAGCAATGCAGGCGGCGGATATTTTTGAATTGAATATCGATGTCGCATTCGGTGGGATGGACCAACGAAAGGCGCACATGTATATGCGCGAAGTCGCAGATAAGAATCACTGGACGAAAGCGACATGTGCTCACACTCCGATGCTTTCTGGATTGAAAGGCCGTGGTGGTGGACGAATGGATTCATTTGACCATAAAATGTCAAAATCCGATCCAAATAATGCTATCTTATTACATGATAATGCAAAGAAAATTAGTAAAAAATTCCGAAAGGCATTTCTTGAAGTTGGAAGCGATGATTCTCCTGTTTTCGAGATCGCAAAGCACATTGTTCTACCAAACCTTGGAGAACTAAAAGTCGAACCTAATCCTGAATATGGCTCACCATCTACCTGGAACGATATCGATACTTTTGTAGCAGCGGTTGGTAGAGGTGAGATTCATCCATTCGACGCAAAGATGGCAGTGGCATCTGGCCTTTCTGAAGTCCTAGCACCGATTTCCATTCATTTTGAAGAAAAGCCCGATTTACTTGAACAAATGAATAAAATGACTGGCTCTCAGTAAGGTCTTTTCAGATTCAGTCCTACGTTTGTATGACGTAGTAGGTATCATAACCCTCTCGCGCCGCGGCCGAGACACGAGAGGGTCTTATGGCTGAGGTTGGAATTGATGATATCGCGATTCATTTTCCGCGACTGTATTTCGATATGAAAGATTTTGCGGAATTCCGCGGAGCAGATTTTGGTAAATTGAACAAAGGACTCGGACTCGCTGCAATGGCGATTCCGGATGTTCATGAAGATACTGCGACGATGGGTGCAAATGCATGTACTCGCCTAATCGATAGAAACAATCTCAATCCGAAGAATATCGGTCGTATCTATTTGGGTACGGAGTCCGCCCTCGATGGTGCGAAACCGACTGCAACTTACATCATGGATATGCTCGAACAAAAATACGAGCCAAACTTCGGTAAAGATTGCTTCCGTAATTGCGATGTTGTTGATTTGACTTTCGCTTGTATCGGTGCAGTCGATGCTATGCACAATACTCTAGATTGGGTTGCTCGCGGTGGCGAGGAGCAAAATCGAATCGGTATCGTTGTTTTTGCTGATAATGCAAAGTATGATCTCGGCTCATCTGGAGAATATACTCAAGGAGCCGGAGGTGGAGCGATTCTGATTCGTCATAATCCTCGATTAATTGAGATTCCAGATAATTGGGGTGTCTCTACTATACCTGTGCATGATTTCTTCAAACCTCGACGAGAGGTCGACATGAAAACTGTAGTCGAAAATGTTCTGGATTTAGCAGAAGAAACGGGTGAGAAACTGAAAGTAGGTTTAGTTGATAGAATTCTAAATATTCTACCGACTTCGAGTAAAAAAGATCACATTATGTTTGAATCTGAAACTTTGAGCATTCACAAAGATACACCAATTTTTGACGGTCAATTTTCAAATCGTTGTTATTCAGAGTCTGTAAAATCTGCTTTTATTAATTTCCGCGAAGAAGCCATCCGTACCGGGCGTTATGACCCAAAAAATGATGATATATTGACGAATCAATGGAAACGCATCATTGTTCATCTTCCATATGCTTTCCAAGGCAAGAGGATGTTCCCTGATTTGTTCCGTCACGACCGTAGACATCTTCCTATGTGGGAAGAAATAGTTTCAGAGTTTGGTGAAGAACCATTCTTTGAGGATTTCGCAGATACTTCTGAAGGTTACGAGCAATTCCAAAAAGCCAACGATGGCTATCGAAGATTAATTTCAAAAACTCCACAATTCAAGGAATTTGTTGAAGCACGAATTGAGAAAACTCAGCGTGCATCAAGCTTGATAGGAAACCAATATACCGGTTCAATTTTCCTAGCTCTGATGTCGACTATGGAATCAGATTTCGCAGATGGTGAAGCAATGGTAGGCAAGCGCGTTGGTCTTTGTGGATACGGTTCTGGAGCCAAAGCCAAGGTTTTCGAAGGAATCGTACAACCAGAATGGAAAGAAATTGCAACGAGATTCAAATTATTCGATCGACTATCACACCGTACACCAATTGACAAAGAAATTTACGAGAGACTACATCGAGGATCGCAGAAGGAATCGATTGTTGCACCGAGCGCCGAATTTGCTCTTGTTGAAATTGGTGGTGAAGGAAAACTCGAAGG
>Ga0315324_10000417_pt1 | contig 14807 bp, 8 predicted proteins | sample M150021515metaG_FD_203919 | JGI IMG/M metagenome (GOLD analysis project Ga0315324, IMG submission 203919) | Ammonia-oxidizing marine archaeal communities from Monterey Bay, California, United States - M1 500m 21515 | ecosystem: Environmental > Aquatic > Marine > Intertidal zone | place: USA...
AACCTGGGAAGAAGCGTGCGAAATATGGGAATATTGGAATCCAGATTTGGTCGACACGACTTTACCCGGAAATGGATGTCCACATTACATTGATGAAAGCAGCACAGAAGATTCTTGGGAAGAAGCGTGTGAAGTATGGGAATATTGGAATCCAGATTTGGTCGACACGACTTTACCTGGAAATGGATGCCCAGAATACATCGATGAAAGCAGCACAGAAGATGAAGAAACCGAGGGACTGCTGCCCGGATTCAGTTCAATCATAGCAATTAGTGCATTATTCGGCGCAGCGCTTGTAAGAATTCGTAAAGAATAGTTACATCCAATTTCCGCTTTTATAGTACATCTAATTGGAGGGAAAATCATTATTATTGATATCTCTGTGCCAAAGGTATGAATCGTAAAGCAGCATTGTTTATTTCTGTAATTTTATTGACTCAAGTAGCCTCATACTCGTTTAACGAAATAACACCTCAAATTGATTGGGAAGAGCCACTCCAAGGGGACTCTAGTTGGGAAACCTCAGGACGAAACTCGACAACTGGATGTGGGTCTAATTACACACAAACTAGTATATCTACTCACACAAATTCGACTACCTACCTCTTTGGCGATGACCCAGAATTAGTTTTCACAATTGGTTGTGCGATTGTTGGAACAAATTACACACTCTCATACAAGGTATGGGGATGGAATACCGGAACTGGTGCATCGGATTGGTTAGGTGGATTAGTAAACACCAGTTTTGTTGCAACTAATACTAACTTTTCGCTATACGTCCCTATCTCTAATCTGGGTGTAGACAATTATTCTGTAAATACTACTCTCTACAACACTACATATGATCCATCAAATACAATTGGAGATTATAGCGGTGGTTGGACGTGGGATGCCAATTTCTCAGTAACAGATTGTGGATCTGTTGCGACAGCAGCTTCCATTACTGCGTTATACACTCCATCTAATCCAGTAGATGGTGATGATATTATCTTCACATTAGGCGCTCATTGCCCGATGCTGAATCACGATAATACAATTTCCTGGGCTGGTTCTGATGTTGCAATGCCAAACTCATTCCACACGTGGAATGCATCTGGAAATACCGAAACCCATGATGTCTATTGGAATAATTCGATAGCAGGTACGTATACTCTATTTTATGAGTTGAGATATGCTCATGCTAGTGGAGCTACTATCCTTGATAGTGGTAATATAACTATCAATATCGGGTCGAATGTAACTCCTTTCGAGGTAATTACAACATGGTCTAACAGCACAGCATTTTATTCTAATCAGGGAATTGATCTTGCATGGAATGCTAGCGCCCTCAATTCCAGTCTTTCTTACAATGTAACAGTAGATGTTTATGGGCATAATATGACGACCAATACTACTTCCATTGTATACCATAATTATTCTTATTTTACTGGGTATTCTAGCAAAGACGGAATGTTCTACATATTTCCAAATACACTGCAGAATGGATGCTATTTAGTATCATTTAATCTTCTGGATTGGAATGAGGTCGTAGCAGATTGGGACACATGGGAGTTTAAAGTTGGCAATGTTAATTGTTCAACTACAGGCAACAACTCTAGTGGCAACAACACCGGCCCTATGGAATCATTAGATGCATGGACAGATTCTTCAAATTATAGTTCTTCAGATGATATCGACCTCAAATGGAATGCTACAGACCTAGTCTGGGATATGAGCATAAATTACAATGTAACAGTAGATGTATATGGTCACGATATGGCTACAAATACCACATCCATAGTTTGGTCAGATAGTTCTGTATTCAGTTCTACTACTGAATGGTTCCACGACGGATTTACAATTAATGCAGGCACTTTGTCAACAGGTTGTTACTATGCATCATTCGATCTCCATGATGATGATGATGGTATGTTCTTTGACAATGTCGGCTTTGATTTCGGAGTAAATACCGATTGTGATTCAACAGGTGGAAATAACACAGGTAACAATACAGGCGGTAACAACAACCCAGAGATTTCTTCAGTATACTCTAATATGAATAATTACAGTTCGTCAGATGAAATAGATCTGCATTGGATTGCTCGTGATCTTGACAGTTTTAAGGGCTCAAACCCTGGATATACGCCAATGTATAACGTAACAGTAAATGTAAGGTCTGTGAATCCTAACATTGGAGCATTCACAAGTTCTGCATTATGGGAAAACTTCACTACATTTACAGCAGGAGGCGCTAACTACTCTAGTGGGACATTCTATGTTCCAGCAAATTATCTATCCACTGATTGTTACTATGCTACATTCGGACTCTATGAAGACCCGAATGCATCTGTTGGAGTAGATTCGTTCCCATGGGACACTTTTGGAACAGGATTCTACTTTGGTGTAAATGCGCAATGCTCAGAATTTGGTTGGGGTAACGGAACAGGTGGAAATAACACAGGTAACAATACTGGTACAATGGAATGGCTAGAAGCATGGACTGCTTCGGAAGAGTACGATTCGAGTACTGATGTTCTTCTTAATTGGTCTGCAAATGACCTTGTATTGAACGAGAGCATCAATTATATTGTGACCTTAGATGTACTAACCGAGGCTGGCTCAATTGTTTGGTGGAACGACACTATCTTTAGCCCCTCCTCCGATATGGAATCTGGCTTCTTTACTATCCCTGCAACCACACTGGCTGATGGTTGTTATTATGCAAAGTTAGAACTTCATGATTGGGATGATGGCATGTATTTCGACAATGATTATCTTGAATTTAGCATAGGCGTCGAGATTGATAATTGCGACTTTACAGGTGGCAACAATACTGGTGGAAATAATTCCAACGATTGTCCTGAAAATTTCATCGATTTCGATGCAGGGACGAGTCAAAACACATACGACCTTGCGAATTATCCTGAGGTTGAACTTAATTTTGTCGTAAGTTGTGCTGACAGCGGGACTCTTTACAGTGTGCATTATAATATAATGGAGGCACTCTATGGAACCATAGTCTTCGATGAAATGGAAAATTGGACTGGAACTGGCGATATGGAGTACTTCTTTTACAATTGGCTACTTGCATCAGATTTAGGAGTTGGAAATTATTACCTCAATGCAACATTATACGAAGTTGATTGTTGGGGTTGCCCTGGATTAGATACCTACATAGCTGCTGTTGGAGAATTGTTCATGGTTATAGACACAAGTGACCCAGAATATGTGGCATATAATGCGGATTCAGATGATTGTGTTCAATCTGGTGATGATTTTGAAGCCAAGATACTTGTATATGCAGGTCCAAATGAACCACATACTGTAAATTGGACTATTGTTGATGAAAACGGAGCCCCAACTAGCTGGCATACTCAAGATATGACTACCGGTAATGGTGGTTCGGCGAACTTCACATGGTTCCTCGATACCACTAACCTTTCAGATGGAATATATTCCTTCCAAATAGAATCTGCCACTACTGGACTTGATATGATATCGTTCTACTTCCAAGTAGGATGTACTGGTTGTGGATATGACTCATCTCTTACAAATCTGGACTATCAAATTTGGTCAGATACTTTTGGTACAATCTTTAGCACTTGGAATGAGCCCGAGAATGGCACAAGTACTTCCTCAAATTCGGTAAACGATGATGTTCCGCAATTAATTGCTGGAGATCAAATTTCATGGTGGGGGCAAATCGAATGTTTAGAATTTGAACAAGATTATCTATTGAATTACACAGTCACCAATAGTGCAAATTTAATCGTCATGGATAGTGAAGAGTATTTCACACAAAGTAGTAATTCCCATTGGCATTCTTTCAATGAAAATAATATTTCGACTGCATTATTACCCGCGGGTGAATATTGTATTACAGTTACATTATACATATCTCCTTATAGTGGCTCAGATGTGATATTTACATTCTCAGACTGTATCGAAATTGTCGCACTAGAGGATTGGGATGGATGTGGTACTAATCTCACATATTTGGATCACATGCAGACCGTTTCAGGTAATCCATTTGTCCAACAGAATGTAGTATTCTTGACGACATCAAATATTTGGGTTCAAAATTACGTAGACTGTTTGGTAATCGGTGAAAGCTATACTATGGAAACAGAAGTTACTAACGATGGAAGTCCATACTTACAATTTTCAGATAATTTCACAGTATACCAATTTTCAGACATCACTCAATGGGATTGGGAAACAATTAGCAATTGGCAAAATGATATTGCTGCTGGAAATTATTGTGTAGAAACTACGATTCATACAACCGATTCTACCTATGCACAACAAATTGCAATGATTTCCACTGTTACCGATTGTTTTGCAGTAGTTAATGCTACAGTTGATAATTGGTGGAATAATCAAGATAATGGAACTGGCAATGGCTCTGGAACTCCTAACGATCCAGTCTTACCTGATACAGATTGTGACGATTTGAATGGAACATTAACTGGCTTAAATCTGACTAACTCTTGGAATCAATCTGATTGTGAAAACGGTACAGGTTTCTGGTTCAACTTAACAGTTAATGGAACTGGAATCACATGGTATGACCCGATTTACGCTGTAGGATATGACTACGAAGTAATCAGTGGTCCTAAGTTTGCGTCAGTTGTTGTACCGCCCGGATATGGTGATGACAAGTATGACCTATACCTGTGGGATGGAACAGAGTATGTACAGGTAGGCTCTGATCTTGATGCACTAACTGAATACTGGTTCACAGATGAAGGTGGAATTTCCAACACACCTGGTATTTTTGACGGAATTTCAAAATTCTCGGTTAGAGGATTAGAAATTAGCGCAAAGATTGACCCAGAAGATCCAGATGCTTTCGTTACTGGATTATCATTCGTGCAGGATCCAAACGAAATCGGAGAAGTAATCCTAAGCATGACTCCAATCACAGTATCTGATGAAGACGATGATGGAATTATCGATGAAGAAGATAATTGTGTAAACGATGCTAATGCAGACCAAGCAGATAGCGACGAAGATGGAGTAGGGGATGCATGTGAAGAGAATCAGGGTACTGGTGATGTAGATGATGATGATGATGATTCTGACTCCGGTAGTGACTCATCAATGACTACAATTTTTGCTTTGCTAGCGGTTGGTTTGATTTTCGTTGTAATCTTCATGAGAGGCGGCGATGACGACGACGAAGGCCCACAAACAGGAAAGCAATACTATTCTTTTGACAACTCTAACAACTAATCTGAAGTTAGAAAGGGGCGATTAAGTCCCCTAAGGGCGGTTTTCCATTTGACGTAGTCTTTCGATTGCTAGGGCGCTAACTGCGACCTGTAGGTTGTATGAAGGTACGAATCCAGGCATAGGTAGTCTAACGACTTCATCAGCAGCATCGAGGACTTCTTTTGAGACTCCTGCATTTTCGGCTCCAACCACGAGTAAAACATCGCCAGTAAGGTCTGCATCCCAAGGTGCTTTCTCACCAACATCCTCTGCTACGACTATCCTTCTATTGCATGCGGCTAGCACTTCTTGGGTCGATGCATAAATTACAGGAATGAAGCGAGTTGCTCTCATTCCTGCTCTGCGAATTGTGCGTCTTTCATCGTGAGTTTTCTTGACATTAATGATTACAGCAGTTGCTCCACTGACCTCTGCAGTTCTAACACCAAATCCGAGATTTGGAGCATATTCTACACCATCAAATAACCAGATTACACCTTCTCTTTCGAACACTTCTTCTAGGGTTCCTTTTGGTTCTCTTCCAATCAATGCAAGGGCTTTCTGTTGCCCGTCTGCACTCATCCGCCAAAGGTCGGTAGAAGACCCTTCAGTCACAGGAATATTTCTCTTCTCACACAGTTGAATAATATCTGTGCAATCCTCTTCCCTATCGACCAAAACTAGTTTTATTTCGGTCCCATTTTCGAGTGCTTTTAGAACCTCATCAGCTCCAGTAATTTGAAGGGACACATACCTCCGATACTCAACTTGCACATGAGTCAATCCCCCGTAGGGGGCCGCAAATACGCGTCGCGGTCTTCAAATAGGGGAGGCAAGTCGGCAAAATGCTCGTAAGGAGTAGGTGATGTACAATGGTTAAGGGTCTTTACCAGCATGTTCGTGAAACATGGAACAATCCAAAAGCAACTCAGACTCATCAACAGCGCCAGGACCGAATGGTCCAGTGGCGCCGTGAAGAAGTTAACTGTCGTATCGATAGGCCAACTCGTATCGATGCTGCACGCCGCCTTGGTTACAAGGCTAAGCAAGGCGTAATTATGATCCGAACTCGTGTCCGCCGTGGTGGACTACGCAAGGGTAAGATTCACATGAAGCGTAAACCATCTAAGGCTGGTATCACTAAGATTACCATGGCTAAGAATACACAGCGTATTGCTGAAGAGCGTGTTAACCGTCACTTCCCTAACTTGGAAGTTCTAAACTCCTACTGGGTTGGACAAGATGGTAAGCACAAGTTCTACGAAGTAATCATGATAGATCCATCTCATCCAGCAATCAAGTCCGATAAGCAACTTGGATGGATTGCAGATGCACACCACCGTGGTAGAGCATACCGTGGTAAGACCAGCGCTGGAAAGCGTGGACGTGGTTTGCACAACAAGGGCAAGGGCGCAGAAAAGCTTCGTCCTTCCTTGAAAGCTCGTGGAAACATCGGCAAGTGATTAGAGTAATCACTTCTCGCTCTTTTCGGAATAAAACCTGTGTTTTTTGCAGGGCCCTAACTTATTTACTCGATAGTACCTGCGGAAAATGATGTCTGCAAGTAATACACCTGTCCGATTTCGTAGCCTGATATTATCTTTGATTATGTTCGCCTCGGTTTTTGCCGGAATGGCGGTCCTAACACCTATTGTTGATGCCGATTCAGGGAGGTCAACTGGTAATGAAGAAATAGTGGTCTCAGTATCTGATACCTATTATGACCGAGGCTCAGACATCCCCCTTACAATTGTGGCAACTAATTTAGATTCTAATACTGAATATACGCTAACTTATACATTGTGTGTTGTTTGGGGAGAAGAAGACTATGATGGTACGAATACCGTCTACAATCATTGGTGTGACTACTACATCGAAGAAGAAGATGGAGGTGTTCCATCAGTCACTGGCACTGTAGATATTGGTTCAGGGAATAATTATCATATGACAACAATCACAATTACAGATCCAGGATGTTGTGGAGACTGGGTTGATGATGGAACAGGAACCGGTAATCAAATCATGCAAGGTATTCAAAATGGTTCTATGATGTTCGTAGTATCACTAGATGTACAAGATGTATACTTGACAGAAAATAATAGTGGGGCATTCGTTCTTGGTGGTGAAGTTACTCAAAGTTATATTTATAATGGCCACGAAAATATTCTATTGGCTATGGAAAGTGAGGGAGAATTTTATTTTGAGTTAGATTATTATGACATGTATGTTTTAGATTACAATGTAAACTGTGGATTATATGACACAGCGACCAATTCACTTGAAGATTCATATTCCCGTAGTGATAATTGGCAAGCCTCCGTTGATGGAACTTTTGAGATGATGCAACCTACTACTACAGGAGACCACTATGTTGAGTGTACTCTTCATCGAGATATTGACAATGCATTGATGGCAACAGCTACAGGAGATACTTTCACAGTAATTGATGCCGATATTACCGGTAGTGAAGATTTCACAAGTGCAGCAGGAACGATGTACTATGACAGAGGGGATTCAATTGACCTCGTTATCGTTTTATCGGATTTGTTTGTTGGTACTGAATATACGCTGACTTATACATTGTGTGATGCTTGGGGAGAAGAAGACTATGATGGTACGAATACCGTCTACAATCATTGGTGTGACTACTACATCGGAGAAGAAGAAGGAGGAGTTCCATCAGTTCAAGACGAAGTGAGTTTTGTTGCATCTGCTTCCACCCATACTGAAACTATTACAATTGCAGATCCAGGATGTTGTGGAGAATGGGTTGATGATGGAACAGGGACGGCTAATATGATCAAAGAAGGTATCGAAAATGGTTCTATGATGTTCGATGTAAGATTAGATGTTCAAGATGTTTGGTTGCGATTCTTGAATATAGAAGAGGCATTCGTTCTTGGTGGTGAAGTTACTCAAAGTTATATTTATTATTACCACGAAAATATTCTATTGGATATGGAAAGTGAGGGAGACTATTATTTTGATTTAGATTATTATGACATGTATATTTTAGATTACAATGTAAACTGTGGATTATATGACACAGCGACCAATTCACTTGAAGATTCATATTCCCGTAGTGATAATTGGCAAGCCTCCGTTGATGGAACTTTTGAGATGATGCAACCTACTACTACAGGAGACCACTATGTTGAGTGCACCCTACATCGAGATATTGACGGGCTATTGGTGGCAACAGCTACTGGAGATACTTTCTCTGTTATCGATGATACTAGTAATCAAGATGATGCGACTATCCAAGTTTCACACGTTGTAGATTCAGTTGAGAATTGGGCTACAGTTACCATTACTGCTAGTGATTTGGACCCTGGCCAAGGTTATTCAGTTGAATGGATTGTAAATGACAATTCACCAGTAACCGGTCTTGGAGTTATGAATGATGCAACGGAGATTTGGGTTGCAGGAAGTAGCGGTAGTGAAGTAATCGTCATTGAATTTAGATATCTTGCTGATACAGTCGATGCTTGTTTATCATTAACATTCTATGCTGGTGAAACCGAATTGGATTCACAAACCAATGCAGCATGTTGGGACCAACATTCAACTTCAGACCAAGATACCGATGGTGTGTATGACCCTGTCGATGAATGTCCGGGAACTCCAGCAGGAACAACAAATGTTCAACCTAATGGATGTAAGGACTCGGATTTCGATGGTTGGGATGATAGCGATGAAATTGTATGTAATACAAATCCAAGCGATTCATTAGAAACTCCGGTAGATACTGATAGCGATACTTTATGCGATTATCTTGATGATGATGACGACGATGACGGCTATCTTGACTCTGTCGAGGTGGCCAGTGGTACAGATCCATTAGACGATAATGATTATCCAGCTAATCAATTACCGATTTGTTCAGTGTATTACACACTAGAAGCAGATGGAGTTCCAACAGGGCCTATGACTGGTGAAGCGGTTATTCCTGCTCTTGTTGCAGTAGCCTCTACCGCAGTAACAGTTCCAGAAATCACCGTTCCTGCTGGCAAGTATTACTTGATTGCAGTATGTATTGACCCTGATAATGATCCAACTACTGTTACAGTAAACGGCATTACTGTTGGACCAATGATTGGTGAAGTCAAAGCAGGAGCAATTATTGAGATTGGACCTGATGTAGACGAATCTATTGACGTCATTATTTCATGGGATGATGGAATAAATACCGGAACAGCAACAGTAATTGTCAACCTTGATGGAGATGCGCAAGCCCCATCCAGTTCAGGTGGCCTACCAGGCTTTACAGCGATTCTAGGATTGGTTGCAATGCTTGGTGCTGCAATTGCAAGAGGAAAGGTTGAGTGAGTTTTCAGCCGACAGAAAATCACATCCTTCCTTGAAAGTGGTATGGGAATACCGGTAAGTGAGCCGTATTCAAAACTGAGCATTTCAGTTTATTTCAAGTACCATGGGTACGACGTTTATTTATGGACGCACAAGAGTATTTCGAATCTTTAACCGCTCAAAATTATCCTGCTGAAGAAGCAGAAAAGTACACGCAAGAACACTATCCTGATTTTAGTCTGGCACCAACAGCACCCGCGCCTATTGTAATGCCTGCACCTGGACTTACTGGAACACCTGATGCAGGGATTAGTATGCAAGATTCAGTAATCGTAGGAGATCTCACTCATAATACCTCGATTACTAATGTGAATAATTATGCTGCAGCCCAGGTGTTTCCACAGCCAAGCGCAATTTGGCGTATTTTCAGTGGTTTATCTGGAATAATTCTCTCCGGAATTATCATCTTCATGGCTTTCGAACTCAAGAAAGCCTATGATGAAGCCAACACTTTCATCGATGGTTTTGATATATCATTGACCGATGAATTAGAATCTGCAATTTCAACAGTTTCAACTATGTGGCTTTTAGTCATTCTAATTTCAATCGGTTTACTAATCGTTTCAATAATTCAATTTGTTAACAAGCCATGGGGTTCTAAGGCATTGTTAGGAAATACTGGATTATTATTCGTTACACTAGTAATCACAGGTTTCTTTGAATTAGCATTAATTGAGGAAATAGAAGAAGATATGTCATTATTTGAAACAAATGGAATGTTTTTGAGTTATTGTTCAGGCCTTTGTTTCCTTGTCTTTGGTTTATTTGCATACTTAGGGCGTCAAAAAGGCCCACCTGTAGTATTACAAATGTAATTGTAAGATACACTCCCCGATGAGCCGTTGGGTTCATTGCGGAGCGCTACCTCGCAAAGTTTGGAGGAACCTGTACTATGTCGGAAGATTTGAGTATTTCACAGTTGAACGGAAAGGAGATTTATCTTCCAAACGGTAAACTGTTAGGAATAGTCGGAGAGACCGTGGTCGATGGTGCGCAATTATCTGCTACACACCTTTTCGTGGCAAGTTGTCCTGATGAATTAGTAGAACAGGGTGTCCATCTAACCATTCCTTGGAGATGGATTCGTTCAATCGGGGACGTTGTAATTTTGCGATATTTCCCTAAAACTCCGATTCCTTACGAACATTGAGGTGAAAACTTGACCCTCGAAATCCACGTATTAGGAACCTCTTCTGCACGCCCTGCTCAAGGCCGTTCAGTTTCAGGTTCTATTGTAGAAACAACTGATGGAATGATAGTTGTTGATTGTGGCGAAGGTTTCCAAAACCGCCTAGTGACGCATCGTGCAGAGATGAAAACTCACGGTGGGCATCGTTTGAAGATGTCAAAAGTCGCAGCGATTTTGCTAACTCATGGTCACCTTGACCACACATGGGGAGTTTTACCATGGCTGCAAACCCTATCGTTGGATGGTAGAACAGACCAACTTTGGGTTATTGGCCCTACAACCCCGGAAGTTGTGGATACCTTACTTGGCTCAGAAGGCGAGCCTGAAGTAAGTCCTTCTGATTTGGTAATACAATATGATATGTGGATGGACTTAGGTGCTACAAGTGAAACTCTAGGGTACGATATTGTTTGGGTTCTTGGAGATGGAAAGAGGTGGGTCAACATGACTGATGGGTCAGAAATCGACCTTCCTCAACCTTTGGCTAATACTACAATTTCATCTTACACAACCCAACATACGGTTCCATCTTGTGCATGGAAGATTGCTACTGCTGAAAGGAAAGGGAAATTTGACCGGACTGCGAGTCAAGGCCTCCCCCTCGAAATCAAGAAATCATTAGCTGCCGGCCAAGATAGTGAGTACGAAGGTCAACTATTGAAGGCCGCAGATTTCCGTTCTGAGAAAAAGCCGGGAATTTCTGTGATTATTTCAGGCGATACTGCAGAACAGGCGATAGATGGTGAATGTGATCTTCTCATCCATGAAGCAACATTTTTGCAAGAGCATTCAGATATTGCCAATGAACATTTACATTCAACTGCAGCAGGCGCAGCGAGGACAGCGAATGAATGCAAAGCCCAGCATCTAGCCCTAACTCATTACTCAGCACGTCTAGATAATCATAGAGAATCACTATCCGAAGCAAGTAAAATCCACCCATCGGTGGTAGGACTTTCTGACGGTGACCGACTTATCTTACAGAATGATTACTCATTGAAGCATCTTGTCAAGTCACCCGTAGGGTGGTCTCAACAAGAGTGAGGCAATTTGAAAGCCGAGATGCTTGTTTGGGTAAACATGAGTGCCCCACGTTTGCTCGTATTACTGCTGGTCGGCCTGATGATTACTCCAGCTGTTGTTGCAACCGATGGGCGAGCAGCACCTCAATGTGCGGAATTTGATTTGTCTGATGTTATCACATCTGGGTCCGGGGTGGGAGTCGACCCCGGGGCTTGTATTATCGTAGATATCGGAGTACGTGGACATAGCACTACTTTGGCCATTGATTACGAAGTAATGGATGATGCAATGGATGTACTATTATTCGATGAAAATAGTATTCAAGTCTACAAGAATGGTCAAAATTATCGTAGTTTGATGGCTCACGAGGCTTCGTTTGAATCACTGGTTGGTAACCAATGGTTAGACTGGGCGCCTCCTCAAACTTCCAATCCCAAAAACTGGTATGTCGTTTTTGATAATACTGCTCATGATGGGGATGAGGGAATGGGCGACCAAGGAGGAATGACTGGCCGATTTAAGATTCAACTCGCTCCAGCATCTACCGAACAATATGGATTAATCCATGACACCTTCATAATTCAGCCAGGAGAAAGAGTAAACCTTGCATCATTCAGTGTTGATGCAGGTTCTGATTTTTCATATTTGGTACACCCAATCGACGGCACAGGAGATATTTTTATTCAATCTGATAATCAGTTGGATGGCGATTTGATAATTGCGGATACAAATCTTGATGATTTTGGAGCCGATGCTGGATACGACCCGAGTCTGGATTGGACAGTTCCTGAGTTTTTGGATTTGCAAAATTTGAATTTGATGGTCGAAGCATCAACTACGCCGCTTCATTTTTCACTGGAGGGCTGGTTTGATCCAGTATTAGCACCAGCGATTGTAGATTATTCCAACGGTACGACAACCATTGGACAGACGATCACTCTTGATGCCAGAAGTACCCCCAATAGCCTATCCCAAATCCGTTCCCTATCATGGGATTTTGATTCAGATTCGTCTTACGACGCGGTTGGAGATCTAGTTGATGCGTCTTGGGACTCACCTGGCTTGAAAACAATAAATCTAACCGCGGAATCTGAAACCGGAGAAACAACGGTTGTGAGTCATCAAATTGAAGTCATTGACGTCACAGACCCTATTGCTGTAATCAGTGGTTCAGGACAACAGGGACTTAACGGAGAATGGAGATTATTACGCCTTTCAGATTTAGTTCTCCAAGCAACAAATTCTTATGACGACCATTCTATTTCATCAGCATCATGGAATGTTGATGGCGCTCCAGCTTCAGCGGCTTCACAATTCACGGTTAGTTGGTCACAGATTGGAACATATTCTGTCACTTTGACAGTCACAGACCCTTCGGGAAATACCGGTTCAATAAATACTACAATTGTAGTTTATGATCCAAGACCTCCTATTTTGGAAACCAGTGACATTACCGCAATAACTGAAGTTAATCGCGGAGAAGATATCGAATTTAAAGGAAAAGCAGTATCCTTGTGGGAAGAACAAAGCGCTCTGATATTTACTTGGGATTTGAACTTGGAAAAGGACTCAAACGGTGACGGTGATTACCGAAACGACGCGGATTTCACAGGCCAGACTCTTACCACATCTTTTGAAACAAATGGCAAACATCACTTTGCCCTAACAGTGTATGATGGCTCGGGTAATACTGATTTTGAAGTATTTGAAGTTCAGGTAGTCGACCCCCCGGGCCAAACCAATATTTTAGGAATAGTTGCTATCGTCTTCTTGCTAGTGATTATAGTGTCTGGTGTCGTTCTATTCGGTCACAAAGGGATACAGAGACGGCATGCGATTGAGATGTTGATAGAAAATGGATTGACTTTGGCTGAGGCTACTGCTAGAGTACAAGAAATTGCAATAACTGTAAAACTATCACCATTTGCTAAAGCTATAGAAATGGCAGGAATGTCTGAAGGTGGAGTTGTCAAATCTTCTGAACAATTAAAATCTGAAGCCCGTGCTGATGAAATTGCTGCAATCTATGGCAACGACCCTAGTTCTCAAATTGATCCAAATGCAGGGTTTAGACTCAGTTCCCCATCAAGGCAAGTCGACCCAGCATTTGCAGAAGCCGCTTTGGCAGCGTTTGCAGATGAGCCTGTGTTCAAACCCGTCGCTACATCTGTGCCTGTATCGGGCAAGGTCAAGAGCGGTGGGGTCGCTTTACCTCAATCTCCACCACCTGTAAATCACACATTAAAGAGCGATTGTACATCCTGCGGCAAAGCGTTTACCGTTAACATGCCCCAAGGGGTAAACAGTGCGGTAGTCGCCTGCCCTTCTTGTGGTAGTGACCAATTGTTCGAAAGATGAAAACTAGCATATCTCTCGCTCGCGAGAGGGATGGTTTCATTTGTGTAAAGAAGGCCAATTGGTATTGATGTCAGCGGATAGCGTGCGTATGCTCCACCGCGGAGTTCCACAACCTCTCGATTCGCGCAGAGTTGCAGCTCTTCTTGTAATCATCATGTTTTTGCCCATTTTTAATCCGGTAACAGCCAATGAATCTACAGGCAGAGATGATTTTGGAGTTCTCGAGACGATGACCAACGCACTCGCTGAGATGAGGGATTCTGGGGAAGATGAACTTGCTCACGATAGCGCTGAGGCAGTGCTGAGTGCATTGGAGTCTAGGGGCAGAGAAATAGGCGACGGAGATGCATTATTGGCAACAGACGGAATAATCGGAGATATTTCGATGCGTGAAACGACTCCCTTAGAGGCATCCCACCCTCGGCCCTATGTCTTCTTGACAGAGCCAGATTCTCATCCGGAAGGTTGGCCAAATAATTTACTTGATACATTGTTTGAATTACCTCCCGATTTCAGTGACCCACTAGCATTTGGCGCAAACACATTTTCGCTATATGTGAATTATTCTGCACGCAATAATGGCCCTCAGTACGAAGCTTGGGATTATGGAACCTTTACTGGGGACGTGTTTTCGCTTCTTACTTCTGATACTGAACTGTTTGAGAACCCTATAGAT
>Ga0315324_10000420_pt1 | contig 14752 bp, 14 predicted proteins | sample M150021515metaG_FD_203919 | JGI IMG/M metagenome (GOLD analysis project Ga0315324, IMG submission 203919) | Ammonia-oxidizing marine archaeal communities from Monterey Bay, California, United States - M1 500m 21515 | ecosystem: Environmental > Aquatic > Marine > Intertidal zone | place: USA...
CGGCGTAATTCAAGTAAAAACGCGAGTGAGTGAAAAGCAATTATATGAAATTGCGATTACGGATGGGTATAGATTAGTACTCGATTGGGTGAAGTTATGCAGTGCAACATTGGAGCAAAGGGAAAATCTGTTCGCTTGAAATTAGGTATTAGAGCTCTATCTGTAGCCGCGGTATTATGTGGATTTATTCTTGGAGGGATACTTACCTCCACTTATTGGTGGTACCTATTTGGAGCGTTTGCATTTGGTGGTGCCTTTACGATATTCGAAGCACGTGCCGGATGGTGTGTAGTCAGAGCAATGGGATTCAAGACTTCCATTTAAGTGGAATTATTTTGATTTGTATATCTGATATTTATTGCGCAATTCCCTTTCAAGAAGTTGCTCTTTTTCTTCCTGACTGGTTTCGTCTTGACATTCTATTTGTTCAAAAAAATTGATCCATTTTTGCACGGCTTCCTCAGACTTATTTGTGGCTCGTAGAAGCAAATCTCTTCTTTCACAATTCAAATTTTGGTGACATCTATACGCGTCAATAAGTAAATCAATAACATCTTTCATACAAGAGACATTAATCTGGTTCCATTTGAACCCAACGGAAATTATGACTGAAGTTACAGATATTATTCCCACTCAATTGTGCCAGGTGGTTTGTGAGTAATATCGTAAACCACACGATTGACAGCACCTTTGACAGTATTGGTGATACGGGTACTGATTTTTGTTAGAATCTCATGGGGGATAGTGGAGTATCGAGCGGACATTCCATCTAATGATTGTACTGCTCGTACTACTACAGTCTCACCATAAACTCGAACATCCCCGTGCACTCCAACCGAGCGAACTGGTAGTAGGGCAGCGAAATATTGCCATGGAATTTCCATCTTCCCTTCCGCTGCAGCCGTTTCAAATTCTTCTTCGACAATCGCGCATGCCTCACGTACGACATGAACGCGCTCTAGGGTTAGTGGCCCTAAACAACGAACTGCTAATCCTGGACCTGGGAAAGGTTGACGGTCAGCCACACGGATTTTGAGAGCACGAGCCAAATCTCTGACTTCATCCTTATACAAATCTCGTAGTGGCTCAAAAATTTCAAGAGTCATATCATCAGGTAGGCCACCAACATTGTGGTGGCTCTTGATGGTGTCACGTGCACCGCCACCAGATTCAATCCAATCTGGAGCGATGGTGCCTTGCACAAGGAATTTAGCATCGACCTTTGCTTGTTCTTCTTCGAAAATTCTGATGAATAACTCCCCTATTATCTTGCGTTTTTGCTCAGGTTCTGTCACATCTGCAAGAGCCTTGAAATAGCGCTCTTCAGCAAAAACTGTTGTCAAATTCAATCCATGAGCCGCAAGCATCTCTTGGATCTCTTGAGTCTCATTCTTTCGCATCAATCCTGTATCGACATAGACGCAGTGTAGTTTTCCGCCAATCGCTTGATTAGCAATTACCGCTGCAACAGTGGAATCAACTCCGCCACTACATGCAATGATAGCGATACCATCAATTTCATCTTTCATCTTTTGAGCTGCCTCTTCGATGAATGAATCTGTATCAAACATCATGCATCCCTTCCGTTGACCTCTGCATCCATTTGCATCACTTTCGCAACTTGGTCTAACTTGTTCTGCTTTAGCGCAGCAGCATAGTCATCATTTCCAAGTGCTAAGATTTGTGTTGCAAGATATCCGGCATTATCTCCACGGTCAACTCCGACTGTTGCCGCGGGAACACCCGGTGGCAACTGTACGATTGAAAGTAAACTATCGAAAGGAACCTTGCCGCCACATGGAACGCCAATTACTGGCTTTGTGGTAAGTGATGCAACTGCCCCGGGTAATGCTGCTGCTAAGCCAGCCATAGCGATGAAAACCGTACAACCGTCTGCTTCAGCATCACGCACAATTTGTTCTACAAACGCAGGTGAACGGTGTGCACTAGCAACACGTAGTTGGTATGACACACCAAATTGATTCAGAATCTTGGTGCATTTCTCAGCGACTGGCATATCTGACTTCGAACCCAGAAGGATTGTAACGTCCATGATGTATTGCCATGGACGGTGGTTCATCAACGTGCCGCGCCTGACCAAAGATTGACTCTAATCAAAATTAGGTGAAATATTGGCATTCGAATGATAGTTAACCCGTGCTGGGATATGTGATTTAGCATCATAATCCCAAACCCAATTTCCGGCTGCTAACAGGTGACCACCTGAGATAATTGAGATCGGTCGACTATTCACCAGTGTCCTGAATCTACGGACAAAAGAAGGAATTATCCAAGCAGGAGTATCTTGTAAATTCCAGATGTCTTGTGGCCATTCCCGATTACGATTCAATAGACGCTTTATCTTTCGTTTTTCATCATTTAGTAAATTAATTGCTCTTGCTTCGAGAGCCGCTTCGGGCCTAATGCCAAGTATATGCGCAGATAACAGATTGTGAGCAAGGGTTAGTCTTCCTTGTCTAGCTGCTATTCCAGCGGCTCGAGGAATAATCCTACCCTGTCCTGAACTATCGACATCAAGCAATATTTGGTATCTCATTTGGAGAAATTTATCGTGTATGTATTCGCCAAGTTCGATGGATCCATTCCACAAAAATGGTGCAATCCAGCGATACTCGCGTTGAGGTTGAAGGTGGCGAAGAATTAGCCCCCTGATATCTAATGGATATTCGTGCATAAATCAAGAGAGAATCAAAGAGGTAGCCTATGTTTTCGCTCACTCTTCGCTAAATGTGAAAGTGATAGGAGTATCCGCTTCCAACATGATTCTTCCATCCAACCGAACCCCCCTCACAATATTCGACCCGACCCGAATTAGTGGCCTAGCAGCCCATCTACGATGCATATAAGTGGCTCCATCTACATCTGGTAATGGCAACCTTGGGTCCCAATCACAGCGGTATGCTGTACCTGAAAGTGCAGATAGAGTAGCCGCTGTACGGTAATTGACAATCCATGGAATTATTGCTAAAAAAGCCTGAACTATATTCGGTGGTTGGAAGAATAATATGAAAGCCATGAAAGGAGAGATTAGTAGGGTTAGCATATCGATGCGCCCAGGCATAGCATTAGTTCCAATCCAAACCGCCAGTAGAGACAGCATTACTCCAAGTGCCAATAATACTGTAGCCAATAAACCCCTATCTTGGAACAGAAGTATGAGTCCTACAACCAATGGGAGAATTGACCAAGCCATCGGGAACAACATCTTGGGGCCCGGCCCCGGTATCGAGACCTCTTCCCATTCCATATTACTGGCTGGTAGCCATTAGACTTGAAGGATTTGCAAAAACAAACGACCTACTGTGAAATTATTACTCATCAAATGGATATGATAGTATCAAATTACGCGCGGCATATACTTCGTCAACGCGTCTGACTTCCGTAGTTATTGGTGCTTGATGAAGAACTTCTGGATCTTCCTGTAAGACTTCAACAAATTTGATTGCAAATTCATCCAGTACTTCCTTAGATTCTGTTTCCGTTGGTTCTATCATCATACATTCAGGTACAATCAATGGGAAGTATACTGTAGGCGCCATGTAACCCTTATCGAGAAGTCCCTTGGCAATATCCATCGCCCCGATTCCCATTTCTTCTTTCATAGGTGCAAGAGAAAGTGTGAATTCATGTTTGACTACATCCGCTGGTGCACCGTCACAAAATAGATGCCTGACACCCTTGGCTTCTGCTTCCTGAATAATCTTGTGGCGAAGATAATTCGCATTGAGAACTGCATGCTCTGACATTGTTTTCAGGTCCTTTCCATAGCGTCGATAAAACGCCCATGAACGGACTACCGCTCCACTATTGCCATGCCATTGCTGGACTTTCCCAATACTGTTCTCTGGCTCTTGCCAATGATACCACCATTCTTGATTGACTACTGTCAAACGGTCTCCAGCCAAAACCGGTCTACGCTTTACAATAGGCCCGGGAAGGAATTCAGCAAGATGTGACTTCACGCCGATTGGACCTGAACCGGGACCTCCACCACCATGTGGTTGACTGAATGTTTTGTGCAAATTGTAATGCACAGCATCGAATCCCATGAGTCCAGGGGAAGTTCTACCGAGAATTGCATTGAAATTAGCACCATCATAGTACATCTGGCCACCTGCTGCATGGACTATATCCGCCGCCTCAGCAATCTCTGGCTCAAACACTCCAAGTGTACTTGGGTTGGTAATCATCATAGCAGCAGTATCATCTCCTACAACTGCTCTAAGAGCATCCAAGTCAATACGTCCATCATCGCCGCTAGGAATCTCAATAATCTCGAATCCAGCCATTGAAGCACTTGCTGGATTTGTTCCATGTGCAGAATCTGGTACGATTACTTTCGTTCTCTGCAATTCACCACGGCCACGGAAGTACTCTTGGATACAGCGCATTGCAGTGAACTCACCTTGAGCACCTGCAACCGGTTGGAGAGTAACCGCATCCATTCCTGCACAAATTCCTAGCATCTCTTGCATTTCATGGAAGATTGCGAGTGTACCTTGGATTTGATGGTCTGGCTGTAGTGGATGAATATCTGCAATTCCTGGCAACTGAGCAATTACTTCGTTGACACGAGGATTATGTTTCATAGTACACGAACCAAGTGGATAGAAACCGGTGTCTATTCCAAAGTTGCGATTGGAAAGCCATGTGTAATGTCTAACCATCTCCGGTTCTGAAATCCGAGGCCATTTTGGTAAATCCTTTCTAATAAGTGAGGAGGGAATCTGGAGATTATCGGTTGACATTATCGGGTCTGGCTGGGAATATCCCTTGCCATTTGCACCGTAGTGCTCGAACAAGTGGCTCATGCACTCACCCCCTTTGTGACAGATACAGACCAAACTGCAAGATGAGCAGCAAGTAATTCAATTTCAGCCGCTTTGGTCTGATCGCTAAATGAGACAAGAAGCCAATTACGTCGTTTAGTATACCAGTTGGACAAATCATATCCCCCAATCAAGCCTTGTGCATCTAGATATGCGATACAATCTGATGCCGCTCCCGGCAACTCTACCACGAATTCATTGTAATGGCTGTTCATTGCATGTGGTAGAGCGATGGTAGGGATTTCGGATAACTTATTCTTAGCTAATTGGCATGCAGCCATATTTCTACCTGCTAACTTTGCCAAACCTTCAGGCCCCAATAGCGACATGTGCATTGCTCCCATCAAAGCGATTAGAGTTTCGTTAGTACAGATATTAGATGTCGCACGATGGCGCCTGATATGCTGTTCCCTAGTAGAAAGTGTTAGACAAAACGCTTCTTTGCCATCAACATCGATAGAACGTCCAACAATACGCCCAGGCATTTGTCGTAGGTACGCCTTTGTGCATGCAAAAATTCCGTAAAGTGGACCGCCATAGGTTATCGGGGAGCCTAATGCTTGACCTTCACCAACCACTATATCGGCCCCATAATTCCCAGGTGCCTCGATTAGCCCTAAACTCACAGGAGCAACTCCTACGATGAAGGCTGTATCTTCCCCAATGATTTCTTTTACACGGGTAAGTCCACCATCGAGAACACCGAGTGGATTGGGCTGTTCAACATAAATTCCACAAGAACCTGCTGCTTCAGAAAGTGATTCAAGGTTGAGTGTACCATCCGAATTATGTCGCAATGCTTTGATGGTTACTCCACCGCCTTGAGTATAATTATGGATTACAGAAACTCGAGAAGGCGGTAATAACTCACTGAGATATATCGTGTCTTTTTGAGTAGCCTTTCGATTGTGAAGCCTAATTGCACAAGTTATTGCTTCAGCTGCAGCAGTTGAACCGTCATAAACTGAAAGATTGGAGACTTCAAGACCAACTAACTCGCTAATCAATGTCTGAAACTCCCACATTGCTTGTAGCATTCCTTGGCTAACTTCTGGCTGGTAAGGAGTATAAGATGTCAGAAATTCGCCACGGCTAATCAATTGGAATACACTGGCGGGGACATAATTACGATTCAATCCAGCACCAAGGAAATTTACTCTATCTCCCAAAGCCACGTTTGCACCTAAAATTCTACGTGCATCTGCAATTATTTCTTCTTCGGATTGTGGACCACGCAGAGGAAGTTCCGCCTTCATCCTTACCGTTTCGGGGATGTCTGCAAACAAATCATCCATAGATGACATGCCCATTGCATCTAGCATCTCTTTTTCGCGTCCGAGATTGGGTAGTTGGTCGACCATATGCCTGCCTCCAGTATACTCGCAGCGCGGACCCAACATGAATGTTGGTTTAGTAGAAGAGTCTAATCTTGCCACTTTGTCCAAGTTCCGTCGCCATTTTGGTACCAATTATTGCCATCGTTTGCTTTGAACCAAACAGTTCCATTTTCATCAGGGTCAAGGTAATCTCCCGCTGGCAAATCTTCCCATGAGTCGACTGCATTCAGTTCCGAACCAAGGTCTTCATCTTCGGCTATTGACGATGGTACATCCTCTTCGGAAGTGGGTATATTGGTCAATGCCTTTGGAGCAGTCTGCTTCTTCTTAGGCTGCGGCTTTTTATTCATCATCAGCACAATAACACAAATTAATGCTAATACTACAACGCCACCGATAATACCAATCATAGTCGTTGTACTCATTCCTTCAGTTTCACTTCCAGCCGTATCATCTACCGGTGACTTACCACCATCACTCGGCTCTGAAAGTAAACAGCCGGGATAATTGACATCATCGTCGAAGCGCCCATCAGGTGCAACAAGTGGGCACATGTCAGCCGAAGTTGCATTTTCTACGAAAATACCAGGCCAAGTTTCATCGCGAGTTTCATTCCATTCGGAATTACCCCAATTATCCCCAAATCCATCAGCATCGGTATCAAACCATTGAGTTGGATCTAGTGAGAACATATCGGGCCCATATCCAAGTGAAGCCCATTTGCTGGATGTCCAAAAGGCATCAGGGTCTGAATAACCATCCCCATCTATATCTGGACATCCATATCTGTCAATGGTAGATGTACCTTCATCCTCAGTACAAAAATCTACCATTAACCCTTCGAAGTTATCGCCATATCCATCACTATCAGCATCAGCCCATTGACTCGGCTCATCGATGAAAGCATCGGCGCCTTGGGCTATGCTCCACGAAATCTCAGGGTCTGAATATCCATCGCCATCAGTATCGATACAACCGATGCGGTCTATGTTTGAATCACCGAAGAAGAAGGGACAGTCGTCTGGATTATTACCTGCCGGATTATCACCATACCCGTCCCCATCTCCATCATTCCATTGAGTTTCATCTTGGAAGAATGCATCGACTGAATCTGCCCAACCATCTGAATCAAAATCTGGACAGCCTTTCATTCCGCCGAGAGTCGCTGTGCCCTCTTGTAATGGACAGAAATCAACAAGATCTGAGAAACCGTCGTTATCATCATCACTATCTTCTCTATCATCAAGACAACCATCACCATCATTGTCGTTGGTTGTATTCTTCCTCCAATGCGTAATACCATTAGGGCATAAATCGACTTCGTTAATGACGCTATCATTGTCATTATCATTGTCCTCGTTGTCATTTCTACAACCATCTCCATCTCGGTCATTAGACTGACTGGAATTCCAGCCGACCTCACCTCTTGGGCATTGGTCGCTAGCATCGAAAATACCATCATTGTCGTCGTCTGGGTCTTCGTTTGAACCCTCATCTTCACAACCATCGTTATCCTTGTCGGTTTGGACTGCTGACGTCCAATTCAATGCTCCTTGGGGACAATCGTCTACAGCATCATCGATACCATCACCGTCGTCATCACCATCACAAATATCACCGGCTCCATCATCTTCAAAGTCCTCCTGATTTATGTTGGAATCAAATTGGCAATTGTCGTCAACATCTAACACACCGTCGCCATCATCATCGGTATCTTCGTCCACATCCCGACAGCCATCACCATCAAAATCGCTGGCTAAATCAACTACCCAATCAAGAACACCTGTAGGGCAATTATCGACATTGTCCAAAATACCATCATTATCATCGTCAGGGTCTTCTTCGATATCTTTGCATCCATCTGCATCATAATCGAGTGTAGTATTGGATTGATTCCATTCGGTTACACCGTAACCACAATCATCCAACACATCATGTAAACCATCATTATCATCATCGGTGTCACAAGCATCACCCTTCAAATCAGAATCAAAATTACTTTGATTAGAGTTAGGTGTGTTCAAACAATTGTCGGTATAATCGGTAATACCGTCATCATCTTTGTCATGTTGGAACTTCCAAACGAAAATATCCTGATCGGTAGCTGTTCTTGGAGTTGCTCCAAACCAAACCGTCCCACTGAAGTCGCCGCCTGCGATTATGGAACCATCAGCCATTGACAATAGTGCACCTGTTGTATCATTATCTGCTCCTCCAAAACTAATTGCCCATTGGAAATCGGAATCATAATCAATTTGTGCGATGAAGGCATCATACTTGTTGTTAGTAGTCGAATTCTTTTGCAGATTGGTTGTACCAAATTTCATAGTATCCAAATGATTTCCACCAAATTGAATTTGCCCTTTCGCATTTACCGAAAGTGCTTGAATTCGGTCATCACCAGCACCACCAGCATGATAAGACCACATTTGACTTCCATTCGAATCATACCGTAGTAACAATACATCCCAATCGCCTTGCCCACTGATAATTGTACCTCCCTGCTTTTTGTAGGTTTGAAGGAAATTTCCACCAACTACAACGCCACCATCAGGATGAAGAATTATATTGTTGAAATAAACTCCACAGTTTCCAAAACATTGGCTCCCGGCAGTATTTTCACCCCAAATGAACAAGCCTGTATCTGAATATTTTACAACAAATCCGGCATATGTAGATTCTGGGTTAGAGGTGAAGTTACCATCTCCCCATTCTTCAAGTCCAGTGTTATAACCTGCAATATATGCATCATTGGTTGATGGCTCAACCACAATCTGATAAGGAATACTATTTCCTGTACCAGTGGTATCCTTAGCCCATTCCCATAAGAAGGAACTTGTATTGAAATATGCAACAAAGAATCGAGCATTTTCAGAATTACTACCTGCTGTCAGCATAGTTGGACCGAATTCTGTTTCGTTTTGGTAGTAGCCAGTGACATAGAGATTATCATTATTATCTGCAGCTAGATCCCATCCTACGTCAACATCAAATCCACCAAATTTCATGGCCCAGTCAAATTCTCCAGTACTATTTATTCGTGCTAACCATCCATCAAAACCAGTAGTAGACACGGTGTTATTGCCAAAACCGACAGTACCTTGGAAGTATCCAGTTCCATATACGTTATCGTTGGAATCTACTGTAACTCCACGACATTCATCGTAGTATAGTGCTGTTCCAGCAGATACGGCCCATATCCAAGAACCTGTTTTTGATAACTTAGCAAGAAGAATATCTCCCTCTCCTTCGGTATGAACCTGTATTGTGCCAAAATTTGAAACTTGGTAAATTGTACCGCAGATAATGACATTCCCTTGTGAATCAAATATCATTTCATAAATTTCATCATCATCTTGAGAACCCCCTGCTGCAGACCAATTTGTATTGGCACCCCTGCCTAGGCCAACTGAATTTAATGCCTCTAATTGTGGTAATGTTAATTCAGAGTCATCAATCATTTTGTCATTGATAATTATTTCATCATAGGCTTCAATCACCGAACCAGTCTGTGAGATTGCAGGGATTATTGAAAGTAGGAAGCAGGTTAGAATCCCAATAGCAATCATGCGGCGCATGAAATAGCGTAGCGCTTACCCTTCATCAAGTCAACGCCCCTTAGGGGCGTTATCAGATGAACGGTGGACGAACAATAATCGCTCTAATTTTTTTGCGAGGGGAGGCCACAATCATGACCTCATCACCAGGCTCAACACCGGCGATATATCCCATCCCAATTCCAGTGCGGTCTAGGGATGGCGCTGGAGCTCCACTGGTGAGTGTGCCAATCAAATTGCCATCAACATCTTCCACACCTTTACCACCTCTAGGGAGAGGTCCTCTTTCCAGTTGCTTGACCCCCCACCATTTTGCATCATTAGCATCATGCGATATAACTCGGCTACGCCCGATAAATTCGTGTTCGACATCAAGCCCAAAGGGCACATTAGTCTCCCAAGAATCTCGATGTAACAATGGATTGTCGTCCAATTTCGGAGATGCGAAATCGACACCCGATAATAAGAATCCTTTCTCTAATCTCAATGTGTCTCTAGCACCTAATCCGATAGGTGTCGTACCAGCTTGAATTAGTGCGCGCCACAGAGTTGGCGCATCTTCGTTTGGCACGAATATTTCGTATCCTGCCTCACCGGTATACCCTGTACCTTGAATCCAACCATTAATCCCCAGTGGGTTTTCTGCAATAAGAGACCACTTGAATCGCCCCACATGGTTTTCATGCCCCAAAACTGCTTCACAAATGGATTTTGCATTAGGGCCCTGTAATGCAAGAATACTGGTTTGAGGTGACAAATCTTCCAAAACTATTGAGCCGTCTTCAGGTAGTACTGAATTAAACCATTTCCACATCACAGGAATCATACTAGCATTTGGCACTCCAAGGATTTCTTTGTCGGAAACAACTGCAAAAATCATGTCATCTATCAAAAGTCCATCATTATCGAGAAAGTGAGTATAAGCACATCTCCCAGGGGATATCGCTGAACACTTTTGAGTGGCTATTGACTCTAACCACTCCCTTACACCGTCACCACTAAATCTGAATGAACCCATGTGTGACACATCGAATAATCCTGCGCCTGAACGGCATGCAAGGTGCTCTTCAGTAATGTTCGAATACCAAATTGGCAATTCGAATCCGTGGAAATCGACAATGTTTGCCTCGAGCGAAACATGCTCATCATAGAGCGGCGTTCGAACTGGAGCCCCCTCACCCATGCTTCTTTGGCAGTGCACGCAGCATTAAATCTCACTGATGGAAATTTGCGATTCTATTTTCCAGAATTACGCATTATAGACCAGTTTTTTCGCCCTAACCCTTCAAGAGCGACCCCTGTAAGAATCCCCCAAATCGAAGGTGATTCTATCTTCAGCCACAATAAGACGGCCATCGCTAAAAATGCTAAAATCCAGTGATGCACCCATATCGATTTATTTCGTGCATGGAATTTTAAATTTTCAGTAACCCACCTAGTGATTGCAAAGCCACATATCATTGCGACCGAATAGAATGCGAATTCCATAAACAAAGGGGCCTGTTTGGAGACTATAACCCCTTTTCAACATTTAAGCACTTGATTGACTCGTTGATTTTGAGGAGTATTAAATTTCACCTGAAAACGGAATCCCGCGGATAATATCATCTCCATGTTGAATAGTTTCAGCAATAAACCCCCTCAACATTTCTTCTGTAACTGCTGGATTTGAAATTACTGGCCTGAGTATCACATCATCACCGATTTCGGAACTTGAAGCCATAAATCGCCCTGACCTGATAATTCGGTCTCTGATTTGCCGGTTGACATCATTATGGTCGATTCCCTCTGAAGTATATCTCATGCATACATTCGACCAGGATCTAGCCGACATCATTTCGAGCTTGTCTTCGGATTCCACTAATGATTGAAGATAGTCAGCCAAGCCAACATAAGATTCCACTAACCGAGCCCATCCGGCATCGCCCTTTTCCCTCCAGGCCAAGAATAGTTTCAGTGCATCGTTGCGCCTTCCACATTGCAAACTAATCCGGCCGAGGTCTACATCCTCACTTTCGCCATGGAACAGATAGTGAGCAACATTGCCATGTGAACAGATTGTGCGCAAAATCTCGGGTCGCTTAATCAAAAATGCTGAACAAATTAATGGAATCCCCATCATCTTATGCGCATCCCAACAAATAGAATCTGCTAGTTCGATTCCATCCATTAGAGTGCTATGCTTTACACTGAACAGGCAAGAACCACCCCATGCAGCATCAACATGGAACCAAATCCCATAGTCTGAACAGATTTCAGCCATTTCTTTTACTGGATCAAATGCACCCCTAACCGTAGTTCCTGCTGTCGCTACTACGCAAAATGGAATCTGGTCATTGATTTTGGCACGCTCAATCTCTTCAACCAATTTGTCACAACGCATTTTCCCCTCCATATCGCAAGGTACTTTGATGACATTATCAAATCCGATTCCCAATACATTAGCTGCCATTAATACTGAATAATGAGCCTCTGCAGAAACAAAGCAAACTAATTTGTCACCACTAAACCCACGTCTTTGGCCAAGAGGGTCTACCTGATGACGGGCACACATCATTCCAATCATATTACCATTGGAGCCACCGGTCGTCAGAGTGCCATTACCATCACTAAATCCAACAATTTCACACATTCGGCGAATTAGAGCCTGTTCTATTAGCGTGGCCATAGGGGCCAACTCGTATGTATACATCGAGTTATTAGTAAGGCTTGCAATTATCTCTCCTGCAAGTGCAGAGATATTTATGCCCCCCCATAGAGGATTCATAAATCCAGGATGGTTTGTACGAATACTATAGCGGAGATATTGATCGATATCTGTAATTACAGATTCCATCCCCCTACCTTCCAATGGGAGATTGAAATCTACTGTTTTTCTAAGACTGGATTGGGAGATAGAATCCACAATGGAGTCTGAGCCTTCAAGGTACGAACGAATTCTAATGAGTACAGCATCTAGGAAATCGTCGGTGCTGATAGAAACTCCTCCAGTTGATGCCCTATGAAAGACGGGTTTAGAACCCTGCGACACATGGGCCTTAATTGGTGCTAGATGAGAAGTATGGTGAAATGCCATTGTGTCTATTGTTTGTTGGCCATAATCCAAGTCAACATTCATGGGATTCCGGACACTACTATTCACAGCCATCCAATCGGTTTTGGAAATTACTGATCGAGTCGGGTATTGTTGCTGGTGATATTGAAACCGTTAATGACGACTTATTGGTACAACAATTCCGCATCGGATTCACAGATGTAATTAGGGTACCAAATAGTGATTCTACGGGCCTTAAAAGGCACGATTTCGTAGAGCAGCGAGACTTTTTTTACAAACGCATATTATCTCATGCAAAACGGGTAAAAGCACCTCCTGAGCGTATTGCATTTGTTGGAAAGAGGCAGTATTCAATGCTCTTTGATCCACCACTAAATCGTGTCGAATTGGGCTTGCAGAATTTAGTTCCACCTCACTTCCCATTTGATGCCCAAATTTGGGTTCTGTCGTCGCCTTCTGGACGTGCAGCCATGACTTGGAAGGAACGGTTGAGTCCATATCAGGAGTTAAGTGAATCTATGCATGGTGCATTTTCCACTAGTAACATTGAATAGTTAGGTGTTGAAGCATCGTCCATGCTGGGCACTGATGGCGCTACGTGGCTTGAACGACTACACATGCAACTTGCCAGGAATTTACGTTCAGCAGACTGGTCACAGGCAGATATTGCTAACATAATGGGGTCTACACAATCAACAATCTCACGAATGGCGTATCGAGATTTGCCCAATTTAGCGGGAACTTCGGATGAGGCTACAATTGATGGCTGGGCCCATGAAATCTCCATGGCCCTCAGGCAGTTAGGGCCTCAATCAAAACCAAGCCGTACGAGATTTGTAATGGAAATTGCATTCGCACCAGGTCAAGTTCTGAGATTTGACAAGTCCTTGACGGGTACTGACTTAGATTCTGATCAAGAACAAACAGCACTTCTAAAGAGATTAGAGTGGGCTGTATCTAGAATAGATGTTAATCGATTGAAGCAAATGATGCCAGCTGTAGGGATGAATATTGCATGCTGTTTGGAATCATCTCGGTCTACTGCTGAGGTTGCTGCATTCCCCGGAAAGGTAACCATTGTTGAAAACAAATTACGCCATCACGAAACACCGGCATTTGGAACATCCAACCATCTAGCAAACATGCTTCTTGCTGCTAGGACTCACGATAGAGCCAAAACATCGATTCTGAACATTCACCCTGGTAATGATAAAGATGCAATTGAAACAATGTGTGAAGAATTAGATTTGAACCTAACATTTGCCCCCAAGGGTGAACTTGTCCCCCACCAAGGAATCGATATTATTCTAGATGAAGGTGCATTTGGTTGGGAGCCCGCATTGTATATTTTGGCGCATAATCCATTGGAATTAGTGGATAGAATGCACCGCATCATATCAATATTAAATTGAGTGATTATTATGAAAATTTATTCTTTATACGTAGTTTTTATCTTGGCAACAATGACTTTGTCGGGATGTGTTAGTCAAAAAATAGATGATGGAGGCATTATAGCCCCCAGCAAATATAAATGGATTGATGACGGTGAATTAGTCATTGTTACCTATGATGTCTATGGGCTAACCGATGCTATGCTTGAAGAATTTGAACGCCAAACTGGATACGAGGTTAGCTTACTGAAACTTGATGATGCAGGTTCAGTGCTTGACCATCTACTCCAGCATAAGGGTCAACAAATTGCAGATATTGCAATTGGCATCGACAACACCTATCTCCAAACTGCTCTCGATAATAATGTGCTTTGGGAACATAATGCTGTTTTGACTAATATCTCTGATTCAGCACTCCTACCTTATGATGGTGCACATGCGGCACCATTTGATCAAGGCTACATCTGTCTAAATTATGATTCAAATGTAATTGATGGTGAGAACTATACTGTGCCGCAGAATCTTTGGGATTTAACAAATGAAGAATGGAGCGGGAAGATTG
>Ga0315324_10000421_pt1 | contig 14747 bp, 15 predicted proteins | sample M150021515metaG_FD_203919 | JGI IMG/M metagenome (GOLD analysis project Ga0315324, IMG submission 203919) | Ammonia-oxidizing marine archaeal communities from Monterey Bay, California, United States - M1 500m 21515 | ecosystem: Environmental > Aquatic > Marine > Intertidal zone | place: USA...
GTCGTGGCGACGCCGATTGCAATGTTATTGCTTTGCGGCAGGCTACCCGTCCCGAATGAACTTATTACCGTCGCGACCGCAAAGAACACGGCCAGCCATTTCATGTTTAGCCGGCGCTCCATCACATACATTGGACCACCGATGATATGACCCTCGTCATCCACCATCCGATATTTATGGGAAAGCGTGACTTCTACAAACTTAGTGGTCATACCGAAAAATGCGGTCATCCACATCCAGAACAAAGCCGCTGGCCCGCCCAGATAAATCGCAAGCGCGACCCCACCAATGTTACCGGTGCCCACCGTGCCTGAAATAGCTGTCGCCAGCGCCTGGAAATGGGTGGCATCGCCTTTAGAATCATCTTTATCGTATTTGCCGCGAACGATACGGAGCGCGTGGTTAAAGAATCGTAATTGCGGGAACTTCAGGTAAAGCGTAAAGAAGATTCCCGTCCCCAACAGAAGAAACGGGAAATACTGCGCAGACCCCAGATAGGAATCGAACAGGTTGAGCAAAGATGTCAGATCATCGTTCACTGATATTCCTCAGGTGTCATTGAGCGTCATGTCGAGTGGTCGACAATAACAAAATTCCATCAGTGGGTCTTGGGCAGTGTCATCCGTATTTTGAGTCCCTGCTCATCCTTACCGCTTGAATCCGCCAACACAGTTTGATCAACGCCTCCCAACACCATCAGGATCATTGCATCCACGACATCATCCCGTGCAACCAGTTTCCTGGGGTATTTCCGCAGTGCGAGATCATAATACTCATGAACCGGCTCGTAGTAAGACGCCAGAATGTTGAGGCGCTCCGCTATTCCATCGCGTGTTTTTTTCGAATGGTGGGGGCCATCAGGTGACAACAGGTAGAAGGCAAGTTCCGGATGCGATTCATATACCTGCTCTTGTAATGAAGCGTCGCTGCAGAGAAGCTGGTCCACCTCGCGGATTTTCGAGCAGATGTTCCAGGTTTGCCTGGAGAGCTTTTTCCCCAGATACCGCGAATTCGTTTTACAGGCATCTTCGTATGAAGAAGCATAGACGGCCTGCCTGCACGGAACTGGAAAAAGACTCCCAGACCTTCCTGGCAACAGCTTCCTGGCCTGCGGTTCAATATCTCGGGGGAATTTGTCAGGCAACCCCATGGGAATGTCTACCAAGAGAATCTTCTTCGGATGCGCCTTCAACAACGCCCCAAAAGAACAAAATAGTTCCACAGGCTGACCCATAGAAGCCAGCAACCAGCCCCCGGCGCAACCATCTACACCACCGATGCCTACTACATCGACATCTGCACCAACGGGGCCCAACTTACTCAGGAACCACCTCTCGCATCGTCACAAACTCTTCTGCCGTCGTGGGATGAATCCCAACGGTGGCATCGAATTGCTCTTTGGTTACACCCATTTTTACCGCAATCGAAATACCCTGGATGATCTCTCCGGCATCGGATCCCACCATATGCACGCCCAGCACTTTATCTGTCTGCCTGTCGACAATGATCTTCATCATAAACTTTTCATCACTACCACTGAGCGTGTGTTTCATCGGCCGAAAGACAGATCGATAAATATCAAGTTCCCGGGCGCTATCGCTGGCCTCAGCTTCGGTCAATCCAACGGTACCCACATTAGGTTGGCAAAAAATCGCGGTCGCAACGTTATCGTAAGCCATCACCTTACGCTGACCGAGAAATTGTGTACTGGCAAAACACATCGCCTCGCCAATCGCCACCGGTGTTAACTGCAAACGATCGGTAACGTCACCCAGCGCAAATATGTTTGACTCACTAGTGCGGAATTCCTCGTCGATAACAATGGCACCGTTGTCCCGCTGCGCTACGTCTACATTTTCCAGACCTATATCCGATACAGCAGGCGCCCTTCCAGTGGCATAAAGCACCAGGTCGGTTTCCATCGACTGGCCGCTCTCAAAGTTCACCGTAAAAGTACCGTCAGCATTTTTATCAATGTTTTTTACCTGGGTCCGAAAGGCCAGATGAATATCTTTTTTCTCCAATTCACCTCTCACCATCTTGCGGATATCGATATCGAAATGACGGAGAAACAACTCTCCCCGATAAGATAACGTCGTATCGACCCCAAGGCCGTTGAATATCCCGGCAAACTCAACAGCGATGTAGCCACCGCCCACCACCAGTGCACGCCTGGGAAGTGACTCAAGGAAGAAAGCCTCGTTAGAGGTAATGACGTGCTCTCTGCCAGGAAAGTCAGGCACCGTTGGCCATCCACCCGTTGCGATTAGTATTTTGTCGGTCGAAATGACCTTATTATTAATCTCAATATGGTGTGTATCCTTGATTCTTGCCCGGCCATCGAAATGCGTGACCCCGGCGTTATCAAGCATGTCTTTGTAAATACCATTGAGTCGTGATATCTCGGTATTCTTGTTTTTTAGCAGCACTGGCCAATCGAAATCCGGCCTGGCGTTACCCCAGCCAAACCCCTCCGCATGCTGGTAATCTTCAGAATAATGTGACGCATAGACGAACAGCTTCTTTGGAACACATCCGACGTTTACACAGGTACCCCCCATGTACTTTTCTTCAGCGGTAGCCACCCTCGCTCCATAATTGGCACTCATACGCGCGGCTCTAACACCACCGGAGCCAACTCCAATGACAAACAGATCAAAATCATACTCAGACATATTCACTTCCTGGGGATCACCTTATAATTCTTTCAAACCAGGCGCTGTTCAACCACCGCACTCTTAAGCCACTACACTTTTTTGTCCATGGCACTTTCAAGCCGAAACAATGCAGCTTAACATCGCTGACCGTACCTGATGAATAACCTAAACGGCAACATGAGATTTCCACTAATAGAGTTCAACAATAACGCAGTGGTTACCGCGGATATCGACGTTAATTCGAATCACCTTAGGCTTCGATACTCAATCGCCGTCACCCGGGGTTTGGTCTGGCCGGAATTTACCGCGCTCGAGAGAAAAGATGAACTGTGGAAATCCACCTGCCTTGAACTGTTTCTCTCGTCACCAGATGATCCGTCCTACCTTGAAATTAACCTCTCACCCTGTGGTGCCTGGAATAGTTACTCGTTCTCCAGCTATCGAGAGGGTATGAAAACAGCGCCTGACACTGAGCTGGTCGAATTCCAGGTTGACAGCCCAGGCGTCATTACGGCTTCCTTCCGTATTGGCAGACTTTCTAATCCTGCCTTGTTTGGACCCGCCACAATCCTAGCGGACAAAGACGGCAGTCTTCGTTATTTTTCAACAGAGCACGGTGAGACACCTGATTTTCACGATCGGGAACATCATGTGCTTGTTGCCACTGATGACTTATAGTATTGCGCTATGACATTCCTGTTCGGTATCGATGTACTTCTTGAGGATGAAGCTAAGCTAAAACGGCTTCGTTCTGCAAGGATTGGGCTGGTGGCCCACCCTGCATCCATTAACAGCGCAAACACGCATAGCGTTGATGCCCTGATGGATGCCGGGTGCAATATCGTCCGCGCTTTCGGACCGCAACACGGCATGCGAGGTGACAAGCAGGACAACATGATTGAGTCTGAGGATTATCTTGACCAGATTCATCAGCTACCGGTAATCAGCCTCTATGGTGAACATCGGCATCCAACAGATGAAATGCTGCAGGATTTGGACATCATCCTGTTCGACCTGCAGGACATTGGATGCCGCATCTATACGTACATCACGACGCTGTTCTATTTCACAGAAGCCTGCAGTCGCCTTGGGAAAGAGCTCTGGGTACTGGACCGGCCCAACCCGGCCGGGCGACCCATCGACGGCTTATACCTTGAATCCGGCGAACAGAGCTTTGTAGGTTGTGCGCCAATGCCGACTCGCCATGGACTTACTGTCGGCGAACTGGGTTTATGGTTCGCCACCCAACAGACCCATGAACTGGATCTGTCGATAATTAAGATGACGGGCCACAACCCCGGGCAGGGTCCTGACTATGGCTGGCCCACGAACGCTCGCCCGTGGATTAACCCGAGCCCAAATGCCGCCAGCATCAACATGGCCAGAATTTTCCCAGGGACCGTGCTACTGGAGGGAACCACCCTGAGCGAAGGCCGTGGAACAACGACACCGCTTGAAGTCATTGGTGCGCCAGACTTGCCCATTAATAGTTTGCTGGCCGACCTGACATCCCGGGCTCCCCTCTGGCTGGGTTCCGCATACCTACGCGAGTGCTTTTTTACCCCCACATTTCATAAACATGTTGACCAGGTGTGTACGGGGCTTCAGATCCACACTGATTACCCGGCCTACGACCATAAAGAATTTAAACCCTACCGATTGATCGCCGGTTTGCTGAAATCCCTGAGGCATATTGAACCAGCGTTCGATATATGGCGGTTCCACCCCTACGAGTACGAACTTGGCCGCAAGCCTATCGACGTCATCAACGGCGGTCCTGGTCTACGAACCTGGGTTGATGATCCGAATCAGGGCTTCGATGTTTTCGAAGCGCAACTCAGCGAGGCTGAAAATCGCTGGAAAGAAGAACGCCGACCGTTCCTCCTGTACCCCTTTTAATCCTTCCCTGGAATTCCATGGTAGAATCCGCGGCTTTTCGCGATAGACAAAGGCTGCCCAATGACCAACGCTTACAAGATTGCTCTACTACCAGGTGATGGCATCGGACCAGAAATTATGGCCCAGGCAACGCGGGTGTTTGACGCGCTTCAATTAAAACGCGACGTATCATTCGAACTGATTAGCGCGCCTTTTGGCGCCCACGCGTACTTCGAAGAAGGTAAAGCATTCCCGGACGCCACCAAGGTGGTTTGTGATGAGGCAGATGCGATCCTCAAGGGACCGGTCGGTCTGTCCTATGAGCAATCAAAGAAAATACCTGTTGAAGAGCAGCCCGAACGGGGGGCAATCCTGCCGCTGCGTGCCCGCTACAACACCTTCGCCAATTTCAGGCCTATATTCCTTTCTAAGGATATGGCGCACTTCTCACCGCTCAAGCCCGAGATCATTAAAGAAGGAATCGATATTCTGCTGATTCGTGAGCTCGTCGGTGGTCTTTACTTCGGCAAGAAAGAACGCGGCATCAATAAGGATGGCCAGCGCTATGTTCATGAAATCCTTGAATATACCGAGGAACAAATTCGCCAGGTGCTGATAGTAGCGTTTGAGCAAGCCCGTTCACGCAAGAAAAAGCTTCACAATATCCATAAAAGCAATGTCCTGATTTCCAGCGTTTTGTGGAACGAGGTTCTCGATGAGGTTCATCAAGACTACCAGGATATCCAAGTCATTCACCTGCTGGTTGACGCCGCGGCAACGGCCCTGTGCCTGAATCCTGGTCAATTTGATGTCATGGTCATGGAAAACATGTTCGGCGATATTTTGAGCGACCAGGGCGGCGGCATACTCGGTTCACTGGGCCTGATGCCTTCCGCCTGCATTGGACCTGATAAAGCCTATTACGAGCCTTCCCATGGCTCTGCGCCGGATATCGCGGGGAAGAATATCGCTAACCCCTATTCCATGATCGGCTCAGTCGCCATGATGTTGGAGATGAGCTTCGGCATGAAGGAAGAAGCAGGATTCGTTTGGGAAGCGATGCGAAGTGTATTTGAGTCCGGTTACTCGACTGCGGACCTGTCTAAATCCAGCGATAACATTGAACTGGTAGCCACCGATGTTTTCGGCGACCTGGTGATGGCAAAGCTCGAAGAATTACTCTAGGGAACATCTGATTGACTGCATTTTTTTGTGAGGGCAAGGCGAACCCGCACGCAGAAAATCGCGAATGGTCTTAATTTCGCGAGGTTTCGAGTACGGGTTCAACGCAGCCATCGCGGGAAAAGGCTTTAATCAGATGTTCCCTAGAGCTGGCCGATAGTGTCATAAACAGAGAACAGCATTACCATCGCGGCCAGCCACCCCCAACCGATAAACACCCACATAATTAGCGGCTGTTCGAACAGATCTCCGAGAACGTTAACGACTGAGTCAACGATAAAGAATTTGAGAACGGCTTTAATCCAATCTAATACAAACATTTTTGTGCCTTTACTTGAGCCAACCAGGGTGGCGAACCGCGCGTATTCTACCGCTGCGTGACTATTTTTAAAAGAAGCCGCAGGTTATTTAAAAACCGGCCTGGCAGCTTCAAAGGCGATGAAACGCTCGACTTCAGCGCCAATCTCCTCAAATACACCCGTCATATTAATGTTTTCCTTAAACTGGACTCTTTTCGAGAACAGGGTCACCGGAAAAACATAGTTTTCGGTCTTTTTCCAACGTAACGCCTTGCTTGTCCCAATATCATCCTCGTAGCTCACCCAACCCAACCCGTACTCCTTAACGAGAAGGTCACCGAAGACAATACCCAGGCTCTGCAATCCCCTTACGTCGTCGCGACTAATAGCTTTTCGGTCCACGAGACTCTGCAGGACGTCCAGATCAGATTTATCGCCTTTCAGAGTCAAAATGCCAAGCCGTCTGGCAATCAGATCCATGGTCTCCCTGCGTTGGGTATCCAGAGAATATCGCTGTCCCAGGGACAACTCTTTGACTGTCGCCGGTACCTCTTCGACATCAAACTCGTATCTTTCCAACTCTTCCGAAGTCAGTTCACGCAGACCAGATTCTTCCGCCGCAGCGAAATCCAGGGTCAACAAGCCAGGTAAAATCAGTAAAAATTTGGAGATGGTGGTCACAACTACTCTCTTTCTCTCAAGGAGTGTTGATTTTAGGCTAGAATCCGCACACTACAAGCAGGAGTCGAGCAACCTGAATCAGCAGCTCATCGAAAAGGTCTATTCATCGGATAGTCAGTTCAGTCTAGCGATCACCGGTGGTGGGACTAGTGCCATTGCCAGCCTGTTTGGGGTTGCCGGGGCTTCAGCTACCCTGCTCGAAGCAACGGTACCGTATCATTCCGCCGCGCTGGGTCGTTTTGTTTCAGCTTCTAGTCCCCAGGGGTGTAACACTCACACGGCCAGGGCCATGGCCATGGCCGCCTATATGAGTGCACGAAATATAAGGCCCGAAAACAACGTCATCGGCGTTGGTTGTACCGCGGCTATTGCAACCAACCGCGCGCGAAAGGGCACCGACAGATGCCATATAGCAGTGCAGGCTGCTGGATTTACCACTATCTATGACATTGATCTCAATCGCGAAGACGACAGGAAAGAGCAGGAAACTATTTGTCGAAATGCGATCATAGCGGCAATGGCCTGTGCCGTTGATGTTTCGATTGAACCATCGGGCATAGGCACCAGGACCAGGCATATTGATGCTGAAAAACCCTGGGTGGATCTGCTTGCAGGTGACATCGATTCAACCTCAACGTCCGCAAACCCCTGTGTTTTCCCGGGGGCCTTTAACCCTATTCATGATGGTCATCGGGGCATGATCAGCTCCGCCAGGGATATGCTGGGCCAGGATGTAACCCTGGAGCTATCCATCCGCAATGTAGACAAACCACCACTGGATTTCCTGACCATGTCAGAACGATGTACCGATGAATTTGACCTGGTCTTCAGCAACGCCCCAACCTTTGTAGAGAAATCAGCAATCTTTCCAGACAGTGTGTTTGTTGTGGGCCTTGATACGATAGCCAGGATAGATGAGACCCGGTACTACGGCTCTGAAACCGCTCGTAACAAAGCACTGGCAACTATGGCAGGACGTGGCGCCCGGTTTCTTGTGTTTGGACGACAGACTAACGAAAGCTTTAATACACTGGCGGACGTTTCATTGTCGAAAACACTTAAGGACATGTGCACTGGCGTGACTGAAGATCAGTTTCGCCACGACATCAGCTCCTCCGAAATTAGATCACGATGAGGAGGCTCGACAACTACCTTGGACTGACGGTTGCCACCATGACACTGCTGGCCTCAGCAGGGCTAATCAGCCTGTTCGTCATTTTTACCTTTCTGGACCAAATGAGCGACATAGAGCAGGACTACAACCTGATCGCCGTCATCAAGTATGTCTCGTATAGTATTCCAAGAATGTTTTACGAGACCGTACCGTACGCCGCATTAATAGGAAGCTTAACCGGCCTTGGTATCCTCGCCAGCAACAGCGAACTGATCATTATGAGGTCTGCCGGTGTTTCGACATGGCAAATCGCCATCGCCACGATGAAACCTGCGCTGGTGTTTATCATCGCTGGTTTACTGGTCGGGGAACTGATACTCCCGGATTTTGAGCGAACCGCCCGTGCCTCTCGTGAAAAGGCGATGGAAGGCGACATTACCCCCAATGGGGGATTCTGGTATCGGGAAGGCAACCGATATATGCACTTCAGTACGGTCAGCCATGAGGGAGTGCTTGGAAACATCAGCCAGTATTTCCTGGATGCCGAACAGCAGTTGCAAAAAACCCTGTGGGCAGAGTCAGCCTTGCATATTTCACCAACGGAAAACGACGATACGAGCTACTGGAGAATGGACAATGTCATTGTCACAGACTTAAATGCCTCAAATACAAGGGAACACCACTCGCAACTAAAATGGTATTCCGAACTGAGTCCCCAATTACTGAGCACTGAAATTCTTGTTGAACCGGACAAAATGTCCATCGTCGAGCTTCGGCGAAAGATTAAGTACATGGAATCCCAGGGTCTGAATCCCAACAATTTCCAACTCGGCTTGTGGACCAAAACCTTCCAACCCATTGCATCCCTGAGCCTTGTATTCGTCGCCATCTCATTCATCTTTGGCCCACTCAGGGAAACCACCATGGGGATGAGAGTTGTCAGCGGGCTGGTGACCGGTATTGTTTTTAAATTTGTGCAGGACCTTCTATCCCCTGCCAGCCTCGTGTTTGGGTTTCCACCACTGATTGCAACGGCAACACCGATTCTTATATGCCTGGTTGCAGGTTACGTCTTACTAAAGCGGGCAAACTGATGTCGGAGTTTTTTACTCAGTGGTTGCCGCACGCAGGAACTGCATTGGTATTTGCTTCGGTTGCAACGGTTATTGTCAGACGCTTCATTGCCAACCGAGCTGCACAGCGCATTATTTTCGGATCTATGTTTCTGGCATGCCTGGTACCCCTGCCAGAATTCAGCCTATCCCACTACATAAGAGTGTTGACCGGCGACCTTTCAATCACCGGGTTTATTATCCTTGGACTGGCTGCCTGTCAATCCCTCAGGTCTGACGAATCCAGGCCAAACCACGCGCCACTGCTGGCACCGGCAGCCGCAATTGTACTGGTCTCTCTGGTTCTTTACCCCACGGCCCTCGGTCTCACTTATTTTGACCTGTACGCGTTCGGATACTATCCAATCATCCTGGGCCCAATAATATTCGTACTGTTTGCCAGTGCGTTATGGTTTGGCTTAACGTTATCTGCGGTACTGCTCGCGACAAGTTTCCTTGCCTTCGCATTGGGTATTTTAGAATCTGATAATTTATGGGACTACCTACTTGACCCTGTCATTGCCGCATACGCTCTCTATCTGGTGATAAAAAACCGTCACCAACTGACAAACTTCAGGGTGACACAACACCACATAGAAGTGATGTTAGCTGTTACCATTTCAACATTCCTGCTCTTTGCGATTTACCTGGCGAAGTTCAATCATGATGCCTTCCGACACGAATTCGTCATTGAAGATGGCTTCATTGAATGGTGCACGGTCATCGTATTGTTTTCTACCATGCTCGTATGCGGTAAGCGCTTTTTAACCTTAAGGCGTGTCCGATCACCACTTTTCCTGACCGTGACAATGCTATTAACCCTGCTTTGTCTTTTCGGCGCCGGTGAAGAGATCTCCTGGGGACAACGCCTGTTTGAACTGGAAACACCTGATTACCTGAAAGACAAGAATGCCCAGGGCGAACTCGGCATTCACAATCTCGTGGTAGAGATTAACGGTGAAAAGGTCAAACTGAATAAATTGATCTTCGGCACCGGCCTTGCTCTCGCGCTTCTAATCTACCTATCTGTCGCCACACCACTGTATCGAAAGAACGACAGGGCACGATCATTTTTCAATGCGATTGCCGCCCCCATGCCGCGCAATTATCACATCGCCGGCTACCTGCTAATAGTTGCCACGGTAGAACTATTGATTGACTCATCCAAACGCGGAGAAATGACAGAGTTTGCCGGTTCAATCATGTTTGCACTGAACGTGATTTATCCTTACAACCGGGAAATTTTTGATCCGAAAAAAAGCCTCTAACAAGGCTACACCGACATTAGATTTTATGACCCCTTTATTGGCTTCGCAGCCAAACCCTGATTCATTGTACTGTACCAACAGGCTAATGCGATTTACGCCACGGTGACGCTTTGGCGAGTGTAGTGACATACAACGCCTCAACCTTAACTCGAGCCCATTCCGTTCTGCGCAAGAATTTTAACGATGACTTTATTGAAGGGTTACTTTTAAAACAGTTAATGTTGATTTTTTGGGACAGGCCGTCCCAGCCGTAGTGCTCAACAAGCTTTGTCACTACTTGCTCAAGCGTTATTCCGTGCAATGGATTATTCGGTTGTTCATTCATACTTTATCTATGCACCAACAATACCTTGCCTTGTAATGTCTTCCGCTGGTTCCCATAAGATGAAAACTTACACCGCTGCCACCAAACACATCCGCGATGGCGAAAATATCAACGGCATACTCCTGAAGGTGATAGGCCTCGACACCTATTGGTCGCGCGCCAGAACAAAAACTACGCAGAACTGGCGCGATCCCGCGAAACTGTTCCTAGTAGGGATGCAGCACAACGGGCACATCCGATATACCACGAATGAAATTGTTAGGTAGTCGCTTAATCTCGCCAACGATTTCCACCTTCCGGAAGCGATTTTGAATTTCCTCCCAAAGTACCCGTAGTTGCATTTCAGCAAGACGATTTCCCATACAACGATGAACGCCAAACCCGAAAGAGACATGTTGCCGGGCGTTTTCTCGATCAATGATTAGCCGGTCCGCATCAGGAAAAACGCTTTCGTCACGATTACCCGACAAATACCACATGATGACCTTGTCGCCTTTCTTAATGTCCTTCCCATTAAGATCAAAATCTTTTAACGCGGTGCGCCTCATATGAATAACCGGGGTTTGCCAACGTATCATTTCAGACACCATGTTCGGAATTAGGGCCACATCATCTCGCAGCTTTTGATATTCATCGGGATACTGATTGAGTGCGATCACACCGCCACTGATGCTATTTCGAGTTGTGTCGTTACCACCGACAATAAGCAAAATGATGTTACCTAAAAGTTTCATCGGTTCAGATATCAAATCTTTAGTCGATTCACCATGCGCGAGCATCGATATCAAGTCGAATTTGGGCTCTGCAGCAGCACGTTCTTGCCATAACTGATAAAAAGTTAGGGCGCATTCTTGAAGCCCTGCTTGCCGTTCTTCCATGTCGATCTCTATGCCCGTAACTTGTGGCACATTGGTGGTGATATCAGACCAATAGACCAACTTACGTCTGTCTTCATAAGGAAAGTCAAACAACGTGGCGAGCATCCTGGCCGTTAGCTCGACAGAGACTTTATCCACCCAATTGAAGGTTTCTCCCACGGGTAAGTTGTCAAGGATGTCGATCACTCTTTCCCTGATCAGTGGTTCCATTGTAGCCAGGTTAGTAGGGGCGACGGAAGGCGTTACCGTCTTGCGCTGTTCGTCATGTCGCGGTGGGTCCATGGCAATAAAGTTCTCGACCCCCTCGTCCTCTTCCCTTGGATCCACAATGGCGACGCCACCCGCCTCCGACGAAAAAATTTCGTGGTTTGTATCCACTGCTTTAATGTCCGCATGTTTGGTGACAGACCAATAGGCACCATTAACACTGTCACGACAATAATGAACGGGGTCTTCCTTGCGTAGCCTGGCAAACCAGTCGTGCCAATCATCGTCACGAAACCTTTCTGGGAGACTGACGTCGATATCTTCAAGTGCTTGAGTCGCGACATCCGGTATCTGTAGAGGCGTATTCATTCGCATTTCCTATTAGTAAGCACCTGAAACCTATATTTGGGAAGGAAAGCTGTCAAGCGTCTGCTTTATCTATATCCCCCATTACCGTAGCCCCCTTAACAAGGCAACGTTAAAAAATACTCAAGCAATGAGTCAAACAATGAGCGAACCCAGGCAGATCCTCGATCCAGGGATAGCCCGACCGCGGTAGAACTGTCCGTGATTAAGCTGCTGTCTGAGGAGAGCCCTTTTCAGTAGTCACGGCCATGAGGCCCATATAACTGTAACAAGCACCTACTGGATAACGGCTTTTCTGGCGGGGATATTGGCTAGCCTAAAATTCATGTGGGACGTACGCCACGCCAAGACTGAATGACCGCTAATGCCCGTTGACGGCCGTGGCGTTACCCTTTGCACTGACCAAGCTTATTAGTAGTTAATCTGTATTAGGTGTAGTCCTCGTGCCTTAGCCTTCGCACTGAGCTTATTCTCATTGTGCTGGCGTAGTGCTGCATCAATCTCTGCAATATCTATGTTACCTCTCGCCAATTCGAACAATGCACCGACAATATATCGAATCATCTGCCTGAGAAAACCACTGCCTTCTATCTCGAAGTAGTGGCTGTTGTTGGTGATGTCTGAAAAGTTAGTCTGCCCGAGTTCAAGTCGTGAGATTTTGCGTACAGTAGATTTAACCTGTTTGTCATTCACTGCAAAACTAAAGAAGTCATATTCACCGATAAAGTGTTCGCACGCCTGGCGCATCGTCTCAAGCATTAATGTTTTGTCGCTCCGGGGACCGTTGCTTAAGTTAACGTGAGCAACTATATCGTTAAGCAGTGGCGTACTGACATCATCCAATGAAAAATAGTAGCGATAGACCTTGCTGACACTGTCCCGGCTAGCGTTGAATTCTGGTAAACAGTGAGCGCATTCCTCAATTCGGATGTCATCCGGCAGAAGAGAATTCATGCCCAGCTGAAGTTTTCCAGGCGGGATGTCCACACTGATGGAAAGCTTTGCCACCTGACCCCTGGCGTGAACCCCTGCATCTGTGCGGCTGGCGGCAGCAACCTTACAATCAGCGAACTTACAGATCCTTCGCAAGACTTGTGTTATTAAAAACTGGACGGTCGGTTTTTTGCCACTATCACCCAAGTCTTGCCAGCCAAAATAATTGCTGCCCTTGTAGGAGATGACTACTTTGTAATGGTATGGCAGCGGTTGCATATTTAGCAGCGCCCCGAAGACTCGAATGGGATAGCAGTCTATCGGAAATCGCTGACGAAGATTTTTGAGTTTTAGACTCAAGCATGATCAAACCAGGGATTGAATTGCTCACACACGCAGCTAACAGAAGTACACAATGACCCTTCGGGTGGCAGCTGGTTACGCATTTCTAAACGTCACTCGTCTTGGTATGTATTGTGAAGAACAAGCAGGGCTGGCACGAGAGATGCGGGTGACATGGCTGGATAGTCAGATGCGAAGCGACGTCTATCTGAGTTCTTTGCGGACCTGATTTCGTCTAAGGGTAACCAATCTATGGATCTTCTTTTTCGCGAAGAACAGATACGATGTTCGAACTTGCAAGCAGGCTCACAATGACAATAGCGGCTGCAAAGACGAACCATTGAATCGCATAGGAGATATTGGCGTTGCTGTTTGCGGTGACAGCTGTCCAGTGTCTAATCAAAACACCAGGCTGATCCTCGTTCAAGCGCACAGGATAAGGGAATATATCTTCGCCAAGAATTTCGGAGATGACATCCACATCCAGGCGACGGATCTGCACTGGCCAGGCGCTGGCATCAGGTCGTTCATCTGATCCGGGTGAACTGGATCGCAAATGAATTTGGGCCGTGAGTTGGCGAGCGCCAACAACGAGCCCATAATTTAGTTGTGCCCCTGAAGCAACCGTTATCCAGCCACGATCTACCAGGACAATTCGATTGCTGCTTTGCAATCGGAATGGAGTGATGACGCCAAATCCTAACTGCCCGTTATAAGATTGTGGCACCAAAAGAAAACTCTTTTCGTTGATGTATTCTCCCGCCAATGTGACGTGCAGATTAGGGATCGTTCCGTCCCTGGTGAGGATAATATCCTCTATATTAATGGCTTCTTTTTGTTGTTCTTGTTGCATTGCTGTCTGAAGCGCCATCTTTTCAGAGGCCCGGTCGAGTTGCCAGATGCCAAGTCGGATGAAACCCGTAGTAATCAGTACGATACCGGCGACGACGAACCAGTTAACTCGTATCAGAACGGGTCCAAGTTTCACTTCTGCTGTTGATCGCATTTACTTTATGATCCATTAGATTCGGTAACGTTAACACGATCGACTCCGGTCAACTTCGACCAATGGCCGAAAAGAGCCCCAGTGACTATATTGATTAGGCAAGTTGAGCCCACTTTGTCTGCTTCAGGTTGTGAGTTCAACCGGTCGCAGAAATCCAGGCTAACAGTTGACCACCATCTGTTTTGCGCTCCGTGGCGCTCCGTGGCGCTCTCCCTGAGCTATCCCATCGATGCTGTAATCAACCAGAAGCGGAACTTGAGGTTGAACACTTGAGGTTGAACACTTGAGGTTGAACACTTGAGGTTGAACACTTGAGGTTGAACAAGGAGACGTTAAGTCAACGGACAGTGGGTTCGAAGAAAGTGATATTAAAACTTAGTCGCCGAATTGACGAAAGTGTATATTGAGGAAAATTATCCAGGAGGGATCAAATGGAAACGGATGTGGTAGTCCTTGGCAGCGGCGCCTCAGCCTTAACCGCTGCCCTGGCGGCCAGTGG
>Ga0315324_10000422_pt1 | contig 14746 bp, 5 predicted proteins | sample M150021515metaG_FD_203919 | JGI IMG/M metagenome (GOLD analysis project Ga0315324, IMG submission 203919) | Ammonia-oxidizing marine archaeal communities from Monterey Bay, California, United States - M1 500m 21515 | ecosystem: Environmental > Aquatic > Marine > Intertidal zone | place: USA...
CCCAACCAGAATCTGCTCGTAAAGTCAATATTGTTCTCGGGCTGATATTAGCATTTGTCGCTCTTGATATTGCTTTTCATGAAAATATCACCGCACTTCTATAATTTCATTGTCTTGCCGAAGGGACTCCACCTAATGTCCTGCTTATTATCGCTCACTTTTCGGGTAATGTTCATGACTTCCCCCTTGGTGGTAGGTTTGTGTCCGAGAGGCGAATGACCAGTTTACGTGGGAGGGGTGTTTTTCTTCCCAATGGCCGTCGCTTAGGTGTTGTTCATGATACTGTAACCGATTTAAACAATTGGCGTTGTAGTCATATTTTCGTAAAAGAAGTTGACCCGGCTCTTGTTGAAGATGCAATACCTCTAGCGATTCCTTGGCGATGGGTGCGCTCAGTTGGAGATATTGTCCTTCTACGTTGGTTTCCTCCTACCCAAATTCCCCGCGACCCTCAGGCTTGAAATACCTCTAAAGGATGGTTATACTGATGGAACTTGAAGCACACTTACTCGGCACTTCAAGTGCCAGACCTGCTAATGGTCGCGAGGTTAGTGGTTCAATTGTAATTGTTGGAAAATATCAAATCGCAATCGATGCAGGTGAAGGTTTCCAAACTCGCCTTAAAAAACAGGCGAAGGTACTAAAAAATGCAAAATGGGAATCTCGTATTTCTCATACCCGCTTAGATGTAATCGCTTTGACTCATGGTCACCTTGACCACTGTTGGGGCGTGTTACCCATGCTGCTTAGCATGGGTCTTGATTGCAGGAATAGTCCTCTTTCAGTTCTCGCTCCGCTTCACCACGATGCTTATCACGCTCTTGCCAAAGATGGCATGGATGCAAAGATGCCCGATTCAGTACCGGCCGTTGACTTGATTAATCAAATGCGATTCTGGTGGGAACTTCTATTTGACAAAATTTCGTCTGAGGAAATGTTCCCTATTTTTTGGTATACAGTTTCATGGATTGATGGCGAAGAAAAGTGGTTACAATTAGACCCACAAAATAGTACGGTTAGCCAACTTTCCGCGCCTCCAAAACCCATAGGCCCGCACTCACTAACACCGCATCAAACCATACATTCAGTTCCGAGTTGTGGCTGGAGAATAACCTCAGCAGACCGACCCGGCAAATTCAATGCACAACGTTCTGCGGAACTCAGCCTCAGTGACAATCAAATTTCGAAACTTGCCAATGGTGAAGATATCACTATTATCGCTACATCCGACGCTTCCTCCTCCGCCCCTAGCGCAAATTCTGCCGCAAACGAAATTCTGCTTGCGAGTGATTTCCGTGGCCCTTCTACCTCTGGTGTTAGCATTTTGATTACAGGAGACACTGGGGCTGAAGCACCAGAACTATTGGCACTCGCCAAAGCAGCCCCACTTAACTTACTTATTCACGAATCAACCTATTCGGATTCTCACCAAAGCAATGCAATAAATTATCTTCATTCCACTTCCCGAGATGCCGCTAAAGTTGCAACACAAATCGCAGCCGAAAACCTAGTGTTGACTCATTATTCCAGCCGTTTTGTTGAAACCGAAATTCCATTGACTGAAGCCAGAGAAGCCCATCCTAGAGTACACGCCGGTGAGGATGGAGATATTTTCCAAATTGAGCGCGACGGTAGCCTCAAAATATTCCGCATTTCTGATGGTTCTCCTTTCCAAATCCTTGAACCATTTTAGCCAGCCTCAAGTGTTCTCTTTCGCCCCCCTCTCTCTATTTTTCACATAGTATTGTCAAATTTGCCATATTTTCACTATTGCACGCCGATGAGTTGGCTTGAAGTGTGATAGGTACAACCCGACCCTATGGGTCGGAGAATACAGTTCGCAGTTTTGTTGCTGGTCGGCCTCTTCATTTTGCCAGTAATTGCAGTCAATATCGTTTCTATTTCGCATATTTCCCCTGCAATAAATGATGACATTGATTCTAATCCCTCTCATTTCCCATCTTTGGAATCTTCTTTGAAAGTTAGCGCAAGGTCAGCAGTAACCTGTTCCTCTGTTGAAATGTCAACCTTGCCGGCTAATCTAAGTCTTTCTTCTGGTGAGTGTTCTTCTTTGAATTTGGGAACACTTGTCTCGGAATCTGTTTTGGATATTTCAGTTCAAGTTAGTGACTCTCCAATTGATTTGTTATTTTTTAATGAAAATGGTGCTACTACCTATCTCGCAGGACAAAACTATCACTTGGCCATGACTGCTGACCCAACTCTTGAATCTTTATCGGGTACAGTTAATTTTCACTGGCAAGTTCCCGCCAGTCTAACGGATAAAGGATGGTTCATTATTATTGACAATATGGCTCATCCAGGTGATGAAAATTTTGGCGATCAAGGTGCTAATTCTTCAACAGTTTCCCTCGATGTTGAATTACTTCCTTCTAGTGAGTTTGACTTATTTCATGGGCTTGCAGTACTTGCTCCAGGTTCTCATTCTGAATTGGCTGGAGGGAGCGAGTTAACATTTGATGCAGGTGATAAATTAACCATCACCACTTGGCCAATAAGTGGTGATGCTGACCTCTACTTGATGACCGATGACCAACGTGCAAATTATCTTTCAAATGGCAATGGTGAGGCATTTATTTCCGGTGCCTCATTAACCTCAATCACAACCCAACAAACTCTTGTTTGGTCCGTTCCTGCTGAATTAGACGGCATCCCTCTTCATCTAATGTTTGATAATGAAGCAGAACCTACAGGGGGAGGCGAGGGAATTGGCATGGCAAAGGTCTCTATAAAACTAGAATTAACCCCCGTATTATCTCCTGAATTTTCTATACAAGGTGGCGAACTCGGGACAACTATCGGTTTTCAAGCCGCAATGCCAAATTCTCACAACCAAATCAATACACTTCAATGGGATTTCGACACCTCAGTTGATAGTGATGATAATGGAGTAAATGATGATGATAATGATGCAGGCGGCTGGGGTGTGTCAACTACATATTTGACACCAGGTGTATTCGAAGTCAGCCTAACAATAGCATCTCTTGATGGCCGCAGTGCCACTATTGCTCATAGTGTCACTATTATCGATACAGTCGCCCCTACCTTTTCAGTTTCTATTCCCGGGCTTGATTCTGAAATGCATGCTCTTGTTGACCACAGCCAATTGATAACCGCTACTGCAAATGCAGAAGATGCCCATGCTATTGCTTCAATAAATTGGATTGTTGATGGTACTTTGCAAGGTAGTGGTTCAAGCATTGACTTACAATGGGGGATTCCCGGTGAGCATCAAGTCGAGATAATTGTATCTGACCCGAGCGGGAATTCAGATTCGGTGAGTATTACTGTTGAGGTAATTGACACTACTACTCCAGTGATAAATGAAGAAAAAACTTCAGTTCCAGTTAATGCTCAGGAGGGAAAAACGGTAACTTTCAATGCTTCAGCTCTCGATGCGTGGGACGAGGCTTCAGATTTGCATTATGCTTGGGATTTGGACCCCGATTTTGATTCAGATAACGACGGAAATGCAAGAAATGATGCAGATTTGCAAGGAGCAAATCTGGGTCATATTTTCCAGCACCATGGGAAAACCGAGATTGTATTGACCGTCACCGATGCAGCAGGTAATTCTGATTCTGCCGGATTTACAATTCAAGTTTCTCCAGCACCAAGTGAAGGTAACATGTTTGCTCTAGTGCTGATAATCTCCATTGTAGCAATTGCAACTTCTGTCGCAGGATTAATCGGATATCGTAAAGTTCAGGAACACGCGGCAATTCAACTATTAGTCAATCATGGATTAAGTGCTGAAGAAGCCGAAACTCAAATTCTTTCAATCAAGGTCAACCAGAAATTATCGGTATTCGCAAATGCTGAAACGTTGGCAGGATTAGATTCAGGTGATGTAAAAACTGTTGTCCAATTGCAAAATGATGAAAAGAGTCAATTATCTCAGCAATTATATGGTGGCGACCCAGTTCCAGCATCACAAATCTCGGATCCAAATGCTGGATTCCAACGCTCTTCTAATGCGGAAAGTTATGGTGGCCATGCAGGCTATGGAGGCAATTCCCGAGCCAATGCAGAAAATGAGTTGGCACGAATAGCCGGAGTCACTCCTGCCACAAGTGGATATGCTCAAGGTCAACAATCTCGTGTGCTTTCTGAGGATGAATTTTCGGCTTTTGCAGACGATGTCGCAGCTGCTGACTCCGAACAAAGCACACATATTTCTGATGCTCCTGCATCAAACGACCATTTCAATCCAATAACTCAAGATTCTCCATCCAGCCAAACTGCCCAAACAGACCAGCAAAGTACCGCTGCTGCGCAAAAGCGTGCAACTTCAATGGGAGTAGTTATTCCTCAAAATAGTGCCGTAAGTGAAGGTGAAATTGATGAGGATGTTGCCTTCCTCAAAGGCTTGCAAATGCAAGGAGATTCTGGTTCCGCAGATGCCATGTCCTCACAGTCCACTTCCACCCAAACCACCGCTGAGGCACCTTCTCAGGCGCCGGATACTAACTCTGGCGCAACCGAACAAGAAGGCTTGGTTGAAGCCGCTTGTGGAGCCTGTGGTGCTCACTTTGCCCTTACCTTCCCCGATGGCATAAACGAGGTGCTGGTAGACTGTCCTTCGTGTAGTGTGGAACAGGTATTACGCAGTTAGTTTCCTTCACTTCAAACCTCGATGTGGTGAGTCCAATAGACCCAATGTCCTAAAGCATACCTGCACCCCTACGGGGTGCATGGGTGAGCATGTTCGAGTGTTAGTGGCTGGTTTGAAGCCAGCCGATACGCGTCCGATACGCCTTGGCATTATCATGATGATTCTATTCATCGCCCCTACTTTTTCACCACTTGCAAGCGCAGGGTCTCTGCAAGTTGCAAGTGATGATTTCGGTGTACTTTCAGCCCTTGATAAGGTGTTGAATGAACGGGCTGGTGCCGCCGATGATTCTGATGTTGGATTAATGGCTACAGGCTCATTATCCGGTGTAGAAGCGAGCCTGCGAGACAGCGGTCCGTCTGACCCCCTCGAAGAAGTAAATACACAAATGGCCAAAATAGCCTTGCGTGACACATCTCCTCCTTCTCCCGACCACCCCCGGCCTTACGAGTTGTTATTGAATGAGGATACCCAACCTCCCAATTTCCCCTCAAACCTTCTCGATACCCTCTTTGGCCTCCCCCCTGATTTGAGTGATCCACTTGCTATTGGAATCAATTCCTATGTCCTCTATGTCAACTATTCCGCCCGAGGAAATGGCCCTCAATATGAAGCTTGGGATTCAGGTACTTTCACTGGCGACTTGATTACTCTTTCCGGCTCTACTCCTTTTGAGAATAGTATTGATTTGGATGGTGATGGCAATGATGATTTATTGGTTGGGTTAACCATTATGGGACTTGGGCAACAAGGAGTTGGTTGGGATATTGAGATGTCAGACGGTTTGGTGCCAACTCCCGAATCTTTGTGGATTCGCCCAACTTTCCAATGGCGAGTTCATATGTTGAATAATACTGCTAATTCTGCTGCGATTTGGGAGTCTATGGAATCAATGGAAGTAACGCTAATCAAAGGTTTTGCCTATGAATTGTCAGTAGGCGCTGATGGTGAAGGCTATGCCTTTGTTATTGATTCATCTTTTACTCAACCCCCATATGATTTCCAATTACGGGTTGGTCTTGAACGCATGGAATTTGATATTACTGCTCTTGGAACAAATATTATTACTCTAATTGCGCAATTATTTAGCCCTAGTTTCAATGAATCCACATTACTCCTTACCGAAGTTTCTGCACCATATTCAATTACCATGCATAATCCAAATGAACCGGGGACTAATCGCCAGCAAGATTGTTGGGATGAGTTGGCAAATGGTGAATTATGGTACGACCCTAGCCGAGACCATTTGGCAAAGTCGCGTCAGCATAAATGCAAAATCGGAATAGGTATTGGCTACATTCATTATGGATTGCCTGACTCATCTGGTGCCCGCAACCCCCTTGAAGTGGCCTATATTGATGCAGCATTCCATCCTACTGAAGATTCACAAATGTTGCTAAGTGAAGCCGATTTGGTATTCCGTAACGACAATCTTGGCAAGGATAGTCTTGATACGATTGAATACTATGGTGATATCAATGCCGACTTAACCATACATTATTTCGAGGACCGCTCAAATTACAGTGAACCCGATTCACCTTATGGTAATATTACCGATGCTTCGGTTATTTTCCGCGGCCTCCCTGGCAATTCAATGCCGCAAGATGAAATCAATGCAATATTTACTATGTTAGGGGCGGCACCAGACTCTCTAGACCTCCCTGGCCAAGTTCCCGATGAGCGCCTTTCTATGATAATCGCCATCAAGAATTTCACTCGTGATAAAGATGACAATGTCGATGATGATACCTTGCCCATAAACCCTGCTGGCCCGCCAGATAGCCTAATCTTAATCGCCCTCAATGAGCGTGCTACAAGTATTGAATTCACTGCCCATGTGATGCGTTATGGTTCGTCATTCGACTATAGTCGCACCCATATTTTCATTGAGGACATTCCTGAAGTATTGCTGATTTATGGTAGTTTTGAAATGCCCGCCGGTGGAGGAATACGGGTGATGTATGATGATATTAATTTGGATATTTTCTCACAATTTTTTGATAACATTCTGCTCGGATTAGTAGAAATAATTCTCGATGTAGGCAGCATTATTCAGGGATTGCCAATGGCAATAGTTTCTACTGCAAGTGAAGGCGGCGGGGTTGTTAGAATTGAATCCTATAATCAAGTTCTATTTACCTCACTTACACATGGTCAACGTACTTCAGAAATACTTGGAACTCTGTCACTGGAACTCGGTTCAAGCGACCATCCGGTGTTTTTAGGGGAGGACCACATTGTTTTGGGCCATGACCGCGGGCTCGACCCCGTCCCTGGCCGCTTGCAGTTGGAAACCCCACTCGTCTCGGTTTCTTTGAGTGCAAACATTAGTCAAGTTTCAAGTATATATCATAGTTTTGACCCTGATAATGAAATACGTGATATTGAATTAATTGGTACCAGCACCGCTCCAATTGATATCGTATTTATTTCACACGATACAGGTACACTGAATGCCAGCCAACACCAATTCGCCCATATTTCAAACCGTCCACTAAGTTTGATGATAAGTCAAAGCCCAGAATCAATTACCTATCATGCAGATGGCCCAATTGGTTCAATTACCTATGCTGCATTTGAATCTCCGCAAGCAAATGCAATACGAATGGAAGGTTTGCCTTCTCATTTTGAAGTACTTCTTGGCGATACTCTTGGTTATATTGCCGATGAACCGATTGCATCTATTAACATCCAAATTAGCAATTCATCAAATCCAAAAACTATGGATGGAGATCATTTTTACTTTTGGCAGGATACTATCACTGGTGAAGCCGACCTTTCGGCTCGCCTGTCAAACCTCACAAATATTCGCAGAACTTCCCCTGAAGTTCCTGGTGCGGTTGGTGAATTAGGAAATGGAAACATTGCCATTAACCGTTCTTCCTCGGCTCCATTCAATGTATTGATTCGCGATGATACCGCCTATGCGGACCCACATTTAGGATTAAATGCAACCATGTTAATTGATCCTCTCCCCTCAGCCCTAGCCTTTGATTATCCCAGCGAAGTGGATAGTGGGGGTTTTGCTACACCTGGTTTTGGTGATGAAGAAGGAGTTAGTGCTCTCGCTTTCTTCCTTGGAGATATGGTAGGCTTTGGTCAATCTGTTTCTGACCTTGTTTCCGAATTAACCCGTGACCTTGGAGGTGGTTCAGACAATGATGATCTTGCCCTCGGACTGGACCTCCATGCCGATGCCCCTTTCACAATAATTGCCGATATTGAGAAGGGAGATGTAGTTCCAGAAGATCCCAATTGGATGCATGGTGTTGCTTTGAGTATAGAAGACCGAACTTTGTTAGATTTCAATCTAAGTGCAATGGTTTGGCTTACCAGTACTCCACGTGGGCAACTCGAAGGGATTTTGCAAGACGGGCTTGTTTCAACTGATGAACGTGATTTATTCCTTGCAATTCTCGGCGATAATATCCTTCAAGCATCTGAACTTGCACTTGCATTGAATGATGGTTTGATTGAGCCAGATGAATGGGAATTGCTTGACCGTACTCAACTCCTAACCGAGGGGATTGATGCAGAAGAACGTCGTTCTTGGCATATTCGTACTTGGCTTCCTAACCTACCCCCAACGATTGAGAATCTTGGCTATAGATACTCAGAACCCGATGGCGTGCCAACTTATGATTTCAGGATTGATTTAGAGGGTTGGACGCCTGCTCGAGAAATGTTGAGATTTGAAATGAATGGAGTTTCAAATCGCGATGTGGCAATTGAAATAAGCGGTCTTGATACTACATTACAAAGGGATGCTTCGGTGAGAATGCAAATCTCAACTGATGATTCTTTCACGGTTCCAAGAGTAAATGTTGACCTTCATTATGAGTTTGGAGAACCTCTTGAATATGCACATGCAATACTAATTGATAGAAATGTGGATAGTCGTTATGAAACTCTAATCAATGATTTACCTGCAACTGGAGATATGTCAACAATAATTGGTGATTTATTGCAAATTGACTTTGCAGTTCCCGAGTCTGCACAAAATAATGGTTTATCGGCAGGCTCTGCGATGATTCAAACTATGCGTTATCGCGATGGTATTTGGTATCCTGCAACGGTATTCATGCATCAACTCCCCGGTGAATTGCATCTTTCAATGCAGCCAAGTTACGAATATGACATTAATGAACAAGCGATGTTCCAAGGCATGTACACCCTTGAGTATACGAGTAATGCAGACACCCTTGATCTCTATGTTGATGCAAATGGAAAAGCCCTTGAATCCCGTTCAAATATGGTGATGATTGCTGAGGACCTACCTTCTCGTACCAGTATTTCCCATACCGATGATTGGGGATTACAAATTTCTACTTCTGGCGATGGAATCGGACGGCTCTACTATCGCCAAACCGACTCACCGATATATCCCGGAATGTATTTGCATTCAATGGAAGCAACTGGAGAGAATCTCAAATCCATGACCGTTCACGTCTATGGTAGTTGGTTATTCCCTGTTGTCGTTCTTGATGATGTGGCCGGAGGCCGTATTGTAGCGACTGCGAACGCCGATGTCGAGGTTGGAGGCATTACTTGGGATGCTCGTGGAGTTCTAATTGATGCTCAAGCAACAGGCCCAGTCCCTTCGGGCTCAACCTTTGGTGTAAATGGAGTTACAGGCGATCTTTCCCTCCTTAATACGTTGACAGGAGGACGTGCTGATACTACTCATATGCTCATTATTGAACCACTTTCTTCCCTTGTATTAACCGTGGTAATGACTTTATTTGGAGGTGGTAATTGATGAAAGATGATGAGCAAATAATCCTTTCAACTACTTCTGATGAGGATGAGTTGATTGATGTCAGCGAAGAAGAATTTGAGATAGCGCATGAAGTTGCTGAAAAATTATTGGAAATAGGGCATCAAGTCACTCTCGGTAGAGTAATTGCCGCCAGTTGTACCCTCTTAGTACTATTTTTGCTTGTTGCAGCATCATGGCATTGGGCTATACCGAGAGACTCAATGTCTGTTGAAAGCAGATATTATCAGCGCGGCGGCACTCATGTATTCCTCGTATCATTGGATAATGATGGAAGTAGGGCAGTCACTGATGTAAGGGTAACAATTAGTTTTTCTGATGTTGAAGGTGAATTGGTTGACAGTACTAGTTGGAGTGGCGATATTCTACCCGCTCATAGTAGTGTAACTGGAGATGATTTAGAATTGGTTATTCAAGGTCATACGGTTTGGGATGAGTATCAATATTCAGTTATTCTTGATTGGACTGACGGAAAAGGTTCTTCACATTCACAAAGATATGACCATACAGTTGGCAACTATGCTAGCGATTGGTTTGTTGATACGGCACCGACAAGCATGTGGTTGCTTTGATAATATTGGAGATAATTCTTATGCGTATTAGACTTGCTTTTTTACTCCTCCCTCTCTTGTTTGTGAGTGTCTCACCTTTTGCTGCAACCTTCGCAATACCTGATACTTCTGAAGGTAGAGATAGCGGTGGATTTGGTAATGGCACCCCTTATTCTTTAGGCGATGAATCTAGTGATTGGAAGTTATTTTCAATTGATGAGAATCACATTTTTGATGCGCTGGGTATTCAAAGTGAGTCTTTTGTCCCAGAAGGCAGGTCAACATTAGCCATATCTCGATTGGGGATCCATGGAGTAAATGGCACAATAATTGCAAATGATTTGCCCCCCGCTTCCCTAGTGGCACGCGAAGACCTTTCCCTGTTGATTATTGATGGAGATTACCAACTAACGGATGCCCGAAATAATCTCGCTGAAATTGATGGATTAGTTGTGCGCGAATATATTTCTCCAAGTGGTTTAGTCGTTCAAGGAACTCCTAATTCGCTTCTTCGTGCAAGTGTAGCAGAAGGTGTTGTCGCAAGTTTGGACGTACCTATTGCAATGATGGCTAGTAACATGATTTTGGATGCTTGGCAAGAAGCCAGCACTACCAATATTGATTCTTTTCTCGGCCCAGAATCCCTACTTGGCGAGGAAGTACGCATTGAAGGTTGGCGAGATGATGCAACCAGTACAGTCCCTGATGCTTGGACAATAGTTGATACTGAAGAAGTTATTTTGGCGGGCCACATGGGTCGTGTCGCACAGAACTCTCTCATTGAGGCTCATCGTTATGATGCTGGACGCTGGGAAGGTAAACTCTCAACTTCTAATCTCGTTGAACTGCTCAGCCTCCCTGCGGTTGGATGGTTCCATACTACTCCAATTGTTGGAGTTGATAATGAAAAGGCACGCAATTACATGGGTGTTGATACAGTAGAATCATATTTCACATCAAATCTTGACGGTTCTGGTCAAGTAGTTGCAGTAGCCGATACAGGAATTGATCATGATCATGGCGACTTTGGGTCGCGTATTGATGCAAAGGTTGACTTGGTTGGTGATAGTTCAACTGCAGATACTGATACTGGGCATGGAACCCACGTTGCTTGTTCAGTTCTCGGAGATGGAACGCGTGGAGGTTATGCTGGAGTGGCTCCCGAAGCCCACCTATATTTTCAAGCAATGGAGCATGACCCTTCCGGAAATCTCTATTCTGTAAGTATCAATTATTTATTGAATACTGCCTACGATAATAACGCACGCACCCATACTAATTCGTGGGGAAGTATGTCTGAATCAGAAAATGGAGAATATACTTCTGATTCGGAAGATGTTGATGATAGAACTAATTATTACGACCGCTATTACAATGGTCGAGATGGTTTGACAGTTCTATTTGCTGCCGGTAATAATGGGCCAGACTCCGGAACCGTCAGCCCTCCTGCAACTTCAAAGAATGCAGTCGTAATAGGCATGCACCAATCACGCTATTCTGGTGCGCCAGATAGTGTGATGAGCGGCTCAAGTCGCGGTCCAACTGATGATGGAAGAATAAAACCCGACCTTCTTGCACCAGGGGGCTATGTCCGTTCTTGCCTTGCTCAAGAAGCTCAAGATACATCTGGTTCAACTTGGAATAATCAGTGGTACATGGAATACACCGGCACCTCAATGGCAACTCCAAATGCAGCAGGTGCTGCTGCCTTAGTTCGTGAATATCTAACTGAAATCGCTCTTCGTCCAAATCCACAAGGCGCTCTCGTCAAAGCCCTTCTCGTTCTCGGTGCCCAAGATATGGATACTCGCGATATTCCCAATGAGGATGAAGGATGGGGGCGATTAAATGTCCGTAATTCACTTGCACCAAGCGGTAATAGAGGGATTTGGGTTGATGACCGCGCAGTTCTTTCATCCTCTGGTTCAGTAAAAACTTACACCTTTGAAGTTGAACAATCAAATCTCGCTTTTAAAGCCGTTTTGGCATGGTCAGATGAACGTGGCTCAAGGTTTTCTTCATCTCAACTTGTCAACGATTTAGATCTCGAAGTTGAAATGCCCGATGGAACAATCTACATGGGTAATGCTTTTGCAAATGGGAAAAGTGTAACTGCAGGAACTAGAGATAGCGTAAACAATCTCGAAGTCGTATTAGTTGACCAAGCGAATATTGGAACTTGGACAGTTAGAGTCAAGGATGCCAGTCATGCTGGTTCAAAGACCCAACCTTTTGCTCTAGCAGTAGTAGGTAATGGTGTAAATGACTTACGTCCGGACCCTGCTCCAATTGAAGGTAGCATAGTTACCGATATTGCAATCCCGCAAGTTGGAGATACTGTTGTTGTCGCTTCTCAAGTGCAGAATTTTGGCAATGCACTCGTTGAGAATTTACGTGTGGATTTCGTCGTTGAAGGATTTGTTGAAGATACCAATACAATTTCTCTTGGCCCTGGTTCAGTGACAAACTTGTATTGGAATTGGGTGCCTCAAGTCGATGGTAATCTATCGGTTGGAATAGAAGTTGACCCATTAGACAATGTTGAGGAAATTAGGGAAAATAATAATCTTATTCAAACTATTATTCAAGTGACTACGCCAGGGGTGAAAATTGAATCAGCACAACCCACAATTATCCTAACAGACCCTGACCAAGCAACAACATCTTGGACAATTTCATTGACAAATACCGCATTATTGATGACAAATGCTAGCCTAAATATTGGCTCCGTTTATGAAATCCGTGATGGACAAGAATATCCTAGTTGGTATGTTAGTGCATCGGGTTATAATTTCAGCCTTAATGGTTCTGAATCTGCACAAATCCAAGTAAATATGGTTCACCCAACAACTCCTAGCCCCGGCACTTTTGTTATTCCGTTAACAGGAATTGATGTTGATAATGGCCTTTCTTATCCATTCAGTTTGGAATTAGTGGTGCCCTCTATTGCAGATATTAATTTAAATATCCCCTCGAAAGTACTTGTCAGCCCGGTCGAACCAACTGACTTTTACATCGATTTAACCAATCAAGGAAATGATGCGATTGGATACAATGTATTCCTTGATTCCCCTTCGGGTTGGAATTCAGGATTAATTGACCTTGGTTCTCAACCCGGAGCCTCCTCTGGTTCAACCGGAGCCTTGTCAATCGGAAGTTTACGGGCAATTGGAATCACCTTAACTCCACCTCAAGTTATGATTGAGGCAGGAACTCAATTGAGTCTTTCGTTGCGCATAGTTAGTCAGACCGATCCTTCAGTAACTTGGATTGAAGATATCCCAGTTGAGGTGGAAATACACGAGGAATTAATTATCAGCCTTGAATCAACTTTAGGACTTCTTCGCCCAGATAGCAGAGTCAATATGCAATTTTCAGTAAGCAATAACGGCAATTCAGATGTGTCGGTTCAACCTTCGGCAGTACTCCCAGGGGGGTGGGATTTGGAATCATCAATGAATGCCATAAATATTACTTGGGGGGATAGCGTAAACTGGTTGATAACTATTGAAGGAAATGGGAATGCTGGTAGTGGAATAATGAAATTACACCTAACTTCTAACTCAGGGAGAGATTCTTGGGAGGGTAATCTCAGCGTAATTAGGATAGCCAATCCCAGTCTCTCTTTCTATTCAATTACATATCCTGACGGCAGTAGTTATAGCAACGTGTTAAGCGGTGGAGCCCACCCAGTTGGTCAACAAATAACCTTACAATGGCAGGTGATGAATAATGGAGATGGAACTTGGGACCCGTATTCTTCATTGGTAATCCCCAATGGTTTTTCGGGAGATTGTGTGCAAATGGATGAATTGGCTTCAGGTCAAGAAGATTTTGTTTCCTGTTTCTTGTACATTCCAAATACAGAAGAACCCGGCACACAGCCTCAAATTGAGTTACGAATGGTTGGTGGAGAAATATCTCGTTCCGATTCAATTTCCTTACTTGTTGCTGAGGAATTAGCAGTTGATTGGACTACTGAATTATTGCCCAATGTGGAAACTGGCACAGAACATTTAGTAAAATTACGCCTTCTAAATAGTGGTAATTCCCAAGTTAGCAAAGTAATCAATATCGATGTACCAAGTGATTGGGAAGTTCGTATTGATGGTGAACCGAATGTAAATTTGGAAGCAGGCCAATCTACTTCGGTTAGACTCTTTGTACAAACATCAAAAGCAGGCGAAAGCAACTTTAACATCTACCTTTCAGATGCTGATGAGGTCAGCGGTTCTACGTATAATTTCACTCTTATTGCCGAGGGAGAAGAAATAGTTGAAGGAAAATCAAATATTCTATACACGGCAATATGGTCATCTTTCATACTTATTTTACTCGGAACAGTTGTTTTTGCTACAATAATGCTGAAAAAGAAGTCAAATGAAAATGGCCAACATTCACCCCATCTCGGTGTAATGCCGCCAAACATGGCCGCAACTGGGTTCACTCCAATTGCCCCTACGGCTCCTGTACAACCGATTTCCGCACAACTTCAAACCACCAATTCCTCCAGTAATATGATGGACCATCACAAGGTATTACCTCCGGTAGAATCACAACCTCAGGCCTCACCGATTGCAACACCTCAAGATGTTACTTCATCACCCTCTCAAAATACCCCTTCAACAGCCCCATCCTCGGGTAATTTTTCTGCAACAATTTCTGCTGCAGCGACAGAGCCGGTAAAGCCTGAAGAAAGTGAGATGAATAACCCAAATCACAAGTGTTGGGTTTGCTTGAAAGGATTGGCCGAAGAAGGTTGGCAAGGTTGTCCAAACTGCG
>Ga0315324_10000425_pt1 | contig 14716 bp, 12 predicted proteins | sample M150021515metaG_FD_203919 | JGI IMG/M metagenome (GOLD analysis project Ga0315324, IMG submission 203919) | Ammonia-oxidizing marine archaeal communities from Monterey Bay, California, United States - M1 500m 21515 | ecosystem: Environmental > Aquatic > Marine > Intertidal zone | place: USA...
TAAAACCATTACTAGTATTTGCCTGAAACATAACATTATTAACCCATAAACAAAGTTAAAATTTATTAAATATTGGTATAAGATAATTAATATCAATCTAAATTATGCACTAATAAACAGTATATTACCAGTTACAATGCAAGACAAACAATATGAAACAGATGAGAATGTAACTTCCGGCGAAACAGAAATACCTATCTCAGATGATAGTCTGAAATTTTCAGAATTATGTAACAAACTTTCTGGTATGATACATGGGTGTTTGTTGGGTGAAACTTATGCGAGGTCTATTACAAAAATTATTAACGAAGATTTAAATTATTGGGGGTTTAATACTGACCAAATGTTATTAATGATTAAAAATATTACTAATTCTGGTAGTTTCAACCCACGAGATTACGTTAAACTTTTGCAAGATTATTTCAGCCTTGAAGGTATATCAGAAATAACTGCACTAAAAAATAAATCAGATGACAAATTATTTACATTGGATTCATATACAAAAAATGTTGTGTTTGATCAAAAATCAACGGTCAAACCTATAGACTGTTCTTTCAAAGTTTGTAATTTATACCAGAAAAAAGGATACCAGACAGACCATAACACACCATTAATAAGATGTGCGATTGCTGGTTTATTTAACAATTGGGACCAGTTATCATATCAAGTATGTATGACTACACATGCAGATCATAGATGTTTGTCCGCAGGTATTATTTATACAGTTATGGTACATAGTATGTTGTCGGGGTTACAAACCGATGTAGTAAAAACTGTACAAGAAACGGCAGGATCTATTATGAGAATCGGTAAAATCAAAGATCAAAGCCATATAGATGAATATATAAGATATACATCAGAAGGGTATATTAATAGTTTAGATTTACTATCTTTAGATTCTGAGGATTCTGCATACAAAACCATGAGTACTAGTTTATATGCACTTAAATCATTGAATAAAGATAAAACAAAAAAAAACTTTTACAAAATACTTGATGAATTGATTAAAAAAGGTGGTGATGTTGCAACAAACTGTGCCTTGGCTGGTGCTTTAATGGGGTGCGAGTTAGGATACAATGAACTGAATATTAATGAAACAGGAGAATTATGTGAAATAAAAGAACAATATATAATGAAATTTAAAGAGATAGAGGCAGACTTCTTTAAATCTATAGGATTTGCAAGAACAGACGAATCTATGTCAGAAAACTGTCATAATGAAGATGGATGGAGCATTGTAATAAGAAATGATACAGAAGAATTGCCACATTTACAAGTAAATCAATAAATCTAATTTAAAAATAGAAAATATTAGCAAACTATGATACTACAAACGTTTCGTCTATATCTACAAACCCGTCCATACAAGATACAGTTGATGCCTGAAATTCATATACATGAGAAAACCGATTCTCCTTTAAATCCATTTCCTTTACTATTATTTTTTTTGGTCTGGATTGATGTATTGTTTCATGGTTAGGTAATGGTTGTATTATGTCTGATGATATTTTAACTTTTTGGTGGTTATAATCAAAATAATAAGCACCTTTGCTTTCATCCCATGTTGCCATATTAAGTCTATACCCTTCATAAATACATTTCTTGAATTTAGTTATTTCATCTATACCCAAGCTGAAATTTGTTTGTAATATTTTCTTTAGAATATACCCCCCACTTTCTATACCCAGCCCATTATAATATGGGTCAAGACCAAGACTTTGAATAAAAACACCAATGAGCCCGTCACGAATATCTATTATTTGTAGAATACCATCATATAAAAGACCGTTTTCTTTACACCATTTTTTAATATGGTTAATTGATAGTTTCTTTTTCATTATTTGTATTTGGTCAATTAAATCTTCCCAGATAAAAATTGTTTCAATAAAATCATCTGAAATAAATAATTTACTATAAAATTTCAATTCATGTTTATTTTTTTTAAATATATTTTCATAAGTGTATTTCATTTTGGAACGTGTATCTATATAGTTTCTTTTACCTATTTGCATAAATGCTGTTATAGTAATTAAGCTCAATATATTTGCACCCCACTGATATCCGGCTAAAATCATTCTGGTAGATTCTATAGATATTTTTGTAATACATGTGATAGCTAAACCTATAGTAGTGGGGGTCATTTTTTCATCAATAAGACCTAGTACAAATAATTTTTCAAGAGAATATTTTATAGATTCATTGGCTGGGGCATCTAATAAGTCTAGAGAATTAATATCGAATTCCACAGACGACTTAGCCTCGTTAAGTATACCATCATAATTAGGGTAACATGTTTTTACCATTATACCAAGAAGTGTAGATGTTATATCTGATGATATAACATCTGGGAATGCATCCTTCTGTAAAGTTTTAAAGGTTTTTTCTGTAAACATGGGATACCATACACCAGGGGCTACTCTGCCAACCCGTCCTTTACGCTGAAGAACTGATGCTCGGGTTTCAGCCTTTGGGATAAGAATTGATGCTGAGTATACAGGATTAAATATAGATGAGTTTTCATATCCTGTATCAATAATATATTTTAATGTGTCTATAGTTACACCAGTTTCAGCAATATTAGTGGAAACTATTATTCTACGTTTAGGTGTAACTATATTACTACTCCCTTCATCCACGTCTTTGCCACCAATTCCAAGGTTTACTGAAATTGATGACAAAGGTTTAAATATATTTCTATACATTATATCTCCTTTTATAAAGGTATCTCTATTCAATTCAATTACAACAAAATTATTATTTTTTAGTTTACTATTAGCAGTATGTAATGCTTGAGTTATTTCACGTAATGGTGCTCCCCCATATACAAAAATTAGTATGTCAATAACTTTATTATTATTATTATAATCACTGGTATTTGTATTATGTATTTTTAATGCAGTATGTACTGAAGTACTTATATAATTATTAATATCAACAGAAGAAAATACTGTTTCTATAGGGTAATTTAACCCTTCTACTGTAATAATACCCTTTGTATCAACATTAAAATAATTAGCGTATTTAACAGTATCAAACGTAGCACTTGTTAGAATAAGAAACGGGCATGATGATTTTTTATAATTACCCATCATAAAAACTTTTAATAATGATAAAGTTAAATCCATATCTAACGATCTATCATGACATTCATCTATTATAATAAATGAATACTTGTTCATAATTTCATCGTCTGTCATGACTTTTAATTGTTGTGCCAAAACCCCAATAGTCATAAATAAAACACCTTTTTTGGGTTTGTAAATGTAGTCCCCTGTTTGGTATCCTAAATTTTTACCCATTATCATTTCTGGGTACACCGAAGCTATTTTCTCTGGTATCCCCATCGTAGTTAAAATACGGGGTTGTGTGACTATGATATTTTTATTAGTTATATCAAAGAAATTCTTATATAACTCTGGACCCAATGTTACAGATTTCCCCGACCCTGTACCTGACTGCAAAATCATAATTTTATCACCGACTGATTCAATCTTAAATGTAGACATACCCATTTTTGATGGCAACCGCTTTTTAAACCATGACATTAAATAATCCTTAGCTGATATAGTGTTAATTTGTTGTTTTTCATATGAAGTATAATGGGGTAGAATTTTAATCTTCCCAGGACTTAATAATGTTGGTAATACCATGTTTGCTGTTATTTTTATATTATCATGATTAAGTTTTAATATAACGTTATTTTCAAATATTTGAAAAATGAATTTATGATTATATATAAAACCGATATGAACACAAAAAGTGTGAAAATGGATTATATGGAACCATTGACTCATCTAAGTGCGAAACATGAGAAATGTCTAAAGAAGTTCTCAAAAAGAAAAGATAAGGAAGTGAAATCGAACATCGAAAATAAAGATTTTGAATTTGTTAAGGCGTCATCAAATTATTGGTATTTCAGATTTACTGTTCTGGATGGCCCTTATAAAGATCAAACACACATTGTAGAAATGAAATTGGTATATGGGGTACATCCTGATGTATTTATATACCCCAATAATGCCCCTTTATGTAAATTTATTACTAATATATGGCATCCTAATATTAGTAATAAAGGGACCATTTGTCTCGATATCCTTAAAGACGAGTGGTCTGCAACTATAACAACATCTAATATAATTAACTCAATTACTTTATTATTATTAAACCCAGATATATCATCACCATTAAATAGGACAGCAGCAGATATGTTTGACGATAATAATACATATACAAAAAAAATTAAGTCATGCTATACGGATACTAAAAACATTGAAAACTATACGAAATTATTTGATTAAACTAATTGAATCATAGTTCCTATATTTTCAGTACTATTGTTTACTGTATTTTTTAATTTAACCCTTTTACCCTTTTTTTTTATTTTGAGAGATTGTAGTTTAGGTATATTGTATTTTTCAAATATGGGATGCAAGGCTTTTCTATTTTTAACTAAAAATTTGTAATATATTACAAATGTCGCTTTTGATATATCACAAACAATATCAATATCGGATCTAGTATATTGTAACCCCAACTGTAAACCTAGCATATAAACAGCCCCAGCACATTTAGTTCCCTGTTGTGCATTATTCGGGGTACATTTATTTTTATCAGAAGCAGTATGAATCAATTCTATTATAAAATTTTTATACCGTTCAGTATGTTCGCCAGATATACTAAGTTTTTCGAAGTATTGATCAATAAAATCACTGATAGGGTCATGATGTATAGGAATGTCGATAATGCCTTCTGATTGTAATTTTCTAAGTAATTTATCACCACGACTTAGATCAGATTCTTCTATCCCTATAAAATCTGCAATAACTTTAGGTTTTTTAGTAATACCATTTTTCTTACATACAAAATCTAAACATGCCGCAATAGCACCTAGACGCCCGTTACCCCTTCGGACAACTTTTAACCGTTGTATTTGGTTAAACAATTCAGCTGTTTCTTTTAGAATAATAATAGGAAATGTTTTTCCTTTATTTTGTGTATTAAACCTGTACAGCTGTTTTGTTGTCTCACGTTTTTGTGTAATAGAATAATTAGGAGCTGTACTTACAACTAAAGCACGCCCATACCTATACGAATCAGTACCTACAATCCTTAAAGGGGCGGTTGTTTCCCTTGTGTTATATTGTTCTGAACTAGGATTATAACAATCATCATATTCTAAAATATCTTTCACAACACCACATATACTACACCTATATCTAGATTCTACCGGTTTCATATTAACATTACAATTAACACATAATTTCCAATCTGAGGTATTATCCGATTTATTATTATTAAGATCATTCAGATCATTATCATCTATTAATTCAAATAAGAAATTAGGCCCACTTAACTCGATGTTATCATCATTGTTAGGAAATAAATTATTATTATTTAAACTAGCGGGGTCTTGGATTTTCAGCATTGAAAATAGATAAATATATATATTTATATATTCCTTCTTTAAAATGGAATATGTATAACTATAACTGGTGATATCATTAACTTAATATTTTTAGTTCAAATTTAGAAAATTCAATATGGTACAATATAATTATAAAAAAAATAATATTAATAATTAATAATTGATAATTTATGCTGTAATCACTAAACTGTGATTGGGGTGTTTATTAAAACATGAGCGAGATGCAGCTAATTCTGACATACCATATCCCATTTTTTCACCCGTGCATTTAATATATGGAATAATATTATCATCATAAGTATCGTTAATAATATGAACTTTAAAACTGCGATCAGGCCACCACGTGTGACCCATAAATAATCCATTACCCCCAAACCAGTCGTATAAATTAAGAAACTCTAACATATCCGGAACGTCATATTTTCCTACCGCAAATTTTTGATCCTCAACGCTCCCATATTTACTAACAGCCTGTAGGGCTATACGAGTCCCTGGTATAATTTTCATTGAATTATACTGCCAAACAATATGACCGCTCGAATTCATAATAGCAAATGTCTGAGATTGACCTGCATATCGAGTCACAGATGTACCTGTGAAATTTTTCCCCGTAAAGAATTCGACACGTGCCTCTGTCAATGCATCGGAAGGTGCGACAAATGATACAACAGGTGCAGGTGCAGGTGCAGGTGCAGGTGCAGGTGCAGGTGCAGGTGCAGGTGCAGGTGCAGGTTCAGGTTCAGATGCAGGTGCAGGAACAGCAGCAGATGTAGTATCGTTTGAATTCACATCAACACCAATATCTTCCACAATAACATCATTGGGTGGGGGTGGGGGTGCTGCCACAGGATCATTATGGAGATCTGTAGTTTCTGGAGCATTTTCATTAGGTGTTGGTAATATCTTGCGAGCCAAATCAATAGTACTAACTGAAGTATTTCTGGTGTAATAGAATACTACTGATAACAATATTATAAATAACACCACAGCACTATATTGAATATTTGACATATTTGTATTGGGGTATATGTTTATTATATATTATTATATATAATAATTGAATAAAATTATATTAAACATTGATTTATATAATAGATAATATAAAGAGATAATGACCTCTATCAAGTGTATTCAAGATTTTACACATTTTGTTAATAATATACCAAATGTGGATACTTTATCATATTTATATGATAAATTAGGGAAACAAGGTGTAAGAGTCATATATGAAAAATGGGGTAATTTAAATATAAATTCCCCTCTTTATAAACGAATAATATTCACAACGTTTATAAGATCATCTACATTCCGGTTCCCAGGGGTAATAATATCTCCTAATACTAAGGGTGTATATAATGTAATATCCGTACCACCGGCACCCCCGGTTACTATATATCAATTAAAAATGTTAAATGAGAATATACCAAAGGATGAAAATGGTAATATTACAGCAATAAAAGTCAAAGACGGTACATGTATTACATTATATTCATTTCAGGGTGAATGGCGTATAAGTTCACATAGAGGTATAGATATCGGTAATGTAAAGGCAACCGCAGATATGACTTTCAATCAGTTACTTGACGACGTGTTAAGTGTTTATGAAGATTTCTCTTATGAGAAATTGAACAAAAATTGTTCATATACTATAGGGTTTAGTCATAGTGATTTTCATCCTTTCCAAGGAACCGTTAATCCTACAAGAAAACCATTTGTTGAAGCATGGTTTATTCAATCATCTAATTTAACTAAATTTAATAATGGTAAACCCTTTATTAAATTTAATGAAAATATAGGGTTACCTTTACAGAAATCAATAAAAGTTGATGATATAAAAAAGTTGTGTGTGTCTGCAACAAACGCATATCAAAATTATATTAATACTGGGGAAACTAATTATGGCTATCTGTTATTATATAAACATAGATATTATTTAATTGAAAGCACATTAATGGAAAGTATTAGAATACTATTTTACTTAGATAAATTTAATAAATTGGACACCGGTATCGATAAGAGAAAATACATTATTGTTAATTCGTTCCTATCCGCAAATAAATATGAAATGTTTTTAAAAATAGCACCAATATATAAATCAGAATTTACATTCTTGAACTCAGAAGTTGCAAAAATTATTGATTTACTTGTAAAAATAACATTTAACAAAAACTTCATACCGCAAACACTCTACGAAACCGTTATTAATGAGTTTCATAAATATATAACTCAGTCTATTACATTAGATACCAGAAAAGTCGAATCTGTGAAGAGTATTATATGCACATTTCTATATGATCAGAAAAATACAAACATGGTATATAGATTAACTTATGGTCAGATTAAGCAGTAATTATATAATTATTTTTATTTATAAAATGAACATTCAATTTATCTTGATGAACATCATTTCTTAAAGGCATAAATATTTCTGTATCATCTCCATGTTTCTTCATTTTAAGATATTTTAACATGATTGGCAATTTGTTATATGAATTATATGAGTATGTTAATTCATTATTAAAATTATATATGTTTTCCACGGTTTCATCCGATTTACAATTTTTAAAATACTTTAAAAATTCTTTACATTTATAACTATGTATTTTTTTCCCTGATAATACCTGAATAATATCTACAGTCAAGTGTTTTATAGACAAAGAATTTAAATCTAAAACAAGTTGTAAATTCAATTTAGTAGTATTTAACTTTTTATTATTGGATATAAATTGTAATAAACATTTTGTATGTATATATAAATCAATAGATGCAAATATCATATATACTGACATAAAATCATTCACAAGTTTTAGTTTCAATTCCTTTTCATATTTTTTATAAAAATCGGGAAACAGTGTTAAATAATAATGTAGTATTTTTTCTATTTGTTCTTCTTGTAATTTAGGGTTACTTGATATCAAAAAGCTACGACTAAAATCAATAACAGTACCATCAAAACCCATTGTGTCAAACTCATATATATTGTCATCCACTATGAAAATATTTTTACCATTACCTGATTTGACATTTTTTAAGTAATTCTTATATGTATGTCTAATAGTGACATTATTCAGATGGAGGTCCCCATGTATAATATTAAGTTTCTGATGTAAACATAATAAAGTATATACAATGTCGAATATATATTTTTTAAATGATACAGAATTTTTGAACATATTGCCTACTGATGAAATATATTCATCTGAGTCTACTAGTAATTTAATATCATTAACAGTCCTTCCAGTGTATTCTGTAAGGACCATAACAGCTTTATCCGATTTATTAATAATATTTGAACGATTTGTTAAATACTCACTATTCATATATTCTTCATTTTCTAATACCATCTGTTTTTTAATATCGGGATTATTAAATATATACTTATCTACACCATTTATAATAATCCAATTATACAATAAAGGGACACCTGGGCAAATGATATTAGCTAATAAATCATTACATAGCATCCCAATATAAATTTCTCTCCACGTATTATATTGAATATTTAATGTATCAACACCATCCTTGTTTAATGGTATAATTTTTTGACCCAGACGTATATTAGAATTTAATATATCACTGACACTCTTTTGATTTGTTTGAGAACTATGTGATAAAGTTGCTACAGTGTAAACGTCTCTCATAACATTTTTAGAGTATGTTTTAAATAAGTACCCCATAAACTCATTATCCTTATTATCATACATGGTTAATTGGTAATCAGTATGTATGTTTTTACTTTGTAGGTTTTGAAACATTAAAATACCATTTACTAACCATGATACTACGAACAGTTGGATGTTTAATCTACTATTTTTTATTATATTTTTAAACAAGTCACCATCTGAATTTGGTAGTAAGTAATACTGTTGGTAAAATTTTAATTTTGTTTTACTTTGTAGATATTCTTCAGTTTCTTCCATCAAACTCTTAAAGTGGATATTAATGTATTGCAACATTCTTACTGATGTGAAATTTGAACGATACTCACCATCCGCAGATAAAATATTAGGACCACAACATATATATTCTGGAACCATCCTCTCATTAGAATATAAATATGCATAATTTATATAATTAGAAACTCCGGACTTCTTTACACTGAATACTGTACACAAATACCTATTTTTTGAATTGATTAATATTTTATTCGTGTATAACATTGAATATGATCTCAGTCTTTTAAAAAAAGTCCCATTGATAGTTGGTGTTGCATCCCCAAAATCTTTGATCAATTTATCCTGAGTTTTATCAGATAAAAATGTATTTTTATTAATATTATCCGAAATTAATGTTTTATATGTATGATTAAGCCATTCATTGTAATATTTTAATATATAGTCCATACGTAATCTAGTTTTTTCTTCATGGAATGACTTATTTAAATCATAACCGTTAGTTAATTCTTTAAACTGGTTAATATCTAACGCTTTTACACTTTTCTCATATTCTTCCAAATCTTTATCTACTACTGGTTTTATAACAACACCCCCAAAAATATCTATAGAATAACTTTCCGAATCCATTTTAAATTATATTATATATAAACATATATTTACTATGAATAAGGAAAATCCATTTGATATTAAAAATGATAAACCACACCCAGTTACAAACAATGAGACAGATACGCCCCAGGTGAAAAAACAATCACGTAAAAAACAAACTAAGTATAAGAAATACCCCAGTAAATCATATACTAACGAAGAAATCAAAAAATTATTGGTAGGGTATATAGAAGTTGGTAAAAATAAATGGGCTGATATACCAAATGGTTCGCATATTAGGTATATAAAATCCGATGGGACCTTCGTTAGGGGTGGATTTATAACTAACCATTGGCTCAATAAAGAAGGGAAACCGTTTATACACCTTGCAAATAATATAAAAAAGGATGCACCTGGATATATCACATGGCCTATGGCACATGATTCGGTGTCTCGTGTATTTAAAAAACCTGACGCTAAAACAGGGATAGAAATGGATATTGTTAGAGGGAAAACTGTAGAAATTATAAGTCAAATAAACAAATTGGTCGATGTTGTAAAAGAACAAAAAAAACGAATAGATTCTCTAGAATCAGATATGAAAAAATTATACTTAATTATAAAAAAAATCTAAAATATTTAATGTTGGACTGAGATTATTATTAGACAAAATTATTACCAATACAAATTAAAACCAGTTTTTTAAACCCTTGATCTACCTATAACCTTTCGTGTGCCAAACCCTTCCACATCGTTAACAGGGTCAGGGTTGTCCTGTATATCTATATCATCTCTAATCCTCTGAGTATAACCAGAAGCTTTAGAATATCTATCAAAAACTTTATCAGCAGTAGGGTTAATACCTTGATCCTCTTCTGTATAACTAGAATTGAGGTTTTTAATCTGGGTATGATTTACTTTATATACTGGTTCAAATTTACTATCATACCATTTATGTTCCGTTAAAGTGTCTGCATGTGTAGGAGCATCTGGGGTTTTAGATGAATACACATACACTTCCACCTGGTCTCCAGGTATATATTTTTTCCCCTCATCCGCCAATACATCCCTTCTAGCTAAAGGATCCGTTTTAGTCACAAATTTAATATTCTTATGCTCATTGACCTTGTCGAAAATGTCTTTATCAACAATAACGGAATCATGTGAAACTGGGTCATATACGCGTACTTTTTGTATATTTTTGTTAATATATCCAAGATCTATAGTATCCGCTGACTGAAGAGCTGACTGTTGAGCAGTATTAAGGTCAGCCAATAATTTAGAAATTCTATTATTTGAATCAATCGAATTATTAAAAGTGTCAGACATTTCGTGTCTATACTCATCTAAGTGATCTCTCCGACCCACTTCTTTCAAAATATTAAGCATAAGACGATTCTTTATTTCACTAGGATTAACATCAAACTTATGTGATATATCGGCATTTCTTTGAGCCTCATGTATGTTTGAATATTTTTTTTTAGATGTAGACATCCCGTATTGTGCAACCTTGAATCGCAGATCTGATGTTTGACGGTATCCAACCTTTATTACATCCTCACGTAATTTAGTATTGTCCTTATAATGTAATGATTTAGTCTCGTTTAAATTTAGTAAAGTCCCATCATGTAATGTTTTTGGTACTCCTGATTTATTAGTAGACATCCCTGAATATTTATTAGCCCTAGAATCTAAAGATGTGTCAAATATTTTAAGTCGTTCGCGTCCTGCATCGATAGTTTTTCTTAAATCTCTAATATGTCTCATCTCAGATCTGGTACCTTCGGGTATAGTCCAATCAGATGCGTGGTCCGAAACAAAATCTTTAAATTTACCACGAACTTGGCTTTGTTTTTTATACTGACGCATATCTGGTCCAGAGTTGTGAAACCCTCTTTTATCTCTCTCAGTAAATCCTAAAAATAAATCAGGATGGACTGGTTCTGCAGGTGTACGTGCTGCAGAATGTCGTAAATTTAAAACTTCCGATCTAAGAACATTTTGAGATTCTCTTGGTAAATCTTGTGCAAGACTTGCTTGGTCGGGTGTAGTGTCTTTTAATGTGGATCGTAAAAAGTCCTCTAATTGTGATTCACGTTCATACATAGGTGTTTGTTCTAATTTTTTTAAATGTAACTCAGGTGGCATATCTCCCGATTGTCCTGATAACCCTCCTCGTATAATACCATAGTCCGAGCGTTCGAAATCTTGCCATAATATATCAGACATGGTTTATATGTTTATACATATGTTTATAATTGATATTATTTTATATATATATATATATTTGTATATAAAATAATGAATTTTGTGTACGTGATCGTAGGTGTCATCATTATGATATTATTATCATCTGCTTCGTCAAAGTCTTCGTCAAGTTCTACAGTTAATAGAAAAACATGTAATACAGATCAGTATCTAGATGTAAATGGGGATTGTATATGGAATCCGTGTGAAATCAATAAATCCAGAATTGGAACTAAATGTGAATGGGACCCGTGTGAATTATCTGGATGGGTTAGGGATGTTGATGGGAATTGCAGAAACAATAACGCTATACCGCATGGGGGGCTTAAATGGGAAGGTGATACAGTTATTTGTAAAGACGGTTATAAAAGATATAATAATTACAAGGACAAATGTCAAGCTAAATGCTTAGAGTCTCAGAATTATGTGGATGGTGTTTGTGTTCGTAAATGTCCTACTGGTTCCATTTATAAAAAAGGTAGTTGTATAAATGAGGTTGATGAAACAGGGTTTACACCGTTTATGAATTCATGGGTGTCTTGGCCAGAAGACGTATGGATACAAGAAAAAGATGCACCTGGTTTAAATGGTGAAATGTGTAGAGATAAATGTTTAAAAGGAGGTGATTGTTATGGATATACAGTACACGACACACCTTCAAAACAAGAGTGTTGGAATTACCACAACGATTACTCTAATACAGTCGGCGGTCCTGTTAAAATAGAAGGCCGTCCATCTCACGTGTATCTTAGAAATAAATATCTTTAAATTTTAATTGGGATTATTTTATAATCTCTTAACTGTCCTAAATAATTAGGTTTAGGTTTAATCTTTCTAGATATAATTTTATTATTATTGATGTGTGTAGCAGTAAATTCTGGTATAAAGCCAAACTGATTAAAATCTTTAAATTTATCATTAGTCATTATAGTAACTTTCATATAAGACAATTTATACATTTTAGCTAACCATAAACATAAATAATCATCTCGTTCTCTTACGTAATGGTATCTATTCTTATCCCAAATTGATTTTTTAACACCTGTATAGTCTTGAGCTAGACTGATAAAACATTTATTATCAGAACAAAACTTCTGGAACATTTTTAAATCTTTAGGTGAAATATTTATAGCTTTAGTTGATTTACCCACAAGTCTAAAATTCTTAATAACATAATGACATACATATTTGTCATTGTATATGTCATTATGATTCTTCATAGCTTTAAGATAATAATTAAATAATATTTGTTGGTTAAAATAATGTAATGGTTTTTTAAAATTCTGTTTATACCACTCAGTATGTAAATTGGCAACATCTACAATTAACAATGGTTTATTAACATGTTTATTATTGAAAGTAAAACCTTTAGGGTCAAAGCCTCCATATATATTTTTTTGTACAGTCGATATAAAACTATTTGGTATTGTAATACAGCTACTTAAATACAATACAGCACATAATATAAGTAAAAACAATAATATCTGTATATGACACATATTATATATACGCAAATAATTTACTTAAAAGTAATACTGTAATGAATAATTTCGTGGGCAATGACATTGAATAAAAAAATAAAAAATAATAATCAAAGTCATAATTGAAAATATTATATAAACTTGAATTGTTATCAGTGATCTATAATAACGATATTATATCTGTCCTCTGATATCAATTATCAATTCTTGAATAGCTAATTGTTTATAGGCATTGCCTAGTTTTTTGGAATCATTAAGTTTAACTATAAAATTATCTAGCATAATTCCAATAGTTTTTCGTGACGCAATTACCTTTTTATAGTTGTTTAATAGTATTGGTTGAAAAATATTACCTGTGAGATTAACATCAATTTTTCCTTCCCCTACAAGCTTAGTGATATATTCACGTACATTATGTGTATTCTCAGTATTAAATACTGCTTCTATCATTTCTTTTTTAAATTCTTTTACGGAGCATAAATAATCACACATTCCATTAAATTGATGTTCCATGTCGTATTGAAAATATAATTTGAATACTTCAGCATTTTGTTGGTATATGTTCTTACCTACATAATTATTACCAACAACGGGATGAAATGTTGTAAGCCATGCTAAAATATCATCTGATTTATAGTTAAGTAATATATCATTACATATTTCTTCCTCAGTAAATATATTATGAAACACTTTACTGTTTATGGCTATAATAGATTTAATAACATGAAACTCTGTTTGTTCACCGTTTTCAGGTTTTGTAGATCTAATACGTAGATCTGTATAAGATGATTTAGTATAAGGATTATTCTTTATAGGTATAACATCTTCTTCAAATTTTCTTTTTTTATTTGACAAGTTTTGACCAATTGTAAAACAATTAGAACTGGTAGCAAAACTACTTGATGAGGTGCCAGAACTACTGATTGTGAAGGGACCAAAGGTCTGGGCATTTGCCTCATTGGTTTCGATCGATTTTGATTCCACACTCATATTTTATATTTGAGATTATTATTTCAATTTTTATAATTTTCTCAGATTTATTTTTGCTTGTCCCCCCCCCCGATATTTTTGTACCTAAA
>Ga0315324_10000426_pt1 | contig 14696 bp, 11 predicted proteins | sample M150021515metaG_FD_203919 | JGI IMG/M metagenome (GOLD analysis project Ga0315324, IMG submission 203919) | Ammonia-oxidizing marine archaeal communities from Monterey Bay, California, United States - M1 500m 21515 | ecosystem: Environmental > Aquatic > Marine > Intertidal zone | place: USA...
GAGGACGATGTCCGTGGCGGAGATATGACACCCATGTTTGAGACAATTGTAGAAAAAGTTCTTGCACCAGATGTGGATGCTAGTGGCCCATTCCAGATGCAAATAACAGCACTAGACTATTCTTCATTTGTAGGTGCGATTGGTATCGGTCGTATTGCACGGGGAGTAGTTAAACGAAACATGCAAGCGGTGCTTATAAGTGCAGACGGAAATAAAAGAAATGTAAAAATTTCTCAACTAATGGGATTTCATGGCCTAGAAAAAATTGAAACTGATAGAGCAGAAGCGGGCGATATTGTTGCAGTTGTTGGTATTGAAAATGTTTCAATATCTGACACACTGTGTGACCCAGCGTCGGTAGAAGCTTTAGCACCGTTATCTGTTGATGAGCCAACAGTTTCAATGGCATTTAGGGTTAATGATTCGCCATTTGCTGGTCAAGATGGAAAATATATTACCTCAAGAAATATCCGTGATCGCCTAGATAAAGAGCTCATCTATAATGTCGCATTGAGGGTTGAAAATACTGAAGACCCATCAGAATTTTTAGTTTCTGGTAGAGGTGAATTGCATTTGTCAATTCTCATTGAAACTATGCGTAGAGAGGGATTTGAGGTTGCAGTTGGTAGACCACAGGTTATTGTAAAAGAAGTTAATGGTGTACTATGCGAGCCATTCGAACAACTAACCGTTGATGTTGAGTCTCAACACCAGGGAACGGTAATGGAGAGGCTCGGCGAAAGAAAAGCAGAACTAACAAACATGATGCCAGATAGTAATGGACGTGTAAAACTGGACTTTATTATTCCTGCTCGAGGATTGATTGGCTTTAGAACTGAATTTTTAACAGCAACAACTGGTACCGGTTTAATGTACTCAACCTTTGATGGCTATGGTGTTCAGAAAGCGGGAAAGATTGGTCAACGATCTAACGGCTCTTTAATCTCAATGAATAAGGGTAAAGCCGTTGCATATGCAATATTTAATTTACAAAAAAGTGGTAAATTTTTCGTTGAACATAACACTGACATATACGAAGGAATGGTAGTCGGAATTAATACACGCAACAAGGACCTAGTAGTTAATGTTATGAAAGGCAAGCAATTGACTAATGTTCGTGCATCAGGTACTGATGATGCAGTTGTGTTGACCCCTCCTATCAAATTAGACCTTGAGCAGGCTTTGGAATTTATTGATGATGATGAGTTGGTAGAGGTTACACCAAATAATATACGTATTCGTAAGCGATTGTTGACTGAAAATGCGAGGAAAAGAGCAAGAAACAAAGCATAGTATTAGTCTAAACTGATAGCAATTGAGTTGTAAAATGAATTATGAATAGTTTTCTATTATTCTTTATAAATCAAAAAAGATTTGCCCTAGTTTTTACGGTCTTAATCATATCGATCGGCCTGTTGTCCCTGAGCAGCATTCAAAAAGATCAGCTACCTTCAATCGATCTAGAGATTGTAAGTGTTGTTACTTCTTATCCTGGAGCCTCTCCAGAGGATGTTGAGCAGAATGTAACTAACCCTATTGAGGACGAGCTATCTAATATTTCTGGTATTGACAAGTTTAGCTCAACCTCAAGAGAGGGCAGATCAAATATTGTGATAACTCTGTCACAAGATATTGACGATATTCCAACTTTGAAGCAAGAGATAAAGGATGCAGTCAATAGAATAAGGTCACTCCCAGATGAGGTAGTTAGTTTACCCTCAGTTATTGACCACAAGACCTCTAGAATCAGTGTTTTGAAAATTAGTATAGATGGCGATGGAGCTCTATCCTACAACGAATTACGGGATATAACTGATGATATTGCCAACAATATTAAACTCATTGATGGAGTATCAGAGGTATCAAAAGATGGCTACTTGGAACGTGAGATACAAATTAAGATTGATCCAAATAAGCTCAATAAATATAACCTTTCTCTGAGCCAAGTTATTAATACTATAGAGAAACGTAATGATAGGTACACGGTTGGACTTAATCGAAGTGCGGAGGATGAGAAAAATATAGTTGTTTTAGCTAAATTTAATGAGGCAGAGTCAGTTAGCGATGTAATTCTAAAGTCAACCTTTGAAGGACCAGTAATTAGGTTGAGAGATATTGCAGATGTTGTTCTTAGCAATATAGAAGAAAAATCAATTACTAGGATTAATGGCAAAAAAGGTTTTGTGCTTAATATACGTAAGCAAGAAAAGGCTGATGCTATTAAAACTGTTGACCTTATCAAGGCTGAAATGCTGAAGCTAACAGAGAAACATCCCAAAAGTTTAAAAATATACTATTCAGAAGATCTATCTGAGAGGGTTCGTAATAGGCTTGATATTGTTGTTAAAAATGGCCTGATGGGGTTAGGCATGGTTCTCGTTGTTCTTGGTATATTTTTGTCAATAAAAACAGCATTTTGGGTGGCTGTTAGCATACCTGTGGCCCTTCTTGGTACTGTAGCATTACTAGCATTTACTGGTGAAACAATTAATCAAATTTCGTTAGCAGCAATGATACTGGTTCTTGGCATTGTTGTCGATGATAGTATCATCGTTGCCGAGAGTATTCATCACCATAAGCAGATTGGAGAAGACAATACCTCATCAACCTTGCACGGCTTTAAAAAAGTAATAATGCCGGTTGTCACAACTATACTGACAACCATACTGGCTTTTTCATCAATGTTCTTGATGGGAGGCACTATGGGTAAGTTTATTTACTTAATCCCTTTGGTAGTTATTTTTGCATTGTTTTTGTCCTTCCTAGAGATCTCGATTGCTCTTCCTGCGCATTTGGCCGGTTCTCATGAAAGAGTTAAGACAAATTATTGGTTTAAGAGTGTTGAGAATTGGTTTGAAAAAGTTATTAAATTAATGCTTAGTTTGAGATACTTGGTTGTAGCTATATTTATTGGTGTTCTGGTATGGACCGGAAACTTTGCTTATACTAATATGAAGTTTGTAATATTTCCAGCTGTTGGGGTGGATACAATAAATGGTCGCCTGGTGATGCCTGTGGGAAGCTCTTTAGAGTCAACTGAGTCCGTAGTAATGAAGGTTGAAAAACTAATACACGAGGTTGTTGGAGATGATTTGGATTCGGTAACGAGCGAGGTTGGTAAGTCTCTTTCTAATAGAGCAACTTTTAAAATTTCTCTTGTCCCTGTTGGAAATCAAAAAAGCACGTCACAGGATCTAATCAAAAAATTAAAAAGAAGGTCATCTAGCATAACAGAGGCTGAGAAGTTAAAGTTTTCAGTAAGAAGGCCTGGACCACCTCAAGGCAAGGATGTAGAAATAAACTTAGTTGGAAATGACGACAAGCAGAGGTCAAATGCCGCAGACAAGGTTGAAAATATTTTGTCATCTTTGAAAGGTATTGATAATATAAATAGGGATGATGATCCGGGTAAGTCCAGAGTAGAGATTGTGCTAGACTATGAAAAAATGTCTCGTTTGAAGATTGATTTTATAGTGCTAAGGAAGTACCTTAAAACCGCATTTACTGGTGTCGACATTACCAACATACGTCAGGGCCAAAGTAACGTAAACTTTAGAGTCTATTTGGGTGATAACAATGAACCTGGCAGCTTGATAAAATCATTAAAAATTAATAACTCCAATGGTCGCCTAGTGCCACTAACTCAGTTTGTTAGTATAAGAGAGTTAGAAGGAGAGCCAAACTATAATCACTTTGATGGTCAACGATCAGTCACAGTTAGCGCGAGTGTAGATGATGACATTGCTACCTCGCAGGGAGTTATGGCTGAATTAAAAAGACAGTTAGGACTGAGTAAGAATTTCCCAGCTATTAGGATAATGAATACTGGGGGTGCAAGAGAAACAATGAGCTCAATGGAGAGCTTTCAGAAGGCTTTCATTGTTGCAATATTTGGCATATTTTTACTTTTGGCTTTGCTTTTTAATTCCTACTCTCAACCCATGCTTGTGATTAGTGTAATTCCTTTTGCAGCTGTTGGTGTTATTTGGGCATTTTTCTTACATGGAGAAATCTTAAGTTTTTTCGCTCTTCTAGGCGGCCTGGCCTTGGTAGGAATTATTGTGAATGATTCACTGGTAATGGTGTCTCATCTAAACTATCTAAAACTTAAACTTGAAGATTCTGTTCCTGTAATCGAGTGGGTAGCGCAGGGAGCAAAGGATCGCCTAAGGGCGGTAGTGCTAACAACACTAACAACTCTTGCTGGCGTTATGCCGCTTGCTTATGGAATCGGCGGCACTGATCACTTGTTAAAGCCGATGGCTCTTTCTCTTGGGTATGGTTTGTTATTTGGAACCTTAATGACGTTGATACTTCTACCATGCTTGTATCTAATTAATTACAAGTTCATAAGATGGATGATGAACTTCAGAAAGCCTTCTAAGGTTTCAGGTTAATTTTTGTAGGTGGTAAGCACACCTTATCGCTGCAGGCTTGAAGTGCTAAACTAAGGGAGGGCGCTATATAACTCTTCGAATTATTCTCTATGTTAATCTTAATACTTAAATGTCCATCGTATACTGAGATTTTTTCCGCAGAAAAACCTAAATTAATTAACTTATCATCTGGATATGTAACATTTAATAGGTTCCAGTTCTTAGGGTCCAGATTTTCAATCTTGGTTCCAATCAAATTATCTTGTATCGGCTGGTCTGAATTTATATGCCATGCAGGGTCCAAGTCAAGGTTAACGAGTATATGGCTTTTATCTAAGGACTGAGTATGAACTCTAATCTTTCCTTGATATGCATACTTAATATTACTTGATTCACCATTATGCTTGTTACTGTAACCTGAAATAAATGTACTATAGTTGTAGGGATCAGAGTTAATATTGCTTGAGAAGGCTTCTAGAATTTTATCGGCTTGCGTTATATATATATTTCTGTTTGTACGTTCATTTAATTTTATCATTAACATATAAGCAACACCGTTTGGTGAAGGTATTGCACCGTCATAAGATTCTTTATAGCTGGTATTTAAATATTTGTTGTCACGGCTCATATTAAAACCATACTCATCATCATCCCAAAAATTATCATTCATACCGCTAGCTAGGTGTTCTACTCTTTCAAGCCAAATACTGTCAGCAGTGTAGTCAAATACTGATAAAAATGCATTAGCTAAATATGCATAATCTTCAAACAGAGCTCTAGTGTCAAGTTTGCCATCTATTGAAACTCTATAGATCTGATTGTTTGTTATGAAATGTGAGTATAAGTAATCTGCAAGGGCCAGACCTTGGTTTGTATACTTGCTGTTACCGAATACATCTCCAGCTTCTAGCAAGCTAGGTATCAGTAAAGCATTCCATGAAAGTAAAACTTTATTGTCGGTTATCGGGGGGACTCTTTTATTTCTAACCTCATATAGTTTTTGTAAGACTGTATCAATTCTGTCATAGTCATTTATATTAACTACATCAATCTCTTTGTAACGAATAATATTATTTCCCTCAAAGTTAGTGAAACTAGACAGGTCGAACCATTCATTAAAGTCTAAAAACTCATCTTTATTTAGTATTGATTTAATTTCATCTTTAGTCCAAACAAAATATGTACCCTCTTCTCCCTCTGAGTCTGCATCAGTGGCAGAGAAAAAACCACCATGAGGGTCATGCATCTCTTTTAATAAATACTCTAACGTCTGTGTAGCTATACGCTTATAGAGCGGTTTTTGTGTTACTTGGTATGCACGTATATATACCAAAGATAGTTGAGCTTGGTTATATAACATCTTTTCGAAGTGAGGAACAAGCCAAGAATTGTCGGTTGAATATCTATGAAACCCACCACCAACAATATCGTAAAGACCACCACTCGCCATCGTATCTAGAGTAGTAGTAATGATATTTAGTTTATCATCCGTGGGGTTACGTCTTTGTTCATCCAACAACAAAAGTAACATTGATTCATGAGGAAATTTAGGTGCCTGACCGAAACCTCCATCGAGCTCGTCAAAGGTAGATTTCATCGAATCTAATGCCTTATTTAATACGTTACGGTCTACGCTGGTTTTAGCTGACTCATTTGAAGAATTAATTATTTCAAATATCTTGTCTGCCTGCTCAATAATCTTGTCTTGTTCGTTTTGCCAGAGAGTTTGAATTTGTGAGAGAATATCAAGTAGTCTAGGTTTTGGGAAGTATGTTCCGGCAAAAAAGGCCCTACCGTTAGGTAGGATTACAGCATTCAATGGCCAACCCCCAGTACCATTAAGTAGTTGAGTAACATTCATATAAGTTGCGTCTATGTCTGGACGTATCTCTCGGTCAACCTTTATTGCAACAAAGTATCTGTTTAAAAACTCAGCAACCTCTATATCGTCAAAGCTTTCTTCCTCCATAACGTGGCACCAGTGACATGTCGCATAACCTATTGAAATAAAGATCGGTTTATTTTCATTCTTTGCTTTTTCAAATGCTTCATCTGAAAATGAGTACCAGTTCACTGGATTGTGGGCATGCTGTATTAAGTAGGGAGAAGATTCCAATATGAGATGGTTAACAAATTTAGCGCGACCTTTTCCATCAATATACTCAGTCCTTGGTCGGTAGTCGTTGCCTTTTTCAGAGTAAGCTTTTTTTAGGTCAGTAATGCTATGAGCCATTGATATTATGGAAAAACTAATAGTTAATACAAAACTAATTATCTTAGTCATGTTTTGATTATAGCAACCTTAAATATTTAATGGATTTTTTACTTATTTTGTAGTGCTTGACGGATTAGCTGTTCTGTACTTAGCGAATCATCATTAATTGCAGACAGCATATTGTCTGCCTCCTTGACCTTAAACCCAAGCGCCTGTAAAGCTTGAGAAGCTTTCAAAATATTAGGGTTTGAAGAACTACCGGAAGCTATTTTTTGATGTGTTGAGCTGCTTAGGGATAATTTTTCTAGCCTATCACGTAATTCAACTATGAGCTTCTGAGCGGTTTTCTTTCCGATTCCTGGAGTTTTTGCTAGTAAAACATCATCTTCACTAGCAACAGCACTCATAAGGGAGGCTACATTAAGGTGTGACAGTATAGCTAGAGCAACTTTAGGTCCTACACCATTCACCCTTATAAGCTCCCTGAATAGGGTTTTTTCATCCAACGATATAAATCCATAAAGGGTATGGGAGTCCTCTTTGATGTTTAGGTGGGTATGTAATTCTATCTCAGAGCTGGAATCAATTTCATAGAACGTAGACATTGGACAAAGTATTTCATATCCAATCCCAGCGACATCAAGCAAGATCTCTGGAGGATTCTTTTCTAATATTTTTCCTCTTATTCTACCAATCATAGCCAGGAATATTTTTTATAGTATTTTTCTTCAAACAATTTTATATCATCTTCATACTTTAGAGTTAACCCAATTTCATCTAGACCATTAAGTAGCCTTCTTTTTCTCTCTGGGTCCACCTCAAACGAATGTGTGTTATCATTTGCAGTTACAGTTTGATCTTCTAGGTCAATATTTATTTCAGTTTCAGTTGCAAACAAAATATCCATAACTTTGTTATCCAGAACTATAGGCAGTAATCCATTTTTAAAGCAGTTGTTGTAGAAAATATCAGCAAAACTTGGTGCAATTATTGCTCTAAATCCATAATCTTCAAGAGCCCAAGGGGCGTGCTCGCGTGATGACCCACAACCAAAATTATCTCGAGCCAGTAAAATTTGAGCGCCCTTGTATTTTGGCTTATTTAGAACAAAATCAGTGTTTAGTGGTCGTTTAGAGTTGTCCATTCCAACCTCTCCATGGTCGAGATAGCGCCACTCATCAAACAGGTTGGGCCCGAAGCCGGAGCGCTTGATTGATTTTAAGAATTGCTTAGGTATTATCGCATCGGTATCAATATTTGCTCGGTCTAGTGGGGCAGCTATAGAAGATAGTGTTGTAAATTTTTCCATGTTATATCTTTATGTCTCCGAAAAATGTCCAGCGATAGCACTCGCAGCAGCAATAGCCGGGCTAACTAGATGAGTGAACGAGCCTTGACCTTGGCGACCCTCAAAGTTTCTGTTTGAGGTAGAGGCGCATCTTTCACCTGGTTCTAATTTGTCAGCATTCATTGCTAGACACATAGAGCAACCAGCCTCACGCCATTCAAATCCAGCATCAGTAAATATCTTGTCTAAACCCTCATTCTCAGCTTGTTTTTTTATTAATCCTGATCCAGGCACCACCAATGCTAGTTTGATATTCTTAGCTATATGTTTGCCTTTAGTAACTTCAGCAGCAGCACGTAAGTCTTCAATACGAGAGTTGGTACATGAACCTATAAATACTTTATCTATTGCAACAGTATTTATTGCTGTATTGGCTTCTAGGTTGATATAGTTAAGTGCATTTTTTATGCTCTCGGCTTTGATGGTGTCGGACACCTTGTCTGGGTCTGGAATGGTTCCATCAATATCTATAACCATTTCAGGGGATGTCCCCCATGTGACTTGCGGTTTTATATCTTCAGCATTTAAGCTTACTACTTTGTCGAATTGTGCGTCACCATCCGAGTACAGAGTCTTCCAATAACTAACAGCAGAATCCCAGTCGTTACCTTTCGGTGCTAATGGGCGGCCCTTAACGTACTCAATGGTTTTTTCATCTACAGCCACCATACCAACACGGGCGCCAGCCTCGATTGCCATATTGCACAATGTCATCCTGCCCTCAATCGACAATTCTTGTATACATTCACCAGCAAATTCAATGGCAAAGCCTGTACCACCTGCCGTTCCAATTTTACCAATAATATAGAGCGCAACATCCTTTGCACTGACATGCCCACTGAGTTTTCCGCTTACTTCAATCTTTAAGTTTTTTGATTTGGATTGCCATAAACATCCTGTCGCTAAAACATGCTCAACCTCACTCGTTCCTATGCCAAAAGCTAATGCTCCAAGGGCTCCATGGGTGGATGTGTGAGAGTCACCACATACAACGGTCATACCTGGTAGTGTTGCCCCTTGCTCTGGACCAATCACATGAACTATACCTTGACGGATGTCATTCATAGGGATTTCATGAATGCCGAACTCCATACAATTTTTGTCTAGTGTTTCGACTTGTAATTTAGAAATCGGGTCGCTTATTGAACTCACACCAGCAGACCTTTCAGTTGTCGGAACGTTATGGTCAGGTACAGCGATATTAGCATCAATTCTCCAGGGCTTTCTGTTGGCCAAAGTTAATCCTTCAAAAGCTTGTGGTGAGGTGACCTCGTGGATAAGCTGCTTGTCAATATATAGGAGCACAGTTGAATCATCTTCACGCACTATATGGGCACTCATTAATTTTTCATAAAGTGTTTTTGGCATTTATATTAGAGAGTTAAGTTTTAATTGATTAAAATGAGTTATTTTACATTTGTAAGGGACATTAAATTATTATATGTGCGGTATTTGCGGACAGTTAAGGTTTGACACTAAATCAGTAAACCCTAACGACCTCGACAAGATGATGCAAAAAATTGCCCGTCGTGGCCCTGACTCAAGTGGCAAGTGGGTTGATGGTAATATTGGTTTTGGCCACAAGAGGCTCAGCATTATTGACCTGTCTAGCTTCGGATCTCAGCCTATGCATGATGAAGAGCTTGATTTGGTTTTAGTATTTAACGGAACAATCTATAACTACAAAGAACTCAGAAAACATTTAATAACTAAAGGTTACAACTTCTTTTCACAGTCTGACACAGAGGTGATCATTAAGGCTTACCACTTTTGGGGTAATGACTGTGTTACGCATTTAGATGGAATGTTCGCTTTTTGTGTTTGGGACAAGAAACAACAACAACTATTCGTTGCCCGTGACAGGATGGGGATAAAGCCTTTGTATTTTAATTTAACTGATAATGCCTTTAGTTTTTCATCCAACACACAATCGCTTTTGGCTATAGGTGCAGATAGAAGTATTAATTCAGTGGCTCTACAACATCAACTCTCGCTTCATGCTGTGGTTCCAGCCCCCAACACCATACTAAATGGAGTAAGAAAAATTAAACCAGCAACAACCTTAACTGTGAGATCTAGTGGCGCGATAGTTGAAAATACATACTGGCATCCAAATGCAACAAGACCGAAGGAAAGCTGTTCAGATGAGGAATACATATCTCGCTCGCATGAATTATTGAGCGAAGCTGTGTTAAAAAGAATGAGCGCTTCAGATGTACCAATAGGAGTGTTATTATCTGGAGGGCTTGACTCTTCCCTACTGGTTGGTCTTCTTAGGCAGGCAGGCCACCAAGATGTGCGTACATTTTCAATAGGTTTTGAAGATATTGGTGACGAGGCTGGTTCAGAGTTTGAATATTCCGATCAGATTGTGGACAAATTTAAAACTACTCACGAAAAGTATGTAGTAAGCAATACTGAAGTTCTGCCTAGGCTTGGTGAGGCTGTAGCTAATATGTCTGAGCCCATGGTTGGTCAAGATGCGGTAGCGTTTTATCTACTATCAGAACAGGTATCAAGGCAAATAAAAGTGGTCCTATCTGGCCAGGGAGCTGACGAGGCATTTGCCGGATATTTCTGGTATCCGCGTATGCAGTCAGAACAAGGATCAGACTTTGAGCGTTTCGCTAAGCACTATATAGATAGGCCATATGAAGAGTACCTGTTGACTGTAAACGAGAAGTACCATAGCGGAAACCATACCAGGTCATGGATAAACAAAGAGTTTGCTAAATCGAATGCTGATGAATTTATGGATAAAGTTTTGCGTACTGATATCACCAGACTTATTGTCGATGACCCTGTGAAAAGGGTTGACAATATGACTATGGCCTGGGGACTGGAAGCTCGCGTGCCATTTATGGATTATAAGTTAGTGGAGCATGCACTTAGTATGCCTCCCAGATTAAAAATGCAAGAACAGGGCAAGTACCCACTAAAACAAATGTCTAGAGGGTTGCTACCTGACAGCGTCATTGATAGAAAAAAAGGCTATTTCCCAATGCCCGCACTTAAATATGTGCAGGGCGAGTTTTTAGAATTTATGTCTGATATACTCACCTCAAGTGAATGCATAAATCGTTCTATTTTTAATCAAAGTTTTGTTCAAAAAGTTATCAATAGTCCGCAAGAGTATATGACATCACTTAATGGCTCTAGGCTATGGCATTTAGCGTTGCTGGAGTACTGGTTACAGATAAATGTAGATGAATAAGATTGTAATATATACTGATGGCGGTTGTAGAGGTAACCCTGGTATAGGTGGCTGGGGAGTGTGGCTAAGGTATGGCGATCACGACAAGAAATTAAAAGGCTCTGAAGTAGAAACTACTAATAACCGTATGGAGCTTACTGCAGCTATTAAAGCGCTCGAGGCAATCAAATCAAGCAACATTGCAATTGACTTGTATACAGACTCTAAATACGTTATGACAGGTATCAATCAGTGGATAGTTAAATGGAAATCTAGTGGCTGGAAAACTGCCAACAAGAAAGCAGTCAAAAACCTAGACCTATGGCGAACACTTGATAAACTAAATCAAGATCACAATGTTGAATGGCATTGGGTTAAGGGGCATAGCGGGGATGAAGGAAACGATATGGCGGATGAACTCGCTAATCAGGCAATGGACACCCACGAGTAGCTTTCCTAAGGTATATTTATCTTTCATAGGGTTATATTTCTATTACTTACATAGCTAATATCCGCTAGTGTATCTCTTTATGGGTATGTTTTCATATGGAATTAGGGTTATTGTAAACTTATAACTTGTATGGATAATCTTGCATAACATATAATTTTCGGGGGAATTTATGAAAAAAATATTAGTTTTACTTACATTCTTATTAAGCAGTGTTTACAGCTTGAGCGGAATATCTCATGGAATCGATCCCGTTCTGAGCGATGACCCAACAGAAGAGCAGATGCAATTGGTACGCGATGGCGCCAAAGACTTATGCTCTGAGATAGATGATGAGAATGAAGCACAAATGTGCGTTATGGATTTTTATGCTCAGCACAACCTAGAGGAAGAGCCTAGCTGCGATTAATAATAATTTCGTTGCACTGTCTTTTTATCAACATATATTCAAAAAGACATACAACAACAAAGAATTTTCAGTGAACATAAGGTCACTGCAAATATGAAGGGGCTCCGGGGGAGCTTCAAAAATAATAATAAATAGAGGTAAAATTATGAAATTTAATTCTTTAGTTTTGAGTGCTGCAGCTGTAGCGCTTGTTTCATCAGCGACAGTTGTTGCTGCACCAGTCGGCATTGTATCTGGCGTTATGGAAGTTGCGGGTATATCTAGAAACCAAGACAATGCAAATACTATACACGCAGCATTTACCAAGACTTCGCGTAAATGTCCGCCATTCTGTATTCAGCCAACTCACCCGTTTGCACCAGCATCGGTTGACACTGTAACTGAATTAGACGTTATCCATGCAGCACGTGATGTTGCTGGTGGTGACACTTCAGTGATGGTAATTGATGCTCGTACTCCGGTTTGGAATACAGCTGCTAAGGGTGGAACAATTCCACACTCAGTTAACATTCCATTCAACACAATCAACTCTGGAGCTTTAGCTAAAGATCCTATGGCTGTTGTTGAGATCTTGACTGATCAGTTTGGTGTTGCTGATATGGATGGCGTTCTAGACTTTTCTGGTGCTAAGACGTTGTACTTGTTCTGTAACGGTCTGTGGTGTGGTCAATCACCTGCAGCTATCAGAGCATTACTACAGATTGGTTACCCTGAAAGCAAGCTTAAGTACTACCGTGGTGGTATGAACTCGTGGCAGTCACTAGGTCTATCTACAATTGGCAGATAAAACATTGTTAAGGAGTGCCTAGGCACTCCTTATATTTTGGAGATTATTATGAAAAAAATTATTTTTATAGTTACTACAATGTTTGCATTTACTGGAGCTAATGCTGGAGACGCGATGTCTGGCACACATAACTGGAACATTGGTTCTACTGATGCTGCAGTTCATGCACACAGAGTCGCTTCTAGTAAGCCAGTAGGTATAGTTTCTGGTGTTCTAGAGGTTGCTGGTATTTCTCGTAACGCATGGAATGGCAATACAATACATTCGGCATTCACAAAGACTTCACGTAAATGTCCGCCGTTCTGTATTCAGCCAACTCACCCGTTTGCTCCGGCACCGGTTGACACTGTAACTGAATTAGACGTTATCCATGCAGCACGTGATGTTGCTGGTGGTGACACTTCAGTGATGGTAATTGATGCTCGTACTCCGGTTTGGAATACAGCTGCTAAGGGTGGAACAATTCCACACTCAGTTAACATTCCATTCAACACAATCAACTCTGGAGCTTTAGCTAAAGATCCTATGGCTGTTGTTGAGATCTTGACTGATCAGTTTGGTGTTGCTGATATGGATGGCGTTCTAGACTTTTCTGGCGCTAAGACGTTGTACTTGTTCTGTAACGGTCTGTGGTGTGGTCAATCACCTGCAGCTATCAGAGCATTACTACAGATTGGTTATCCTGCTAGTAAGCTTAAGTACTATCGTGGTGGTATGAACTCATGGCAGTCACTAGGCCTAACTACTATTGGTAGATAATTGATTAATTTCAATTACATAAAGGGGATGCTATTAGCATCCCTTTTTGTTTATTTAAGCCATCCTGTTTACGCTGAAACTCTTAGCGATCGTTGGTACAGGATTGGTTACGAGTATTCCCAGCAAGGCAAAAATGATGAAGCATTTAAGTGGATGATAAGGTCTGCAGATGCTGGTAACGCTGCTGCACAGAACAATATTGGTTTAAGCTATCTTCATGGTCTAGGCGCTGAAAAAAATCCACAAAAGGCATTCTATTGGTTCGAGAAATCAGCAAAACAAGGGCTCTCATATGCACAGAGTGAGATTGCTATGCTATATTACTTGGGCACAGGAGTGTTAACGAATAAGAAAATGGCACTGGATTGGTGGTTGGTTGCCGCGAAACAGAATGATGAATATGCACAATTTAATTTAGCTTCACTGTACTTAGAGCTAAACGATATACAAAAGGCGTACTACTGGTTTACAATTGCCAATAACAATAAACACCCTGATGCACAAGATGCACTAGATAAATTAAGAGAAATGTATGTTGAATAAATCCAGTTATATTGTATATTTTTGTGTGTCACATCTTATATTAGCGCACGCATTAAATGCAGAAGAACTTCATCACGTAGATACAAATAATCCATCCATGCTGTTGGAGCACTACAATGAGTTCACCAAGAATACCCCAGACTTTGATAGAGAAGATCGCATCATAAGCGAGATAGAGGAATCAGTGATGGACGGAGACGTTGAATACCTAGAGCTTCCTGAAGACAAAGAAGTGTTCAGTATTTATACAGAGTCAGAACTAGATGATTCTAAGGGCGCAATTATAGTTCTACACTCAAGAGGCTATCACGCTAACTGGTCAAGTGTCATTAAGCCAGTCAGGGTTGGATTGACAGAAAGGGGGTGGAACACACTTGCAGTACAGATGCCGGTACTAGATAAGGAGTCCAAGTACTATGACTATGTGCCAATTTTCCCTTACGCCCATGAACGTATTAGGGCTGCAATTGACTTTTTAAAAGATCAAGACATTAACAACATAGTAATAGTTGCACATGGATGCGGAGCACACATGTCGATGAGCTATATTGATAAATATGGGGACTCTGAAATTTCCGCTTATGTAGGTATTGGTATTGGTGCAACAGACTACAAACA
>Ga0315324_10000427_pt1 | contig 14688 bp, 16 predicted proteins | sample M150021515metaG_FD_203919 | JGI IMG/M metagenome (GOLD analysis project Ga0315324, IMG submission 203919) | Ammonia-oxidizing marine archaeal communities from Monterey Bay, California, United States - M1 500m 21515 | ecosystem: Environmental > Aquatic > Marine > Intertidal zone | place: USA...
GTCGTCCCAACAAGCCGACTTCAATATTTCAGCGTCAGCCCGATCAACACCGCGCGCATAGGTGTGCATGATTTCAATAATCGCTAAACGATCTGCCATTTCTTCCAGATTCGGAACCTGTCCAACCTCTGCCATTGTTACACTCCCGTTCGGTCTGCTTCCTGCACAGTAATTGAACCCATGTCGACGAAAGTACCGTTACGATCAGCAATGACCTCGCCTCCCCCATCTACGACAAATACAGACCCGTTTACAAAACCGGCTTCATCGGAAGCAAGAAACGTCACCGCATTGGCGATGTCTTCCACCCTGCCACCCCGACCCATAGGGTTGTTAACACCTATCACTTTGGTCGCTTCTTCGAGATTGTTATGGTCCCCGACCACCAGCCGCGCGGTTAAACCAGTTACCGTACCGCCAGGACAGATGACATTACAACGAATACCTTTGGGCCCGAGCTCTGGCGCCACTGACTGACTAAGCCCAATGACCGCATGCTTAGCCGCAGTATAGACATGCGGTCCTAATCCGGCTCGAACTCCTGCTGTCGATGCGGTGTTGATAATCACACCGCTTCCTTGCGGAGACATCACTCGGGTGGCGTGCTTGATTCCAAAAAAGACACTCGACAAAAGGACGTCCATCGTCCGATGCCATCCCTCAGCGCTAATCTCCGCAATAGGGCCGACGCTGCCAAGGATACCCGCATTATTAAACATGACATCCAGCTGTCCGAATGTTTCCACCGCGAGATCAACCACCGCGGATACCTGGCCTTCAATCGCCACATCCGCACTAGTGGCAATACAGGCATCACCGAGTTCCGCCGCAATCACCTGGGCTTGCTCCAGTTGCAGATCCGCAATGACGCATCTGGCACCCTCTGCAACAAACTTCCTGGCTGTTCCTTCGCCAATACCGCTGGCACCGCCCGTTATTACCGCTACTTTACCCTCCAGTCTTCCCATTACAGGTACTCCAATTAAAGATAATCAATACACCCCACCTCAATATTCTTACCGGCGCCCGACTCTGCCGTAATACTAATGTTCGGAGAACTCATTGGCAAACCACCCTAACGGAGACGCCGATATGACCAGACGAGTATGCGCACTAAGGTAGAAACCAGACAGAACCCGGGAAGAGTTCCAGGAATACTGGCTGACCCGGCACGCACCCCTTGTCGCAAGTGTTGGCAAAGATCTGGATATCTATTGTTATGTCCAGACTCACACCCTGACTGATGCAGCCAATGAAGCTGCCCAAAAAGCGGCTGAGGAATCTTATTGAGATAAGCTGGCGGCGCCCTCTTCCAGCCAGGTCGCGCAATCTGGACTGAGTACTTTGTCCCGGGTTTCTTTATATAAATCAAGGTCCTCATCGGTGAGGACATCCCGCCATCGACCATTTGTGCCTTTGTTGATAAACGTGGCTTGACCGCCCTTAAAGACTTCCGGCACTTTTGACGATAGGGCGCTTTCCGCGAGCGCCTGCTGCTTAACCCTGCCAAATGAAACGGCCTTCACTACGGCGCTGATTTCAACGCTGGTCATCGCAAGACCGATAAACTCAGCCAATTGTTTCACCGTCCCCGGGAGATCGCTCAACATGTCAGCGTAGTGAAGAAAGAGAAAATTTGGCAAGTAATTGTAATCCCAATAAGTCTGGGTGTGATGCATGTTTGACCAGAAGGGGGATCCTTCCTGTTCCCAATCAAACCATCCCCGGGTAATCCAGTTCTTCCAGAACCCCCTGATGTCACCATCAAAACGCGGCATCCCCTGCTCTCCCTCATGCTTTAACTGGTCGTAATAAAAATCTGTGTAGGCGCCATAATGATTCACAAGGGACATGAAAACATCACGCGGGTCACGCCCCACGATAATGTATTTTACTCCTTTGAAATAAGGTAACCCATCCAGCGGCAGATGGCTTTTCAAAAACCTCTGATGTGGCAGCGTTTTGATATGTCCACCGAGTTCCTCTTTGGACATGGGGGAAGTCCGCGAGTCCAGCCAGGGACTGACTGGCTCAAGGTCTGGAAATGTTTCATCTCCTGCAGTATTCCGTACCAACATGTTGTACAGCAGCTGTTGGGTGAATGTTGTTCCGCATTTGTAGGAAGTCGTCACCACAATGTCACCAGCCTGTGGTTCATAAACCTCCCACCTGGAAGAATCCAGATGATGGTTCAAGTAGGTATGGGTGACTTTCGGATAGTCCATCGCCTGGCCCTGACAATCAGGTTTATTCGATATCTGGCAGCGCCATACCCTGTTGGAGCTAGTTCAGTTTCTTGTCCCTGTAGTACTTGGTTCCCTGGAGTGTCACCTGGAGTGCCAGGCCATTTTTCGTTATCTGGTAGACACTGGTTCCCTGAGTCACCGTAGCAGCAAGTCCTATGGACTCACCCTTATCCCCGAGCTCAGCGGCCGCATCTCCCTGGCCAGAAAAGTCCCAGCCCGAGTCAAGGAAATTTTTGTATGACTCATCGGTGTGAAAAATAAAGATGACACGGAAATCTTTTACGCCCATCCCGAATCCACCACCGGCCGAAAACATGCGCATAAACGTTTCTTCACCGGTACTGGTTTCCCGGGCAATGCCACCACCACGGGCAGTGGACAGCAGCAAAAGATTAAAACCAAGAGAATCAAAGACAGCGACACCTATTGAGTTTTCAACCAAGTCCTTAGTTTCCGCGTTAAGTTCATACAATTCTTCCAGTATTTCATCGCGCATTTTTCGGGTCGCGTTTTGTGCCTCGGTGATCTTCTCAGCTTCTTTCGCTGGATCGTCATCCTTACCAAAAAACGCAGCTGAACTAGAGGCCGAAAACAAAATTAATCCAATAAATATAGTCAAAGACTTCATTTCACAGAACCTATTAAGTAGCGTGTATGGACCCATACCATATCACCTTTTTAGCCTAGGGAGTCATTACAACCTTTAGTACATCTTCTTCATGGTTGTCGAAAACCTCATATCCTCTCGCACCCTCACTCAGCGGCATTCGATGGGTGATGATCTCCGTCGGGTCAATTCTTCCCTGCACGATCATCGGCAACAATTTGGGGATGTAGTACTGAGGATTAACAATACCCGAACGAAGCGTGATGTTTTTACCGGTCATTACGGGGAAAAAATCAATGCTGACTGGCTCTCCTGCAACCACGCCAATCACGGCCACCCGCCCCCCTGGCCTGACCACATCGAGCGCTAACTTCACCGTCGCGGGTTTGCCAACCGCCTCAATCGCACAGTCCGCGCCCTTGCCACCGGAAAGCGATTTCGCGATTTCTGTAACGTCCTCCCTGGATGGGTTCAATGGCCTGCACCCCCTGGCCCTGGCTTTTTCCAGTCTGCCGTCATCAAGGTCAACCGCGATCACCGTCGCTGCACCCCGTATCAGCGCTGAAAGTTGCGCAAAGACTCCAACTGGACCGCAACCGATAACCACTACCGTATCTCCTGGCCCAACTTCAGCAAGGTCAGCACCCATGTATCCCGTTGGCAGAATGTCAGTGAGAAACAAGACCTGCTCGTCGTTAAGCCCATCAGGAATCTTGAAAAGATTGGTGTCAGCGAACGGCACTCGAACACCTTCCGCCTGCCCACCTGGGTTAAGAGGGGACCCGAAAATATTGGTCACCGGGCCCATCTGTGTCGTCTCCATACAGCCGCTGTAAAGGTTGTCATCACAAAGTGCACAACCGCCACACCCAATGGTGCACGAGACCAACACTCGATCCCTTTTCTTGAATCGACGTACGTCGCGACCGACATCATCAACGGTCCCAAGAAATTCGTGACCTAAGGTGAACTCCCCCATCTCCAATCGGCCAGGGCCATGATAAATATGAAGATCAGAACCGCAGATGGCTGTTTTCTCTATTCGAACGATAGCATCTGTTGGCGCCTCAATTGACGGGTCCGGAACATCCAGATATGAAACAGTTTTGTGATCCTGGTAGACAAGCGCTTTCATTGATATAACTCCAGACGAATGGCAAAACACAATGGTATGCTCGCCCCTTATCGAAATCCAATCTGGAAGAAGCATGGATCTGGGGCTTAAGGGAAAGAAAGCAATTATCACCGGCGGTAGTCGAGGAATCGGACTGCACACAGGGATGCTGCTGGCTCAGGAAGGCTGTTGCATTGCATTTTGTGCCAGGGGCCAGCCCGATATAAATGCAGCAATAGACAAAATAGGTGGCCAGGGCAATGGCACCGCTGTCGGCTTTCAAGCTGATCTGGAAGACGGTGACGCTACCCGCACCTTTGTATCCAAGGCGATCGAAGCGCTCGGTGGCGTCGATATCCTTGTGCATAATGCCAGTGGTTTCGACATGTCTGGCGATGAGGCAGGATGGATGCGTAGCTTCCAGGTTGACATGATGGCAGGTGTGCGTGTGGTAGAAGAATCACTGGAGCACCTGAAACAAAGCGAATCGGCAAGCATCACCTTCGTAGGTTCGATGGCAAGTAAATTTCACTTCGGCCGACCACCCAGTTCATACGGGGCGGCGAAGGGCGCAATGAGAGTTTATGCGAATGAGTTGGCCCAGGCGCACGGCAAGCACGGTATTCGGGCGAATGTTATTTCACCTGGAGCGGTCTGGTTTGAAGGCGGCTCGTGGGACCAGCGTAAGATCGAAAACCCAAAATTCTATGCGTCAGTCGAGAAGGGTATCCCCCTGGGCCGCCTGGGCACAGCGGATGAGATCGCAAGAGCCATTGCCTTTGTCGCAAGCCCGGCTGGCATCTGGATAAACGCAGCCCACATAGCGGCAGACGGAGGGCAGGTCGCTTCAGTCGATTAGACCACCGAAACAGCGAGCTGCCAGCAGGGATTTTCATTTGACACAATCAAACCAGCATCGAAACCATGGTTTGAACTTTCCCGTCATTAACGATTGATCGATAAGTGAAAACACACGTATGATTATGCTCCTTAAACCTACCGGATATTGACGTTGAACAGGGTATTATCACCCACCAAGTATTTGCTAATGGTTGCAATCGTTGGGCTTATCTCAGCTTGCGGTGGTGGTGGTGGTGGCAGTTCATCGACTCCACCTCCCCAACCCCCTGCGCCGGAACCGGAGCCCGAACCGGAGCCCGAACCTGAACCTGAACCTGAACCCACCTCTGATTTCGACAAAGGCATTTTTTCGCCCTACCAGACCTTCGAGCAGATGTGTGCAACACCGCGAACGGGAACCGATAGAAACGGGAATAGTTTCCGAGACACCCAGGGCGACACAGAAGATGAGAATAACTGGCTACGTTCTTCTAGCAATGAACTGTACCTCTGGTATAACGAAATAGTTGATGTTGACCCAGGTAAGTTCACGACACCCGAATACTTCGAGCAGATGCAAACCTTCGACATCACCCCATCCGGCGCACCAAAAGACAAATTTCACTTCACGATTCCGACGGACGTTTGGCAGGATCAATCGCAGGGGGGCATATCCGGTGGATACGGAGCAACCTTTGCCATCCTTCAAGGGTCGCCACCCAGACAAGTTGTTGTTGCCTACACTGAACCCGACACACCCGCGACCTCACCCGACGTCAACTTGTTACGAGGCACTGTGATCCTGGAGGTCGACGGCGAAGATATGGTAAACGGGAATGATGTCGATACCCTCAACAACGGACTGTTCCCGGGAGACAACGAAACCCACACATTTGTCGTCCAGGATGCCGGTGAAGACACGACCAGAACTATCAGCATGACCTCGGCGCAAATCGTCTCAACCCCAGTCCAGAATGTCTCAACCATCGAAACGAGCTCGGGTGTTGTCGGTTACATGACGTTCAATGACCATATCAGTACCGCCGAAACCCAGCTGATTGATGCAATGACACAACTGCAGGCATTGGCTGTCACCGACCTGGTCCTGGATATCCGGTATAACGGCGGCGGATTCCTCGACATTGCAAACGAACTTTCCTACATGATTGCCGGCGACCCCGCAGTCGGACAAATATTCGAAGAGCTCGAATTCAATGACCAGCACCCCAACTTTGACCCCATTACGGGCGGGACTCTTACCCCAAGTCGGTTTCACACGACTACACAGGGGTTTTCCGAACCCAATGGCACGCCACTACCTGGCCTTGGACTGGCCAGAGTTTTCGTGTTGACGGGATCGGGCACGTGTTCCGCCAGCGAATCTGTTATTAACAGCCTCAGGGGAATTGATGTAGAAGTCATTCAGATGGGCGCAACTACCTGCGGAAAACCCTACGGCTTTTATCCACTCGACAACTGCGGCACAACTTACTTCTCCATTCAGTTTCGGGGCGTAAACCAAAAAGGCTTCGGCGATTACACCGATGGTTTTTCCCCATCGAACACTCCACAGGTAGAAGGGGTACCCGTCCCCGGCTGCCTTGTCTCTGATGATTTCACCCGGCAATTAGGCGACCCACTGGAAGGCAGGCTAAGGGCCGCGCTACAGTATCGAGAAGACGGCACCTGCCCCACGATTGTCGGCAGCAGCCCCAATCAGGCTGTACGTGCAGCACAGCCTCTCAATGCCGCGGACGGCGTTATCGCCAAGACAGCCTGGCTACAAAACCGCATCATAACCTTCTAAAAACCCCTCTTTTTTTTAAAGGGGACAGAGGGAATTAAGTTACCGTGATTTAATCCCCTCTGTACCATGTAAAGTCCCCTTTAAAGTCCCCTCTAAATAGGGGCATACGATGTACCATGTCCAATTCGAGTATAGGCAGAAATATGATGGAGTATCCGCTAGCGGGGCTTAAGGTCCTGGATTTTTCGAGAGTACTCGCCGGCCCTTTCGCTGGAAGAATGCTTTCAGATCTCGGCGCTGACGTGGTGAAAGTAGAGCCTCCAGATGGTGACGTGACGCGATACTGGGGTCATGAGATCGCCAATATCACAGGCTATTTCCACCAACAGAATGCTGGCAAGAAAAATATCTGCATCAACCTCCGGGCGCCAGATGCAGCGGGTCTGGTTAAACAACTTGTTGCCGAGGCGGATATCGTCATCGAGAACTACCGGCCTGATGTTATGGATCGCCTCGGCGTCGGGTATGCAGACCTTAATGCGGTGAACGAAAAAATTATCATGCTCTCAATTTCAGGATTCGGCAGAGATGGGCCCGAGTCAAGGCGAGCAGCCTATGCTCCAGTTATCCACGCTGAAGCGGGACTGATTGCTCGCTCAACAAGAAAAGACGGCGTCAAACTGCACGATCTGCCGTTATCAGTTGCGGATACAAACGCATCACTGCACGGTTTGGTGGGCGTATTATCAGCGCTGCACATGAGGCATCGTACAGGCAAGGGCCAACATATCGACATTGCGATGATTGATGCAATAGTGGCCACAGATGACCAGCTGCACTACGACCTCGAAGACGCAGTTGAAACGGGTCCAATGCCCAACGAAATATGGGAGTCTGGTATAGGTCCAGTACTGCTATCTACGGACTTTCGTATGTTTTTCCGATCGCTAACCACCCTCGGCATGGAGGATCCCTCCAATCCCGAGATGGAACTAGAAGAAAAAATCAACGCGCGACGCAAGGCTGTCGGAAACTTTCTCAATACGCTCGACACAACAGAAAAGTTTTCCGCGGCCATGAAGTCAGTGAATGTCGCCTGGGGTGAGGTTCGTAGCCCAGAGAATCTGCGAGACCAATTAACCGTTAAGACAAGGGGATCGATCATCGATATTGACGACCGTAATGGTGGAACCCGACCTATTACACAATCACCCTATCGGTTTTCAGCCGCAAAAAGCGGTGTGCGGGGCCCTGTCGCGTATAGAGGTGAGCATTTTGACGAGGTGCTAAAAGGCTGGCTTTCGATGAGTGACCAGGACATCTCGCAACTTCGTGAAGATAATATCGTCATCTACGATCGGAAATGGAGGCACCACTAAATGATTAGCACCATATCGGTTACTCGCTTTTCCACTCCCTGGGTTTCTGTTTTTACGATCACACTTGTCTGGTCAGGGATAAACCCTAAAGATCTGCTTACGTGGATTCTGGAATCAGCGTATTCTATGAACTGATCGAGTGGTGGGTCGCTGAATTTACCGGAACAGGCGCAGAGGCATTTCTGGGCACCCAGGGTTACGCATGGGACACACCGTCGGATATGGCGTTTGCTTTACTTGGTGCAAGCATCGCGCTACTGACACTATCGCGACTTCATGATCGTCAGATTGAAAATCAATCATGGAGGGACGATGATAACGATGGTTTGCCAATGGACAGAAGGACCTTTTCTTGAAACCCACAACGCGCATTAAAATGCTGGTCATGGGGTTTATCGCCAGTGATGCCCGACGCCAGTTCGCTCGCATCAGGGGACGCCTCGCCAGAAGAGGACAACCCAACATCCACTATTTTCACCAGGTGGATGATCCTCACAGCCATCTGGCGGTGCAGAAGATTGACGCACTTGCTAATCGTTACAAGGTCAGGTTCGAGTTTCATCTGGTCCAGAACCCGACAGACCACGAACAGGGTGATGCATCGCGGTTTCCTGTCTGGGCATTGCGAGACGCACGCGCCATCGCTTCCGACTATGGTACCGAACTGCCACAGAATGTTGACCAGATTGAAAATCATCAGGTCAAGCACGCAGAAAGTTACTTGTCTCGGTACCTGGCAGACTCTGACTTTGCTCGCGAGGCCGTTGCCATTGGGCATCGGCTTTGGTCTGGTGACCCCATAGAGGAACTACCAGCGAGCAACGCTGCTGCAGACGGCTCTACACTTCGCACGAAACTCGGTCACTGGCTCAGCGCCACTTTTTATTTTGAAGGAGAATGGTATTGGGGTGTCGACCGGCTGGTTCATCTGGAGAACCGCCTGCGTGATATGGGTCTCTCAAATGATCCTGGTGGGATATGCGTTCCCCGACCAATACCTGAACCGCTTGACGATAAAGATGCCAGCGCCGTTACATTAGAGTTCTTCCCTTCCCTTCGCAGCCCTTACACAGCCATCAGTTTTGACCGGGCAATCGCTTTGGCGCAGCGAACAGAGGTGAAACTTAAGCTACGCCCTGTGATGCCGATGATGATGCGCGGAGTGCCAGCACCACGAGTCAAGCAACTCTACATCATGAGCGACACAAAAAGAGAAGCAGACTACTATGGTCAAAAATTCGGTCCCGTGGTCGACCCTTTTGGTGAACCTGTTAAAAGGGCCTTCGCGTTACTGCCTTTCATGACTGAGCAAGGGTTAAGTATCGACTACTGTGCAAACTATCTTCGCGCAGCCTGGTGTGAGGGCGTTGATATCACCACAGAACGGGGTTTACAGCAGGTCGTCGAAGCAACCGGTGCTAATTGGCAAGAGGCTCAAAACCAGTTTGCCAACAACGTCTGGGAACCCTTGCTTGAAGACAATGTTTCCGACATGCTAGCCGCCGGACTTTGGGGCGTCCCGAGTTTCAGGGTAACAGGCGGGACAATCGAAGAACCGTTTTCCTGCTGGGGCCAGGACCGCCTCTGGCGGGTTGAATCCGAAATAAGCCGAAGATCGGTCTAAATACTCACATCACTCGAGCACCAATATGATCAAATTCCTAGTTTACTTCGTTCTTTCCGTAGTCGTACTGAGTGGCCTTCTTCGTTATTCACTCGAATTCGAGTTCGCCCAGGATATCGTCGTTGAACAGGTATCCAGGGCAGGAATATCGAACGCAGCAAACGGTTTACCAAACCCTGACAGCCTCCGAGTATTCGTTTGCGGGAGCGCTTCACCCCTGGGGAATACCAATCGAGCCCAGGCGTGTATCGCGGTTCTAACGCCTTCACATTTTTATGTATTCGATTCAGGCGCAGGCTCCACGGCCAATATTTCCGGCGCGCGGCTTCCTTACGCCAGACTACAGGGCGTGTTTCTTACTCATTTCCATTCCGATCATATTTCTGAGCTCTATGAGCTGAACCTGGCTTCCTGGGTAAGGGGCCGGCCAAAAGCGCTGCGCGTGTACGGCCCAAAAGGCGTGCAAAAAGTTGTCTCTGGCATTAACGATACCTACGAACTAGACGTCGGATACCGGGTTGAACACCATGGCAGCGATCTTTTGAACCCAAAACTCGCCAAACTAAAAGCTGAAACTATAAGAACGGGGGTGGTGCTGGAAGACGGTGACCTAACGGTGACAGCCTACACAGCCAGCCATGCACCGATTGAACCTGCTGTCGGCTACCGTATTGATTATCGAGGCAGAAGCGTTGTGATCTCAGGTGACAGTCTCGTTACCGACGACACTCGGAGAATAGCCAGCAAGGTCGACTTGCTGCTGCACGATGCACTGTCCCTGCCCTTGACTGAAGCGACGACAAAAGCCGCCACTACAGGAGGCCTGACAAGACTGGCAAAGATCGTTTCCGACGTGACAGATTATCACGCCAGCACAGATTCACTGATTGATCTGGGCGCTGATATCGATGCAGGCATAGTCGCTTTTTATCATCTAGTGCCAGCACCCTCTAACCTGATCATGTCAAAGATATTCGAGCGAAACCTGCCGGAGAACTTTTTATTGGCAAATGACGGCGACTGGTTCGAACTGCCCAGCGACTCAGCTGCGATTATTCACACCAGTAACTAACCCATTCCCAGGTCCTGCCTACTCGCGATCAGTAGCTGTCCTTTAAGACCGGCGGCACGGTGAATACCAAAACCCGCGACCTCCGGCGCGGTCGCTATCGCAACAAATTCCTCCCTGGAAGGATATTTTACGATGGCAACCTTATCCCAGAACACATCAACTGAACCAATCATCAGGTGCGCACAGGAACCAAAGTACAGGAATTCTCCGCCTTTGGATTCCACAAAACCCCGCATCTGATCCCCATAGAGCCTGTAGGCATCTACACCAGTCAGGTCAGTGGAACGGCCATCCTCGTATTCTGCCTGCACTTTGAATTTGAGCAGGTTCACCATGCAAACCGGGCCCGTAAAATCACTTTCCAGCAATGCCGTGAACTGCTCCTGGGTTGGATATACCGCATTGGATACGATCATGTTTTTTGACTCAATAATTTGTCTGGAATAAACGATATCTTATTACTTAGTCATCATAAATATGCCTCAGACTATTGGCTGATAACAGTAGATATCAACGGAGACCTCCTCTATTCCTATGTCATCACATGGCCCTATCCCAGGACTGTTATAGTCAGCAAGCTTGATCGCGACCATCCCCTTTACATAACGACAATTGATCTTAAATCGAAGAAAGGAGTTTCATGAATCTTTACGATTATCCCGGCGCACCCAATCCACGCAGAGTCAAAATTTTTCTGGAGGAAAAAGGTCTCGTATACGAGACAGTGAACTGTGATATGGCGAAAGGAGAACACAAGCTACCAGCATTTCTTGAGAAAAACCCCAGCGGAAAGATCCCTGTCCTGGAGCTTGATGATGGTCGGTGCCTTGCAGAGTCGGTTGCTATCTGCAGATACCTGGAAGCTATCCAGCCCGAACCAAACCTTTTCGGCCGGGACCCCTTTGAGCTGGGACACATCGAAATGCGTAACCGCCAGATTGAACTTGAGCTCTGGACCCAGGTAGGAGTCTCTTGGGTGAATGGGCCAATAGTCACTAAACTGTGGCAGGTCGAGCCGAACGCGCGGGCCAAACAAGCCAGCGACGCGAATGTGAGGCATTATCATGAACGCCTGGATCGTGAGTTTGGCCAGTCCGATTATGTCGCGGGAGGCAGGTTTACTATTGCCGATATATCCCTCATCAGCGCCATCGATTTCGGCGCAAAATTGGTAGACCTGCAACCTGACGAAGACCTGGATAACCTGTGGCAGTGGCATGCAAGGGTGTCAGCCAGAGATAGTGTTAAAAATAACTAGGGTATCTGCCAGTGCGCGATCAGGAATTCACCACCTGGAAACTCACGCCCTATAAATTTTTTACCGAATGTTCACCTGGTATATCAATAGAAATCAGGTCTATATTGTTTTAATAAGAAGGTGAGTGTTAATCTCCTGCTCCCCACTCCTTAAGGTTAAGACAATGCCTGAACTCGGCCAGCAAACCACGACAGATGAAGTACTTGAAGCCATCGACCTGACCGGTAAAGCCGCAATAGTGACGGGTGCCTCCGGTGGACTCGGCGCAGAAACCGCCCGTGCACTTGCCTCCAAAGGTGCTGCTGTCACCATAGCCGCCAGGGATCTTAACCGCGCCCAGGCAATGGCCGACCAGATCAAAGAAAGCACTGGCAATCCAAACGTCGATGTCGGAGAACTCGAACTTGATAAACCCTATAGTGTCAGGGCTTTCGCCAAAAACTATCTCGCGAATCACAACGAGTTGAACCACCTGATTAACAACGCTGGCGTCATGGCCTGCCCTTTGAGTAGAACCAAGCAGGGATGGGAAATGCAGTTCGCAACGAATCATCTAGGACATTTCCTGCTGACCTGTCTGCTAAGTCCAGCGCTGGTCAAAGGCTCACCTGCAAGAGTCGTGAACCTTAGCTCAGGCGGACACAATTTCGCCCCTGTTGATTTCGATGACATTCACTTTAATCACCGTGACTATGACAAATTCCAAAGCTATGGCCAGTCCAAGACCGCGTACATTTTGTTTTCGATCGAGCTCGACAACCGACTTAAAGATCGCGGTGTGAGAGTCAATGCAGTGCACCCGGGCGTGATCATGACCGATCTGGGCCGGCACATGTCAGAAGAAGACATCCAGGCGATCACGGGCAATAGACCCGAAGGATCCCCGGCAATGGTGTTTAAGGAAATACCCGCCGGAGCCGCGACTTCCGTCTGGATGGCAACGTCTCCGGACCTCGAAGGTGTCGGCGGCCAGTACGCGCAGGATTGCGGCCTGGTTGATCCAGACGCTGCCGATGCTGGAACCGGAGGATGGGCAAAATGGGCTCAAGGGACTGATGACGCACGACGCCTGTGGAGCATGTCAGAAGAAATGCTTGGAGAGACGTTTGATGTCTAGAGGCTGAGACGACGTTGTTTCAATGACCGAGCAGCTAACACGAATTGACCAGGTGAACTTAGAATTTTTGCTCAACCCGATGCGCGTGACCTGGGTGTCGGCAGAACGCACACCCAGGAAAATTTTCTAGCAGGTTTGGATATGGAGAAGCTAACCGTCCGCAGGCTACTCACCCAGGGTCGTGAAATCACGGTACTCGATGGGCAGGGCTTTAAGACAGCCTTCGCCTGCACTATTTTCTTCGATCCGCGATGACACGACCTGCTGCCTCCGCCTCTTCCTCATGAGCTTCTTCACGCCAGGACTCCTTGATCGCGGCAGCATCCCACATTTTCATTGCAGGCAACGAAAGTAGTTTTTGACAGTAGGCGAACGACTCAGGCGAGATTGCCAGCTGGTAGGACCGCACCCTGAATGCCACCGGGCAGTAAAAAGCATCAACTGCGGTAAATTTTTCCCCCGCTAGAAACCCGCCACCAAATCGCGCCAAGCCTGACCGCCAAAGTTCGTCGATACGGCAAACATCACGCGCAAGATCAGCATTAAGGCTTGAAAGGGCGACAGTGATCGCGCAGTTCATGGGGCATAATTTGCGCAGGCTGGAAAAACTGCTATGCATTTCAGCGCTAGCGCATCTTGCAAAAGCTCTCGCACTTGCGTTGTCAGGCCAGATTCCCGCCTCCTTCTCTGCCAGGTATTCCACAATGGCAAGTGAATCCCAGACCACCGCATCACCGTCCACCAGACAGGGCACCGTCCCCGAAGGAGAGAATTTCCTGAATTTTTCAAAGTTATCCTCTGACTCAAAAGACTCGAAACACTCCTCAAATTCGATACCCAACTGACGCAATAGCACCCACGGACGCAGCGACCAAGAGGAATAGTTCTTGTTGGCGATATATAACTGATACACAGGCATGATCCCAAAAAGTAATAGTTTAGATGAAAAGTCCAAACAGGATCGAAGATAGCAGAAAGGTTCAAAGACCCTGTGTAACAACTACCAGCTAACCAATGGGAACACTCGCGAACTCATCCGATCTGCCTTGACCCAGTATTCAGCAGATTTTTCGCTCAACCTGCAAAGAAGAAAGCATGAAAATTTACTACTGCTTAGAAGCCAAGTTTCGACAAATATTCTCCATTTAATTTTTACTCAGCAGCCAAAGTTCGTTACATTCTGCACATCACTAATGAGGTCCCCAAATGACAGACGCACCAGAAGGCTATACGGTCGATGCCGTCGAAGCATGGATAGCCAGTAATATCCCCAGTCTTTCTCCGCCATTTGAGTGGACAAGGTTGGAAGGCGGGCATTCCAATCTTACCTATAAGCTTGAAGATAGTAATGGCAAGGAAGCTGTCATCCGACGACCACCCCAGGGTCAGCTACTACCCAAAGCACATGATATGAGTCGCGAATGGTCACTCATCTCGGCGCTTGGGCCAACCGCCGTCCCGGTACCAGAAGCACTGGGGTTTTGCGAAAGCCCGGATGTTACTGGCGCCTGGTTCTACGTCATGGGTTGCATCAATGGCAGGCCGCTTTACAACAATGAAGAAACAGAGGAATGGGTACCCGAGGCAAAACGGCTCGCACTGGCGAACTCATTCGTTGATGTTCTTGCAGATCTTCATTCTCTTGACCCGGATGAGATTGGCCTGAGCGACCTGGGTAAAAGAG
>Ga0315324_10000437_pt1 | contig 14522 bp, 12 predicted proteins | sample M150021515metaG_FD_203919 | JGI IMG/M metagenome (GOLD analysis project Ga0315324, IMG submission 203919) | Ammonia-oxidizing marine archaeal communities from Monterey Bay, California, United States - M1 500m 21515 | ecosystem: Environmental > Aquatic > Marine > Intertidal zone | place: USA...
AAGTATGTAACCACATTATTGTCCCAGCAATTTTTGACACGACGTATTCTACAGGAAATATTAACACAGTCGGTGATGATAGATGAAGTAGGGGCGAATAGTGTAAGTCCAATAATAGAGTCAGAGCCAGAGCAGGAGCCAGAGCAGGAGCCAGCACAGGAGCCAGCAAATAATGATATTAATGATATGAAACAATATCATCGTTATAAATGTTTAAAACATTTACCTATTATACAAAATATAATTATTAATAAATTTGAAAAAGATAAATTAAAAGAAACTATCTTAATTGAATTTAGACCATTACCTCATCTAGAATTTTTATTAAGAAATACTATAATAAAACTACCTGATTGGGCACATACTATTGTATGTGGAAATAAAAACTATAAAATAATAAAAACTATATGTAATACGATTTGCAGCAATGTATCTAGTAAAATTAAAATAATAAAATTAGATATTGATAACTTAACACCTTCTAGGTATAGTCAATTATTAGTTACTAAAGATTTTTGGGAAAGATTTGAAGGTGAAACACTTTTAGTTTATCAAGAAGATACTATATTATTTCATAATATAATTCAACCGTTTTTAAAATATGATTATATCGGAGCACCTTTCCCACCACATCAGGATGATAATAGTTATGGGGTGGGAAATGGCGGATTTTCACTTCGATCTAAATCAAAATTATTAGAATGTATTAAGAGAGTACTGCCAGAAAATTTAAAATTAGGAGAATGGACAATAGATTATATGAAGAATACAAAAAGTAACTTTATTCCTGAAGATGTATATTTTTCAAAATCTATGATAGATTATAATATAGGACTAGTTGCACCAAGAGATATAGCTAGTAAATTTTCTCAAGAAACACAATTAAGTATCAATCCTTTAGGTGGACATAATTATTGGCTAGCAAAGGATATTTATGAGATAATAAAACTTGAAAATATAGGAATTTATAGCTCATATGAGTATATAATGGGTGGAGGGGAGAATTATATTTCAATGCTTATAAAATTTTTTATAAAATGTGGATGTAAGTCTGTAGATTTTTATAATAACACTACAAAATCAGTATTTGATTCTACTGCTGAAAAATATTTTACATCTACAGAATTATCTATAATTAAACAACGTAATGTGCAGGATTTAAATAATTCTGATATATATGATTTTTTTATAGAAATGTGTAATTCTCAATATCCAGAAATTAAAAGAAAAATAGCAAAAAAAATGATATATCATTGTCAATTTCCATTTGATTATTATAGTAAATATCATGAAGAAATGAAGAATACTGATTATATTATATTAAATTCTGATTATACAAAAAAATATTATATAAAAAAATTACATAAAAATGATATACATAAAGTAACAATAAATTATCCAGTATGTTTCAATAATCTACTAGATACATATACAATTAAAGAATCAAACACATTTATAATGATAGGTAGAATACATAAACCAAATAATAATGCACATAATAAATCTCATATAGATATTATACAAATTTTTCATAAATTAAAATCATATAATTTGTCTTTTAAATTATATATAATTGGCACAATACAACATGTAGATTATTATAAATACTTGCAATCCTTTCAAATAAAAGATTATATAGAGATTATAGGAAATTGCCCAGAAGAAAAAAAGAATGCTATTTTAAATAAATGTCAATATGTTATTCATGCTACAGGAATAAATCTTATAGAAGAACAAAAATGTTATGCTTTTGAACACTTTGGAATAGGTCCAATTGAATGTATTAATAGAGGATGCTGTCCAATATGTGTTAATGGGGGATACTTTCCCTACTATATAAAACATAATATAAATGGATTTTTATTTAATACGAGCACCGAACTAATTAATATTTTGCAACAAATATTAATATCAAAATCAAAAACTCCTCTTATTAATTTAGAAAACGCATATAAAATAAATAAAAATATTATAAAACAATTTTCGGAAGATTATTTTTATCATAGATTAGCACAAATGATATTAAAATAATATATATATATATATATATATATATATGTCCTTTATATCATGGGAAAGTGTTAAAAATTTTTATCAATATTATTGCTATTCCAATAAAGAATTTTTAAATAATATAGATAAAATTCCATTATCCGATTATGATACTACCACAGTAAAACCAACTAATACTATTATTAATAAAGATATGATAGAATCTACGAATCAATATAATGAATTACTTAATTTATATAAACAAAATAAACTGGTGTCTTTACGACTGGGCTGTGTAGAATCGGCATTTATAATAAAATATTTATTTAATTTTGAGTTGTCATCACATATGTTATGGGAGAATAATAATATAGATAAATATATGAGACAAAACGCTGGCTTCTATTATAAAGATAATAATAGAAAGAAAGAAATATGTGATTGGTGGTGTAATGAGACAATCGAAATACTAAAAACAAGTACACTAGTATCATGTTATTGTTTCTTGAATTTTGATTTAATATTATGGTCATTATTTAATTTTAAAAAAAAATTTTATAATTATGGAATATATTTGAACACAATATTACAAAATTCAGAAGGCAAAAAAATACTTTATATTGGAGGTAATGTAGATTCTATTAGAGCCGGATATGAACGAGGCCTTCAAAACGTATGGTCTTTTCCTATATCTAATTTTTCTATGTACTATTTAAAAACTCCACAAACTACCGAAGGTTGTCCATATCCGCATACTTCTATTAAAGAAACCTGTGAGCATCTCATAAAAAATATTGATGAAAATTACGCGGATTTCGATACTGCTATATTTAGTTGTGGAGCATATGGCCCTCCATTAATTAATATGCTTCATAAAAAGTATCCTAATAAAAATTTAATTTATTTAGGTTCGCTATGTCTTACAATGTTTGGTATTAAAATGTCTAATGAAGATATAACTCCCGGAAAAGAAAACTGGATAAAAATAGTAGAATCTATACCTGAAGGAGCCGAAAATCATCCCGAACCGAAATATTGGAAAAAAGATTAAACATTAGTTTATATTATAGTTATTCATTCTATAATATATATTATATTGGAATAATTATTCTGAATGTTTATCTATTTTAAATACTAGATTATTTAAAGAAGATATTAATTGGAAAGACTTTTAAAAAATATGAATATAAGAGAGAAATTGGCTAATAAAACATTTGGTCACTATAGTTATAATTTTTTAGATACTAATGAAAAAATTCATTGTAATGAGGGTAATTCTTATGGTAAATTCTTTTTTGTCTATGGATTTTCATCTATAGAACCAATGGGGAGATGGTCTAATGGAGATACATCAATTATAAGATTTAAATGTGATTATAACAGCATCAATAAATTGTTAATAAAGGTAAGTACATTACCAAATATTAATCAAAATATTAATATCGAAGTTAATGAGATGGACTATAGTGATATTTTTGTAGATTCAGAACAAACTTTAGAATTTCCTTTAAGAAAAAATAAAGATTATCCAAATGAAGCCATAATAACATTTAAATATTACAATGTTAAAACTCCAAAAGAATTGGGACTAAATGATGACGAAAGAGAAATGGCCTTATTTTTTCATAGTATAGAATTAATTTAATGTGGTTAACCACAAACTTCCGCCCCCAAATGCTCTAGTTTTGTCTATACCTTTAATTACTCTAAATTCATAGGAGTCTTTTTGAATATCGAGAAGTTTTGGAAACTTAGTAGCATAAGTGTTGGCAAATTTAATTTTAAATTTATTATTATTCATTAAAAATGCATATACAAAATATTGTTCATTCCAAAATCTTCCTTCTTTATACCAAGATTCTGGATACTCATAAGGTAAAAATATATCATGAATATGAACTAAAACTCCTTCTTTTAAAATAGGGAAGATTTTGTTAATATAATAAAGGCAATCACTGTCATATTTAACTACATGTGATGAATCTATGAAGCAAATATCGTTTTTATCTAATTGATTGAATAGTTTAAGACTAGTATCTTGTAAATTAGAAACATGTAATTCAATTATACCTTCTTTTTGCATTGCCAATAACCAAGGGAGAGGATAAGGTTCAATACAAATAAATTTTGTATCTAAATTAAATTGTTTTATTGTATTATACATTACTAAAGTGCTCCACCCACTTCCTATTTCTATAATTCTTTTTGGTTTATGTGTTTTTATAAAATAGAATAACATTCTGGCATCCATCCATTCAAAAGTATTATTAATTTGATAGTAATTAAAAATATTTTTACTCAAATTAATATCTCTATGTTTAGCACCAGTATTAATAATAGTATCTATATCTGTTTTTTTAGTAATTCCCGGAATAGGAAAACTATAATCGGATAGTTCTTTTTGTAGAGTGTCTAAAATTTCTTTATGTGATTTATCATTGTAGTAAATATTGGTAAATATCTCTTTATTATCTGAAATCTTGGTATCCTTTTTTATTTCAGGTAGCACAGAATAAAAATGTCCTTGCTCCCATTGTTCTTTTATCATTATAACCGGTTGAAATAATTTAATATTTATAATCAAACATATAAAGTCCGCATTTGAAATATTTCATTAAAATGTTAAGGTTTGCTATATTATTATACACTATTCTTTCCATTCAGATTTTTTAATTATATTCCAAGATTTATTTGTAAAAATACCTGGTTCTCCCATCATTTGATATTCAGAATAATATATATTTGAGAAAAATGATAAATAGCCGATTACTCCAGAAAAACTTCCACCGGATAATATTATATGTTTACACGTACTTCCTAATTGTATTGTTTTTATTGGATCTGTATCTACTAATATAATTTTGGGATATAATATTTGTAATTCTTTAATAATCTCATGATCTAGACTATCACTTCCCAAATATATTTTTTCAAAGTTACCAGATAACTTTTTTATACCACCTAAATAATATTCTATAGGCAAATAAAGTCCATATTGTACAAAATCACCCAATCTAATATGAATAAATAAATCATTATTATTATTATATCTACCCTTATATGGGTTTTTTTGAATTATATTATTTTTATATTCATCAGATCGTAAATGTTTATATAAAATATTAGTGACTTCTTCTGTTTGAAAGTAATCATGCAACCCCCATAAATTATAGTCTATTAATTTATTTTGATTTAATATATCCACATAATTGTTATTATTTAATTCTCTAGTTTTCTTATATTTATTTTTACCAGAACAAAATAATGTTATACCTAATTTATTATTAATCTCTTCAAAAACATTTTCAGGGTAATAAATAACTAGGTCATATTTTTGGCAAGTATGCTACCCGCCAAACATTGTATAACGCTATTACATAGTCTACCTCGACCACCTACATTACTAGCTGGTGGTGCTGACAAACCTGCAGAAAACATTTCATCCATATATATATATATATATATATATAGACCTTATAATAAATTATATTCTAAAAACACGAATTAGTGACAAAAATATGTTTTTTATCTTTATATAATTAAATAATAACTGATAGCCACTTATTATCAATTTGTTCATCCATATCATGATATTTTCCTACATTCTTTAATATTTTTGATACATCTACCTTTCCAAAATGTAATTCCAAAATTTTTTCAACAAACTTATCAGCACTCGCATTCCCTGGTAATATTTGCCAGTCAGTTAAATGTTCTTTGGTAGTTGAATTTTTAACGTCATTGGTTATAATAGGAACTCCACATAATTGACTCTCTGGAAAAACATAACCATACGTTTCGGATGAATGAGATGGATAAATAATACATAAAGAAGACACCATAGTCTTTAAAAGTTCATCTCTGTTTTTCTTTCCAGAATCTATATTTTTTTCTTTTTTATTTCTTTCACCCCAATAAATATTAGGACTTGAACTTTTAGCACTTTGCCAATCATTCCAAAAAGGCATGTAACATTCTATATAAAATCTTTTATCGATATCATACAGCTGTGCTGCTATTTTCTCTACTGTGTTTTTTATTATTTTTCCTGAAGTACATACAATTTTGAATTTATCTCTAGCAATATTTTTTTTCCATATATTCATTTTTTCCATATCTATTTCTAGTGGATTGTAAATAGACACTAATTGATTTTTTAACTTCTTACTCATATCCATTTCTATACAAGTATTGTAATAACTTTTAGATGGTACTATAACTTTATCAAATAATGGAGTAAATCCAAATCCCGGATTAAAATCATGTAGGTGATTTATAAATCTAGCTTTATTGTAAATATTTCTATACCTTTTTATTTTTATATATTGTGATTCTTCTATACGAAAAGAATACACTAATACAACATCCTCTAACATAGTATTTTTATTAAGTAATAACCTATGAAGATGTGGTAAATCTTTTATCATTTCATAATTGTGTATATATATGATATCTGAATTTGCAGGATCAAATTCTGCTTCCTCTTTTTTTATAAAGGATGGGATTTCAACAAAAACTTTAAATCCGGTTCTAGTCAAAAGATTAATTGAATGCAGAAAAACACGCTCTGCTCCACCGATCGCATCTGTTGTAGAATTAAAAGGCTTTGGAAAATTTCCTATGCATAATACTGCCTTTTTTCCTATATCCAGTTTTTTTTTGGGTTCAAAATCATACTTTTTAAGATCACGTAAACGTTCTTGAAAACTCATATATATTATTACTAATATTATTTTTAAATAATATATCAGTAAAAAAATTATAAATAATTAATATTCAATATCTCGCCAATTAATACTTTTATTTACAGATGATTCATTAAAATATGCATATAGGCTAATATTCGTTTTGTAAATTTTTTATCCAAAAATGGATTTGATACATATAGAATAGGAACACAAAAATTATTTAAGGTAAAGGATGAATATTGGCACCAAGTTTATGATGATTTAAAATTTAGGTCAAATTGTTTTTCGTTAAAGAAAGATGATAATTTAATACATAAATTAATAAATGAAAATTTTGATTACACATATTAATTATGTATATATAATATATACTATGAACGTTGAACAAAGAGTTAATTACTATATAAAAAATTGGAAGAACAAACAAACTATTAAAATACCTGAGCATGTGAAAGGATTTAAACAAAATGAAATTATATACTATACTGGACCTAATACACCTGCTCCTGACAATTTGCCGTTTCATTATGGAGTTTGGAAGAAAGCATTTTGGTGGGAACAAGAACAGCTTCAACTAGATATTCCATGTTTAGCAATTAGTGCTGATGGAATAGATAATCATGATTTACCTGCAATTGTAAAGGTGAGATATATTGATAATCATAAAGGAGGAATTTTAGGACCATTAGAGTACGGTCGCCATTGGGATTTAAGAGATGCGCACTCTTACAAAGGGTTATGGAAAGATAAACTATCTGAATGTATTTGGAGAGGAACACCTACTGGTATTCAAGACTATGGCGAACAACCACAAGATTGGAAAAATACTCGTATGGCATTTTGTTATAAATGGAGCAATAAATTTAATGTAGGTATAACATGCACCTGGGATAGGTGGGACAGCAGTTTAATTAAACCATCAATGACGATTCATGAAATGCTTAATTATAAATATATAATCAGTATTCCAGGAAATGATAAAGATTCTGGAATAAACTGGAAACTAGCCAGTAATTCATTAGTTATAATGGCCAAACCTAAAATAGAATCATGGTTAATGGAAGGATTACTAGAACCATATGTCCATTACGTGCCCCTCAAAGATGATTATTCAGATTTAGAAGAACAACTTAAATGGTGTACAGATAATGACGATAAATGTCAAGATATTGTTAAGAATGCAAATACTTTTATGAAACAATTTGAAGATATGGAAGTAGAAAAGAGAATTTTTAGTAAAATAAAAGAACACTATACAAAAACGTTTACATTCATCTAATAATTAAGTTATTATAATAACATAATTAAATTTATAATATTATATGTCTGGTAATTTAGATAACTTAAATAATTATCGTTTAATCCAAAAATATTCTAAACGGATATGTAATTACAAAGAGCGTCATAAAGGAGAAACCATTTATGTAATCGCGTCAGGCAAATCTACCGATTATATTGATTCGGATTTTTTTAGTAATAAAATCACCATTGGCGTAAATCAAACATATAAAAAATTCGTTCCTACCTATTTAGTTCGAAAAGAACATCAATTAATCGATCAAATTTTAGCGCTACAGTTAGAGACTACTCATTTTATTTCAAAGGGAGATTGTGGTAATAAATATATAAATAGTAGTACGTATAATTTAAGTCCTGAAATAAAACAACAATTAGAAAATAATAATATTGTACTATATGACCATGAAATTAATAGTTTAAGCAATATACGTGCTCTACCATATAATGATAATACATTAATTGCATCTAATTCTACTATAACAACGGCAATTCATTTAGCAGCATATATGGGCGCAAGATATATAATTTTAGTTGGACATGATTGTGGTAGTTTAGATGATGAAATAAATTTCTCTGGATATCATGATGCATTAACATATGGTCTAATGCATGGAAACGAAAAACCAAAAGAAAACTATAAATCCTGGTTAACTATTATAGAAAGTCAAACCATAAAATTAAAATCCTTGCTCAAAGAAAAATATGGATGCGATATTTATTCTTTAAATCCTTTTATTAATTTTGGGTTAGAAGGACACGTTTACACAAAATAAAACTAAACTAATTTATTATAATACCCCAAAATAGTATCTATATATATCCACTTATCTTTATTTTTGCTATAACATTCACAAATATAATATCCATCCGCACAATCACCTAGTCCTCTGGCAACCGCTTCCGGATTACAATTATTATCCCACCGAATATCTTTACATAAATTATAATCTATTATCATACTTCCTGTATCAACCTTTCCGATTTTAATTACGTCTCCTTTTACCCAAATATCTTTATTCGCGGATTCTTGATTAAACGTATAAAATTTATTTTTTTCTATGATATCTAATAATCGATATAAATGGGGATGAATAATATTATCGTCATCTAAAAAATACAAATAGGTATCCGTAATACTAATATTATCTAGCGCATAATTTCTTTGCGAATTGCCCCAATGTCCGGACTCGTCTTTTAAAATATATTCTTTTATTTTAGCATGATCAAATAATTTGGGATTTTCCGCAACTTTATTACCATCATATACTATTATCCATTCATTCACATAATCAAAATTAATATGTTCTTTTATTTTCTTTAAATTATCTATTCTATAGGATGGCGTTATTATGGTTATTTTTTTTCGTAGGCTAATAATAGGTTCCGCTCCGGGGTACACTGCTAAAAAGGTATCTCTATTATAATATTTTATTATATCTAATAAGACATGAATAGGTATGTTTTCAGTAATATATGTTTGCGAAATAAAATAATAATCTTTCAAATAAGGCAATAATGATTTTAATTCTCTGCTATTCTCTCTGAATCTAGTATTAAGTATAAATAGACCACCTGGTTTTAAATAAGCAAATATTGGAGTATTTTTTACGTTTTGTAGGTTATTTAATATTATAATATCATAATGTATATCTAATTCACTCAATTTATCTAATGATGATATAATGCTATTCGGATAGCATTGTTTAAAGGGCTTAATCAATGCTTCATCTGATTCAAATCCATAGATGGTAGACTGTTGAAACATTTCTTCTGTTGCATAGATTGATGGTAATCCAAACAACGCAATCGTAAAATTATTATTTTGTTCAGAAATCGCATGATAAATTATATTTTGATAAGAAGTTTTTATATATGGAATATTAAAAGATAAAGTAGATAATTTATCTACCATTTAATATATTATTATTATTAGAAGTTATTAAATGATATTTGCGGAGTGATGTATTTATTTATATAAATATCAATAATAAATGTATAATCGTAGAGGGTATAATAGAAGTCCAACCAATCGTAGTCCAACAACCAATCGTGGTTCTATAACCAATCCTTTTTTGGAATATAAAACCCAAACCACCCAAGCTATTTTAGATATAATGGAAGAAATACAAACTATAAAAACTAAAGTAATAGATATAAATTCTGGCACTAACTTTACCTTAAATAGTAAATTAAATACATTAGAAGGGAAAACAACTCAACTAGAAAACAACATAGAAAACCACTCAAAAACGTTATCTAACCAAGAAAACCATTTTAAAATGATGGAAGATACACTCGTTAAATTAAATACATTAGAAGAAGATAATGGCATGTTTGTAAAATTTATTGAAGATTTTACAATAAAATATAGGGAACTTTTTGGCGCACATACCATATACCAAACTAAAATAGATCAAATTTTAAATAAGGAAAATACGCATACATCTGCAATACTAGAAGAGGTTGCCTCTTTAAATAAATCTAAAACACAGAACATAATTGTATTATTAGAGCAGCTTATAAATCAAAACAAAGAACAAGCTACTATAACCTCTTTATTAGCACATAGATTGGATCCTCCAACAGAAGCGACCCCTCCAACAGAAGTGATCCCTCCAACAGAAGCGACCCCTCCAACAGAAGCGACCCCTCCAACAGAAGCGACCCCTCCAACAGAAGTGATCCCTCCAACAGAAGTGACCCCTCCAACAGAAGCGACCCCTCCAACAGAAGTGAAACCGCGTAAAGAGGCGACCCCTCTCAATTTACAAGAAACCAAACCAAAAAAACGAAAATATATAAGAAAGAAACATTAATTTCATACTTTTATTTAAATAATAAACTTAAATAATCACCATGATTACCTTATTACCGTATAAACATACCGCTCCCTTTCCTTATACTAGCCAAGATAATTGTCTTGATATCAGTTTTGCTTACGCCATCCAAGACGAAATTTTACATATTCCAAAAGAGGCATGGGACCGATATAATAACCCATTTGAACAGAAGTGGACGCTTCGAGATAAAAATCAACTTCCTCCAAATGTCCACCAACTCTTTCAAGCGTTAACTTCTCCAGCGTTTGTGGACCATCTCTCTACTATAGTGGGTACACAACTCTATAATGATCCTACCAAAAATTGGTGGGGAATACATACGTATGATGATGGGGATTATTTAGATATTCACTGTGATGCCGGTATACATCCTACAACGGGCCAAAAGAAACATTGTACATTGGGTATTTATTTGAGTAAAGATTGGAGAGAAGAGAATGGTGGTCATCTAGAAATATGGGAGGGAACTAATATAAATCAAGATGATAGGCGATTAGAACGATGTATAGAAAAGATTTTACCTACCTTTAATCGTCTGATATTATTTGATAATACGAATCATGCCTGGCATGGAAATCCTGAGCCGGTCAAATGTAAAAATGGAGAGAAACGTATCTTTTTAACTATATCCTATTTAAGTGAGATCAAGGATGGAGACTCGAGAGAAAAGGCACGGTTTATAAAGAGACCAGGAGATCCAGAAGATCCCGAAAAAGAGAGATTGAGGGAATTGCGAGTAAATCCAGATAGATATAAGGAGATATATAATATGATGGCAAAATATATATATTTACAACCAAGAGCATCAGGTCTTAATGATATATTATGTAGAATAAATAATGCTTTACAATATTGCGAAAGATATAATAGAATAGTATTATTAGATACAAAATTAAGCTGTTATAAAATAAATTTTGCAGATTATTTTGAATTTTCCAATAATATAATAATAGATAGTAATATAATTAAAAAAATCAGTAAGAATCGCAGTATTTATCCTAATGTTTTAAATAATAAAATGGATGATATTATAGAAGGAACTATTAAATATGAAAGAAAGTTGCCTCAGCAACCACATGATTGGATATATGAAAATGAAGTCTTAAACATACCTGATCAAAATCCTACAGAAGATATTATTATAAATATAGAGAGCAGAGATAATGTGAATACTTCTTTTCCTATTTTTAAAGATTTAATAATAAAACCAAATGTAAAACAATATTGTCATAATAATTATCAAAAATTGCCAAAACCATATTTATCTATACATATTCGTAATACAGATTATAAGTGTGATTATAAAAAGTTATATAATGAAAATAAAGAATTAATCCATCAATATAAATCAATTTATATTGCGACAGATGATAAATCGAGTCTCGAAATTTTTAAAGAACAAGGTTTAACTATATATAATTTTACAACCTTTCCAGATATTATATCTGAAAATTTACATTATAGTGAAGATATTAGTGGAGATATTAAGATTAAAGATTTAATGAGTGATTTATATTTAATGAGCATGTCAGATAAATTACTCTCAAATTCAAAAGGAGGATTTATTAATTTAGTAAAAGAATGTTTTAATAATAAGGATTTAATTAAAGATAAATTTAAGTGATATATATATATTATGTCTTCTATAAAAAATAATACCAGCATTATAGAGAGTAAATTAGAAAATCCTAAAACTTCTAATGATAAAAAAATAATAGATTGTTTTGGATTTTATAATGAATTAGATTTATTAAACTATAGATTAAATTTGTTATATGATATAGTAGATTATTTTATATTAGTTGAAAGTACCCATACATTTGTAGGAAATAAAAAAGAGTTATATTTTAATAATAATAAAACCAAATATGATAAATTTTTGGATAAAATAATTCATATTATTGTTGAAGATATGCCATTACAATTTTACTCTAAAGATACAACATTAACTTGGAAAAATGAAAATCATCAAAGAATTTGTATATCTAGAGGAATTAATCAATTAACATTAAAAGATAATGATATAATAATAATATCTGATTTAGATGAAATCTCCAACCCAGAATTAATAATAAATAAAGATAATATACTAATAACAGAACATAGTATTCCTATGGATCTATATTGGTATAATTTACATAGAGTTAGAAAAAACGAATGGATTAGATATGCAAAAATATTAACCTATAAAAATTATTTAAAATATAATAATTGTCATACCATTAGAGAGGCTAAATTACTACCCATAAATTATTATAAAAATGGATGGCATTTAAGTTATTTTGGAGATGTAGATTTTATTCATAATAAATTAAATAATTTTGCACATCAAGAAAAGGAAGTTCAATCTATTAATAATATAGACGAAATTAAAAAACGATTACAGAACGGTGAGGATTTATCTACATATAATAGAGACTGGAAATTTGATTATATAAGTATTTCACAAAATGAGAATTTACCTGCAAAGTATGATATATTTTTAGAAAAATATTATAACTCTTCAAAAATTCATTTTATTACTTATGCTGATGAAAAGTTTTCTAAATCTAAAGCCAGAATACTAAAAGAAGCGGAAGAATTTGGTGAATTTTCGACAATAACTGGATATGGACCAGAAGACTTGGATGATAATTTTAAAGAGAAATATAAGGATATTTTAAATTTATCTAAAACTGCCGGTTATGGTATATGGAAACCATATATAATAAAAAAAAAATTAGAAGAAATAAATAAAAATGATATATTAATATATTTAGATGCCGGATGTACTATAAATCTAAAAGGCAAACAAAGATTTTATGAATATATTAATATGTTTAATAATACAGATAAAGGTATTATTTCTTTTCAAATGAATAATAGTCCTATATTAAGAGAAAAGAATTGGACAACAAAAGAGGTTTTTAATTATTTTAATATATTGTCGGATAGTAATATAGCAAATTCTGGACAAATTTTAAATGGAATTATTATAATGAAAATAAATAAACATTTATTTGATATAATTAATACTTGGTATAAAGTTATAAATGATAATGTTTTATTATTTACTGATTACTATAATATAAATCAAGAAAGTTATTTTATAGACTCTAGACGTCAAAGTATTAGTAGTATTATTCAAAAAAAAGGGGGTTCTATAATACTTAATGATGAAACATATTTTTTGAATAATCAGATGTTTGGAAAAAGTATAAGTTTAAAATATCCATTTTGGGCCACTAGAATTATCACAAGATAAACTTAATATCTTGATTTATCCCCATGATTGTCATCATAATAAAAACATATTTCTTGTACATATGCTATATTTGTATATTGTGTTACTCTTAACCAACAATCATGATCTTCTTTTGAACATATAACATTTTTAAAATTGTTTATTTTATTTAAAAGTTTTTTTTCTATTATTACTGAACTACATATTACACAATTATGAATCTTTAAAAAATTACTATCCCAAATAGTAGGAAATCCATTATCTAAAAGATTACTATTTTGCCTTTTATAAATCTGTTGTAATGTATTATAAAAATGTTCAGCATTATATTTTTTATATTTTATATTTTTGTTATAAATACCTTTTCCTATTAATCCATCTGTTGAAGACATTTTACAATCAAATTGTTTCATCATATCAATTTGAAGTTTCAATTTATTAGGAAACCATATATCATCATCATCACAAAAAGCAATATAT
>Ga0315324_10000440_pt1 | contig 14474 bp, 11 predicted proteins | sample M150021515metaG_FD_203919 | JGI IMG/M metagenome (GOLD analysis project Ga0315324, IMG submission 203919) | Ammonia-oxidizing marine archaeal communities from Monterey Bay, California, United States - M1 500m 21515 | ecosystem: Environmental > Aquatic > Marine > Intertidal zone | place: USA...
CAGCCGCACGAGATGCGCCTACTGCAGCGCCGAGAACATCAGCGATGCGCTCGAGGTGAGCGAAGTTGTCAGGGCTACCCATTCCACGGCCGCCACTGATGATGATATTGGCCTCAGCCACATCGAGGCGTGCACTTGCACGGGCGATGATTTCCTGAACTGCGGTTGCAACATCTCCCGATTGGTCGACAACGCTTACATCTGCTGTTGCTGCACTTGCGGCAGAGAAGATGTTTGCACGTACGCTAACCGCAGCATCTCCAGAAAGAGCGACGGTTTGCATTGCTTTTCCAGAGTAGATCGGGCTGGTAAGGTTGGATCCATCGATTGCGACGACATCTTGCACAACTGCAAGGCCACGACGTGCGGCAATGCGTGCGAGGAGATCTTTGGATTGAGGTGTCGCAGCTGCAAGAAGAGAGCCTGCTGGTGCTGCAGCATCGATTGCTGCTGCCCAAGAAGAGGCGTCGTAGTTTTCGAAGCATGCTCCCTTGACAGCGATGGTGCGTCCAGCGCCATCGTATCCAGCGCTATCAGCGATGGATGAGTCTGTACATGGTACAATGATTGTAGGAGTGGTGCCCATGGCGATTGCAGCGCTAACTAATTCTGCGGTAACAGGTGCTACTGCGCCCTTGCTTGTTTCTGCTATGATGATACTTTCACTCATTTTCTTCACCTCAGATTACATTTGCTTCATCACGAAGCAGGCTTGCGACTTCTGCCGCGCTATCTCCACCCTCGTACTTCTTGCCGGCTGGCTTTGCTGGTGGAGGCGATTGAGATACAACGGTAACACTAGCAGCAGGTGCTGCTGCGGTGATGACATTGACTTGTGCACGCTTTGCCATCATGATGCCCTTAACATTGGGCTTGCGAACCTTGATGCTTCCTTTGTCACAAGTGATGACTGCATTTCCAGAGACTGCAACCTTGGCTGCACCGCCTTCTGCAGGAGCAGTAGCAATAATGCCATTGTCAAATGCTACATCACTAGCATTGGATACCGATGCCCATCCTAGGCGTTCTGCAATACCTGGTCCGGTTGAGCCAGCACCAGTATCAGCTGCGGTCTTGCCACAATACACTACTTCGCCACCAATTTGGCTGATAGCATCTGCAAGTGCAGATTGAATGCCATTGGAATCGAGTTCACCCCATGAGTCATCCCAGACTCTAGTGATATCGTCTACGCCGATTGCCTTGGCATCTTTGAGAACCTTATCTGCTGCGGCAGGACCAAGGGTTAGTGCAGTAACACTGCCACCAGCAGCCTCTTTGTGCTGTAGTGCAGTTTCGATTGCGAATTCGTCGTACGGGCTAATTACCCACTTGACTGCAGATAGATCTACTCTGTCTCCATTCACTACAATGCGCGCATTGGTGTCAGGAACTCGCTTGACAAGTACCACGATATTTGGCATGAGATTCACTCCAACCCCAAGGGGGTTGAATTTGCCGACCTGAAGTCCGTTGAAGAACCTTCTCACGCTCACTTAGTGAGTTCATTAACACGGTCAAGAGTTTCTGGTGCTGCTTCAAAATGTTCTGAAACCACAGCAAGTCCACGGGAAATTCCTGCTGCAACACCCATTTTTGCATCGAATGGATGAAGAGTTCCATCGGCGACTGCGGCCTTGAATAAGTCGAGGTCGGTCCAGGTAGATGGCTCTCCGAACTCAGGCTTCGGGGTTACGGTTACCTCTCCAAATTCGGGGAGAATAATGTGTTGAATTAATTCATAAACCGGTGAATCAGGTTGCTCCGGGTCAAGAAATGCCTTCTTCATTTTCTTTGCTAATTTAGCATCATCATCATGGAGAAGGATGGCACCGTTTGGGTCGGACTTACTCATCTTGTGATCAAAGGACTCCATACGAGCGCCACTCGATTTTAGACCCGAGATTATCGGGGTGTGCAAACAGGTTGCTTTGTACCAGCCCCACCGGTCTGCTACATCGCGCATATACATGTGCGCTTTTCGCTGGTCCATACCTCCAATTGCCACGTCTATATCCATTTCAAAAATGTCAGCAGCTTGTAGGGCAGGGTAGAAGAAGCGCGACAAATCTCCATCGGATGATTCTTCATCACGTCCCATGATTGAGAATGTTCTGCGAACTCTTGCAAGGCTCATATTCTTAGAACAACGTAGAACTCTTGCCCAGTAGTCTCCAGAATCCATGATACTGGATGCCCAAAGGAAGCGCAATTGTCCAGGTCCATCTCCTTCTGGAGGATTGCCTAGAAGTGCTCTAAATGTCTCTTCCATATAGTGAGCAGTGACCTGAATGTCATCCATGACTCCTTTGAATTTGTCATTTACCCATGCGTGCCAATCTGCAAGGAAGATCAAGACATTGGCATCAGCATCCAGCATTCTGCGCATTTGCAAGGAAATCACCTTCCAACCGATGTGTGCTTTTCCAGAAGGCTCGAATCCTACATAGCAACGAATGACGCCATCACCACCAGCAGATGTTCCATCTGCGATGCAGTTCACGATATGGTCGATACCGACGGCTTCGTCGACATCATCTATCATTAGACGGAGCCGACGTAGTTGCTCATCATCGAGTTCGGCGACTCGGGCGCAGCGCGACACGAGGTCTTCCATTATGCCCACCTCAACTGAACAACTTGTTCAACTTCTCGGATAGTGAAAGCGCACGAGTGCCATTTCCTTCACTAAGTTTTTCTTCGATTTGACGAATCAAGTCCTCTGCTTCTTGCTTCTTCTCAGCGCCAACATTTGTGCTGACCTCCATGAACTTTTGAGCCTGAGAGATTGCAGACTTTGACTTGGAGATCTTCTTTGCACCCTCTTTCGCCTTGTCACCTCGTTGTTTGGAATTGTATCCGGTTGCCTCGTCAAGGAATCCTGACCAGCGCTTGCGAGATTCCATGGCAGCCTCTCGACCACCGTCTCCAGAGAGGAAGTCTGAGAGGTCACCGCCTTTCATTTGGGTTACATCGACTACAAGTTTACCATCTGCAGAGAATTCTCCCTGTACATGGGTAAGTATTGCGAATGATGCGGTGAATACACCGTCAGCATTGACTTCGATATTGTCAAAATATTGGGTTGCCAACTTTGCAAGTCCTGCATTGCCGCCCAACGCCTTTGCCAAACCTCTCTTTACCTCAAAACGCTCCATATCACTTGCCACCTCGATTACCTCAATAAGGCCTAGGGTCAAAGCAGTTGGTTTGACCACGGCCTTTTTGACTCACTTACCGTCGCCGGAACATGCGCCGTGTTGCCATCGCTTTGGTTCTCATCATGCTATTGCCATCTGTAATGGCAGAGCCTGATGCTACCGTAGACATCGTGATTGAGCGTTATCTTGCCGATTATGATATTGGAATCGATGGCGGTGCAATATCTCCAGATGGCAAGGTTGTCCTTCTGTTTGGAGTAGAGGGTTACGCTCATCTAATCAAGGCAGTTGATGCTAATCAGAATCAATTCGATGTAGAACTTGAAACCGGTCAGCAAGATGTGAATGATGCTGCTTGGCATCCTTCTGGAAATACGGCATTTCTCGCTGGCGATGCTGGAGAGTTCCGCCGATATGTTGCCGAGTCCCATTCAATAGAATCAGTCAACGGAAGTTCTGCATTGTCTGGAGAGGACATCGAAGCAGTAGTCTGGAGAGCAGGTGGAGATAAGGCATACCTCGCTAGTTTTAGTGGTAGGGTTTGGTCCTATAGCAGCGGTGAAGGATTCAATGAAATCTCTACTGGAGAAGAAGGAAGAATCACCGATATCGCATGTCATAGAAATCAGAATATCTGTGTGCTTGCAAGTGTCAATAATGGTGTTGGAGTGATTGGCGGAGATGATTCATTCAGTTGGATTGGCAAGCCGCACTTCACATGGATTGGCGTTTCTTGTGACGATGGTACGATGAATGTCTGCACGGGATATGCTAGCGGGAAAAATACAGTCGAAATCAACCTGAATATCATCGACCCAAGTGATACTACACTTGGCCTAATGACTTCGTTCAATGAGATTGAAGGTGATACTGTCAGAGATGACCGTGGAGCTGATGGTACAACACTCGTTCATCTTGCACCCCTAGGTCTAATTCGTGTTGAACAGGATAGCGGTGAGGCGTTCTTGTTGTTCAATAACACAGATGCATTACAACAGGACCCTATGCTTGCGGCCGACTCAGTCGCAGTAGCATGGGAGAATTCCAAAGGAACGGGATATGTTGTTACCAGCGATGGAAGGATTGTATCTTTCTCTCCTGAAGTCGAAGAGGCAGAAGACACACTGATTGTGCTCGCTGTTGGAATTATAGTGATTATTTGCGTACCAGGTGTATTCATAGGTCTGATTTATTGGAACTCACCATGGTTACAGAGAAAGTACCTAGAATTACGAGGAAAGGCCCCTAAAGATTCCAAGTAAGGCGTACCAACCTTCATGAGGCACTTTCACACGGAGTAGTAACATGGAGCCCTTTGAAGGACTCGACTTCTACGATATCGAATCACTCCTCACAGAAGAGGAAGTAATGATTCGTGACATGGTACGCGATTGGGTCGACGAAGAAGTACTTCCAAAAATTGAACACGCTTGTGCAGAGGGAGTATTCCCGGATGAATGGCGTGTTGCCCTTGGAGAAATGGGAGTATTAGGTGCGCCACTGAAAGGCTATGGCTGCCCTGGATTGTCCTATGTTGCATACGGTTTGATCTGCCAAGAACTCGAGCGCGGTGACTCCGGATTACGTTCCTTTGCCAGTGTTCAAGGTTCACTTGCAATGTACCCAATATGGGATTTCGGTAGCGAGGAGCAGAAGGAAAAATACCTTCCCAAGATGGCCAGCGGCGAATGGGTAGGCTGCTTTGGATTGACTGAGCCTGATTATGGCTCCAATCCAGGTGATATGATTACCAAGGCTGAAGACAAGGGTGACCACTACCTCCTAAACGGTGCAAAGATGTGGATTACCAATGGAACAATCGCTGATGTTGCAGTCGTTTGGGCAAAACTGGATGGCGTCATCAAGGGATTCATCATCGAGAAAGGCGATGAAGGATTCAGCGCTCCAGAGATGAAGGGCAAGCACTCTCTCAAAGCGAGTGTAACCAGCGAACTCGTATTCCAAGACTGCAAGATTCCAAAGGACCGAATGCTTCCCGATGTCAAGGGCTTGCGAGGCCCATTTTCGTGCTTAAACAATGCACGCTTTGGAATTAGTTGGGGTGCACTTGGTGCAGCTATGGCATGTTTCCATTCCGCCAAGACCTATGCACTCTCCCGCATCCAATTTGGTGAGCCAATCGCTAGTTACCAATTGGTTCAGAACAAGTTAGCATGGATGCTCCGTGAGATTACCAAGGGACAACTTCTCGCATACCACCTAGGTAGAAAGAAGGATGATGGAACTTGGTTCAATGAACAGATTAGTCTTGCCAAGATGAACAATGTTGACATCGCTCTGCAAATAGCCCGTGAAGCACGAGATATCCACGGTGCAAATGGAATCCTAGACGAGTACCCTGTAATGCGTCATATGGCAAACCTAGAGTCGGTAAAGACCTACGAAGGAACCCATGATATTCACAACTTGATTATCGGACGCTACATTACAGGTATCCAGGCTTTCACACGAAATTCGTGATTAGTCAGGCCCGCCAGTCCAATCTGCGCAGTAGTCGAATTCCTTACTCGATAGAGCATCGTCCCATACTCCCAATTCTTTGACGGGAGTTCCATCTGACCATTCTCCCATGTAGCGGAACTCTTCAGAATCGAGTAACGCTAGTCTTGAATTCTCACTTTGTGTTACCATCCAATCCGCTTGAGTTGCAACTCTACGGTAGAATGCCCAATCCGCTAGAGTGTCGTGAGTTTCACTCGCTTGGAGATAATGGGAAGAAACCAATCTTGGGAATCCATGACGGTCACTTGGAGATTCGATGAAGAGTGCATTTTCTCCGAGTAGTGCTTGGTGGTGTACTCCAAAGCAATCATTGACGCTCATATCGTCTTCGCTGATGACAATGTGAGCCATGAAATTCTCTGGAATTAGTGAAGTATCGATTTGCAGATGGTCTTGTACCGGTCGAGCATACGGTGTCTCAAGGTCGAGGAATAGTGATTCATTCCCCCATCCTCTCTCCAAACTCCAGTCCATTACCATCAGTGCATAACCAGCGCCGAGGCTGTGGCCACCAATTAGAAGATTAGAGGTATCGACATTAGTAGAAAGCATATTTTCTGCATGATCTAGGCCTGCCTGTAGTGCGATTGCTCTTGGAGTGTGGAATGGATGGTTTGCCATTCCATCCTCCTCATGTAGAATATAGGTATCATGTCCTTCAGGTAGAACATCTGATGGATATTGGATGAAAGCTACTGCCATTCCTCTGGAAGCGAGATGACTAACCCAATCTTCGTAGGTGCTGAATTGAGGATTTGCGAATCCATGGAGAATGATGGCTAGTGGCATTTCTCCTTCGACATCTGGAATGGTCAGATAAACTGAGAATGTGATGTCTGCCTCGTATTCACCACGAATTGCTTCAACTTCAGCTGGCATGGTATATGCTGAGATTTCCGTAGTGAACTCATGCGGTCCTAGTCCACCATCCCATTCAGGTGGTGATGGTGATAGTCCAGCCATTGCAGTAAATCCTGGTGCAATAAGCCATACTGCGAATAGAATTCCGAGAATGTGAATTGAACGTCCTACCTTCGAATCCTTCCAATTTGCGGGATTAGAAGGTAGCCCCCAATTGAGTATTAGCAGATTCAGTAGAAGGATTCCATATGTGGCTGGAAGAAGGATGAATGCACCTCGTAAGTAGGCCATATCCAGTAATAAGAAGATAAGAGTAAGCCCTATAATTGCACCAATCGACAATGAAACGATTCGCCTTTTCCAATCATTTTTCCAATCACGCTTCAGTATGACAATTCCAGTAATGACTATGCTAATTGCAAAGATCATCAGATGGAGTTCCCTCAACATGAAACTCCACGATAATGCCCTAATCGCATGCGGCCATAGTGCGCCGCCGATATCATCTCCTCCAAGTAGGAGAATAATTGGTTCTAGGAGTACGAGAAAAAATCCTGATATTGCTAGAATGAGATTCTCACGACATGGATGCGCGTCATCCATATCTCTCACCGTCTAAATCAGACATCTGGTAAGATTCCGAGTTTACTGAATCCAGTCCACAATGGGTTGAGGAATCCTGGAAGGAATCGATGCCGTAGATAGACGGCTGCGGCAAGTGACAACTTTTGCAACTTGTTCAACTTCACTCTCTTGGTGAAAACATCACCCTGTTGTCGCTCGATCTGTCGCAGAATCTTGTCGTAGAAGGCAATCATTGCAGCAGGTGAATAGCGCGTACGTCGAGGAAGGAGCGGCAAGAGTTGCTTTGCTTCTTCGAGATAGGTTCTCGCTCTCTTTGCGTAGTTGTGAATATATGGTTCCCAAGTGGTGTTTAGAACTACATTTCCACCGAGTTCAGATTCACCGATTCCGTTCGACTCAAGTTCATCGAGTGGGAGGTATACCCTGTCTCTTTGGATATCCTCTCCAATATCTCTGAGAACATTTGTTAATTGCATGAAGATGCCCCATGACTCGGCGAATTTCTGAGCACGAGGGTCATCGTATCCGTAGATTTCAATGCACATTAGACCAACGACTGATGCTACACGGTAGCAGTAAAGGTAGAGTTCGTCAAAGGTGCGGTACCTGTTGTTGTACAGGTCCTCTTCCATTCCGGTGATTAGGTCATCGAAGACCGAACGTGGAATGCCGTATCGGGTCACTGTATCCTTTAGTGCAAGGAATACCGGATCGGTGCTACTGACTTCAGAGTAGCAGGTGGAGAGTTTCTTACGGAAGAAGAAGAGCTGGGTAATCTTCTGCAGATACATGTCTTCTTGAAGGATTGTATCCTTGTTCTGAAGGCTCTCGAGTTTCTCTCGGTATGCGACTGCTTCAGGGTCCATTTCGCCTTGTGAACCGGGGAAGTGGTCTTGCCAGTCACCGTCAGCGATGTCGTCTGCACGACGGCAGAATGCATAGACTGCACACATTGCCTGTCTTTGCTCGTCTGGTAAATACTTGAATGAGTGGTAGAAGTTTCCTGCTTCTCGCATGGTCAATTCTTCGCAGTAAGCATAGGCAAGGCGCATCAATTCAACCGGCGGGTCACGAGCCCATATTGGTGCATCAAGGTGAACGAATGGATCGATGAGTTCATTTTGCTCGCCAACAATTCCGATTAGGGCAGCACCTTCTCGTAGCGCCTCCATTGCAGTTAGGCTAACCGCCTTTACCGCATCTTTAGTCAAGTTGACCGCAGCACGAAACCGGTCTAGAGCAGTGATTTGTGTGTTGGATTCCTCGTCCACCGTTCTCGATGCTCCACCCTCTAGAGGGAAGAGCAAATCGAGTGGCTTTCGGCGTTCCAGCATGTCGCTCATACTATCTGGACCGCTCATCAGTTATGAGCATGAGGGTTATCTGGGCTTCACGCCCTACGGGCGTAACGACCTGCTTTGCGCCAGGCCCTTCTGGCTTTGATGAACAGAAGTATTTGCTTGAGTTTGGAAACTCGTGGACGCTTGGTCCATGTGTCGTAGTGTTGCTTTCTGATGCTTTGTAAGATGGCTTCACCACCTTTGGTGAACATCATCAAATCCACTGCAAGATGGGGATCGACCAGACTCCATAGAGCCTTGCCTTCATCGAAGAGTTTTTGTGCTCTTTCAACTTCAAATTTCAACATTGAGCGCCATGAGTCAGTGGCTACACACTTAGCATACTGCTCCCATGAAATCCCATGCTTGTCGAGAGTAGTTTGGGGGATGTATGAACGGCCCTGTTCCCAATCTCTCGAAATATCTTGCCAATGGTTAGCAAGTTGTAGCGCCGTGCATGTTGCATTCGAAATTTTTCGCATGTTTTCATCATCATGCCCATAGACATAGAGGAAGAGATGACCTACGGGATCTGCGGAGTGAATGCAGTAGTTCTCGAGTTCAGACCAATCGGAATATCGTTTCTTGGTCTGGTCCATCTTGAATGCTTGAATCAATTTCCAATAGGGCTCATGGGGGATTGAAAATTCTCTACTTGTGATTTGAATAGCCCTCAATATTGGATGCCTTGGATTTCCCGACCAGTCGTCTTTTGCAGCTTCTGCAAGGTCATCTTCCCAAGCATCTAGCAAGACCAATCTACCTTCTTCAGGGAAAGGAGCATCATCACCGAGGTCATCACCATAGCGACAAAACGCATAGACATTCTCGATATGCTGTCTAATCTGTGGCGGCGTGAACTTATTTGAGATGATGAAATTCTCATAATGAGAACGTGCAATTAGCGAGCAGTACGCCTGTGCAGATTCGTTGTCTTGCTTGGTATCCCAGCCGGCAAGGAAAACAGGTTCGAGTGAATGCTCGCCCCAATCAAACTTTTCAGCCATCACCAAACCCTCCAGCCTTCTTCGCCTCTTTTCGGGCTACTGGGCCAACCCTCCCAAGGTTGGTCATGAGAATAATCTCGTCCAAGAATGTGTGCGGCTGCAGTTAATCCTGAACGTACTGCACCCTCCATAGTAGATGGCCATCCAGTCATTGTATGTGAGCCGGCAAGGGCGATGTTCTCTCCCAATGCATCGACCTTAGGCCTGTGAGCAGCACTTCCAGGAGTGGGTGCAAAGGTTGCTTTTGGAGTCTTTACAATCAAGTGGTCGATACGCTCAACGTCTTTTCCATCTGGCCAAAGTGAATCGAGAACCCTATCTAATTCTGATAACATCTCTTCATCACTTGTTTTTAGATGGGGGTCAGCGGCAGATACCGGAACTGAGATCCATTGTACACCCTCTTCAACTTGATTGTCAATCTCATTATCACGGTTGAAAACCATCTGAATTAATGGCTCATCTACCATAGTGGCGAAGGTAAAATTTTCAGGTAACCTATTTCCCCTATAGAACGCGTGAATGCCAATTAGTGCTCGATACTCAAGTTCGTTATTCATACCGGTGATTTGTGCCGCTAAATGGGGTGGAAGTGCGATGACAACCGCATCGTATTCTGCAACTTCATCAAGCGACTTCAACGAGTGGCTAAGTTTGACATCTACGCCCGCCTTTTCGAGTGTGTCAGAGAATGCACCGTTCATTGCTGCACCAAGATGACTGGTAAATGCTGCAACATCAAATGCATCTGCAGCGCCAAATAACCCGTGGCGCAATAGCATGATTCCTTGTGCAGCGCTTGCTTCATTGATATCGATATTTAGCGCAGCCATTGTGAAGAAACCAAAAAAGCGGTCGATAGATCGTTTTGTTTGGCCCTTGGACTCAAGCCATGTCCTGAAATTAATATCATCGAGTTCCCATTGACTATCATCATCTAGTTTGTTCAAGGCCTTCAGGACTGAACGCATCTTGAGTTTGTCGATTAGGCTCAGGAATGGGAACTTAAGCATCGATCTAACCATGTGGTTAGGGGGCGCCATCTTCCCAGTAGCAAGTGCGGCGAAATTCTTCTTTTGGGTAGATGCAAACATGAGATTGGTTTTGGGTTGCAACTTCACGATATTCTGTGCACCAGCTCTTCCGATTAATTGGAAAAATCGGTCATATACTCGGAATGCGGCATGTTGGCAGTTGTCTACTTCAATGCCTAGGCGTGGATGTTTGACACTGCCAACCCTTCCTCCAAGGTGACCTCTTGCTTCAAACAAGGTGACCTTGCACTCTGCATCTGCTAATGCGATAGCCGAGGTAATTCCTGCGAGGCCTCCACCGATGACAGCAACGGTGCGTTCTCGCATGGCCAATGGTCTGGCTCGGTGTGGATGAACCTTCTCCCGAAGTAGACAGATAATGCCCTCTCACAGTCGCAAGGCTTTATTGGGAATCAACCCAGCCCCTCTACGAGGGGATGGGTATGCAGTGCGGCTCTTGCGTTGAAGAAATTCCCGATGACAGTATCTTCTGCCCGGAATGTGGTTCACGTCAAGAACTCAGCCGCGCAGGTAACCTGCCCGGTGTCGCAAATGTAGGCCTATCCGGCCAACAGGTCGCTGGTGGGCGCAATTTTGGCGTAGTCTCTGGCGAGGCTGTAATCCAACAAAATGCTCAGAATATGGGCGGTATGGGAATGCCTCCAGGTATGATGCCAGACCTGATGGGACAAATCGCTCAAGGCATGCAACCGGGTCAAATGCCTCCTAATCCAGAACTCCAGCAAGGAATGCCACCTCTACCTGGTGGAGAACAATTAACACCGGGTGGAATTTCAGTTTCTCAGAATCCGTCATTATCTCCGACCGATGCTATGGTGAATCGCATCGCTGAAGCAGAGCGCCAAGTGAAGAATGAGCGCCGTAGCCAATGGTTACAGATGAATCAGGAATCGGCAGCAAATGTTCTCAGTTCAATTGGTGGAGAATTACCAGCACACCTAAGGGGAGATGCAGCCGATAATAGTGCGGCAGATTTCCTTCAGAATGCTATTGGTGGCGGCAAGAGTGACGCTGGAAATGAAGCACTCTACCGTAGGATGTCAGAGGTCGCAGTTCGCCGTGTTGCACGCAAGCGCGGCGTTGCAGTTGAAACACCACAAATCAAATTAGACGGCGGACTTCTCAATGTCAATGTCACATATGTCGATGATGGCCGAGTGCTCGATACTCCAGAGGATTTGTCTTCGGCTTTCGAACATGCAATTTCTACAGAGATAGCGCTCAAAGGAATGGATGCAGTAGTTGAAATCAGCTTATTCCGTTCAAAGGACGGATCAATCGAGAAGGTGATTGGACCAGATATTGCTACAACCAGTGCTGAACCAGAATCCGATGAAGAGATGTTTGCTTGTGAGGTCTGTGAAGGCCTTGTCAAAGAATCCGACAATTCCTGCCCGCATTGTGGTGCAATGTTCGAGGATGATGATGCTCCAAGTCCCTCCGGTGGAGGCCCACCTAGTCGAGGTGGTCCACCTGGTCCAAGTCGAGGCGGTCCACCCGGTCCAAGTCGTGGCGGTCCACCCGGCCCTAGCGGCGGCGGTCCTCCAAAGCGTGGCGGTCCACCCGGCCCTAGCGGCGGCGGTCCTCCAAAGCGTGGCGGCCCACCCGGTCCAAGTGGCGGCGGCGGTTCTCCAAAGCGTGGCGGCCCACCCGGTCCAAGTGGCGGCGGCGGTCCACCAAAAGGTGGTCCATCAAAAGGCGGCCCTCCTGGCGGTCCAAAGCGAGGCGGACCACCCGGTGGTCCAAAACGCGGTCCACCAAAATGAGATTTCAGCGTAGACCCGCAGCCTTGAGGCTTGCAAGCAATACTTGTCCTAGTTCACTTGGGTCGCGAGCACATGCGATTCCAGCGGCTTCAAATGCAGCGAATTTTTCTTCAGCAGTACCCTTTCCGCCAGAGATAATAGCGCCTGCATGGCCCATTCTCTTTCCAGGCGGTGCGGTAGCTCCTGCTACGAATCCAACAATTGGTTTGGTGCAATTTGCTGTTGCCCATTCTGCAGCTTCTTGCTCTGCATTTCCACCGATTTCACCAATCATGACAATTGCTTCAGTTTGAGGATCGTTTTGGAATGCAGATAGGCACTCGATGAAACCAGTACCATTTACTGGGTCCCCACCAATGCCAATACAGGTCGATTGACCTTCATCGATACTCATGGTTTGTGCAACTGCCTCGTATGTTAGAGTTCCAGATTTGGATACGATACCAATTCTACCCTTTGCGTGAATATGTCCCGGCATGATACCGAGTTTCGCTCCACCGTTTTCTCCCGGTGTAATTATTCCAGGACAATTTGGTCCAATCAAGCGCACACCGGGCCGATTTGCCACATATGCTGTGGCCTTTACCATGTCAAGAGTAGGTATTCCTTCAGTGATACACACAATTACTCCTTCACCTTTCACGGTATGGAATGCATTTGCTGCTTCGATAATCGCCTCTCCAGCAAATGGAGGGGGCACGTAAATGACAGTTGCATCAGCATCGGTTTCAGTTATTGCACCGACCATGCTATCGAACACCGGATAGTTTCCACCCTCGAGTTCGACGATTTGACCACCCTTTCCGGGGGTTACTCCGCCAACGAGATTGGTGCCGTATTCTACCATCTTGCCAGCGTGGAACATACCTTGCTTACCGGTGATTCCCTGAACGAGTACCTTTGCATCTTCTTGGATCCAAATAGCCATTTCAAGCACCCCCACCGATGAGTGCAACAATCTTCTGTGCACCTTCTGCTAAATCGTCAGCAGGATGAATGTTGAGCCCGGATTCTGCGAGAATAGCTTTGCCTTCATCGACATTAGTTCCGGCTAGGCGTACTACTAGAGGTACATCTAGGCTCAGAGCCTTTGTTGCAGCAATGACTCCTCGTGCGATGATATCGCAACGCATGATTCCACCAAAGATATTGACAAGTATCCCCTTCACATTAGGGTCTTCAAGAATTATTGAGAATGCGGTCTTGACTTGTTCTTCATCAGCACCGCCGCCTACATCAAGGAAATTCGCCGGCTCTCCACCGTATAATTTGATGACGTCCATGGTCGCCATTGCCAGACCAGCACCATTGACCAAGCACCCAATATTTCCATCGAGTTTAACATAGGATAGTCCGGTCTCCTTTGCTCTTGTTTCAACATCTTCTTCCTCAGAGAGGTCTCGAAGGTCATCCCAATCACGGTGGCGGAATTCTGCATTCTCATCGAAACCGACCTTTGCATCAAGTGCAATCATCTCATCTGCACCAGTTCGCACCAAGGGGTTGACTTCAACCATGGCACAATCATTGGAGATGAAGAGGTCGTACAGTTTTCCAAGCATCTTGAAGAATGATTTGAGAGCTGCTCCCGAGAGTCCCAAAGCCATACCGAGGTCACGCTTTTGGAATCCAAGAAGGCCGGCGTTGGGGTCGATGTTAATCTTGTGAATCTTTTCAGGTGTGTGTTCAGCAACATGCTCGATATCCATTCCACCCTCGGTTGAGGCCATGATAAGAACAGACTTGTTTTCACGGTCCACAAGGAGTGCAAGATAGTATTCGTGAGCGATATCGCATCCGGACTCAATGTAGAGGTTTTTGACTAACTTCCCTTCTTTACCAGACTGGATAGTAACTAGCATATTACCGAGAATATTGGTTGAGTAATTCTCAACTTCCTCTCTGGAGAAGGCGATCTTTACCCCGCCTTCCATGACCAATTCTCTGGTATTAGGATGGTATAGGTTGCCTTTTCCACGGCCGCCAGCATGTATTTGCGACTTAACAGCTACAACTTTACTTCCAAGGCTGTCATATGCTGCAAGGGCCCCTGCTACATCGGTGCAGTGTATTCCCTCTAGGACGGATACGCCGTTTGCTTTGAACAGCGCCTTTCCTTGATATTCGTGGATATTCATGTCCCTCTCCGGTTCTGCCCACCGGAGGGACCTCCTTG
>Ga0315324_10000444_pt1 | contig 14427 bp, 11 predicted proteins | sample M150021515metaG_FD_203919 | JGI IMG/M metagenome (GOLD analysis project Ga0315324, IMG submission 203919) | Ammonia-oxidizing marine archaeal communities from Monterey Bay, California, United States - M1 500m 21515 | ecosystem: Environmental > Aquatic > Marine > Intertidal zone | place: USA...
AATAAAAAAGTATTGCTTACCATCGTAGCGATACTCGATATCGAGCTACCTCCACTCCCTCGTGGAGTCCGGAGCGCCGGACCGTCAAGTCCTCTCTTCGGCACCAACCATAAAAAAACACGCTACAAGTGGTATTTTGCGGTTTCCAGGGCCTTCAGGGCTCGCGTTCGACTATTGATCCTGCTGATTTTTCGCGAGTCTATTTGCCAGTATTTCTACCGACTATATCCCCAAATCAAGGCCAGAATGTAACCATTCGGCCCCTTGAACTACGCCCCAGGCCTTTTTTCAGAAAAATCAACAAATTACATTCGCATTTAAAGACGATTTCGGGGGTATGTGTGGTTGACGCTGTTAAGCGACACCCCTATAATCCCGCCCCTCGTTGTTGCGGGGTGGAGCAGTCTGGTAGCTCGACGGGCTCATAACCCGTAGGTCGTAGGTTCAAATCCTGCCCCCGCTACCACTTTATACAAGCCCCTTATTGGGGCTTTTTATTAACTTCGGTTTTAGACGTCGGAGTACAGGTGGGGCGATAGGCCCATCGTTTACGTAATGGGCTTTATGCCCATTTTTTGTTTTCGCAATCCGAAAACTGTGAAACAGGCGAGGCGGTATGAGTGATCAGCTGAACGAGCTAATCCAGCCGGTGGTGGAGGCAATGGGATGCGAACTATGGGGAATTGAGCAACTCTCCATGGGGCGGTATTCAACGGTAAAGATATACATCGATTCCAAAAAGGGAGTCGACATTGAAGACTGCGCGAAGGTGAGTCGTCAGGTGAGCAGTTTGCTTGACGTCGAGGACCCGGTGAACGGTGAGTATACCCTTGAGGTCTCGTCGCCAGGCTTGAACAGAAGACTGTTCAAACTTGATCACTACGCAGCGTTTACAGGTTCGGAGGTCCGGATCCGACTTAAGCGGCCTTATGAAGGCCAGCGTAAGTACTCGGGCCAGTTGAGAGGTGTCGAGGGAGACGAAATTATTCTGGGTTACCAGGACGAAGAGATTTTGTTTCCCTTCGAAGAAATTGAGAGAGCAAATGTCGTCCCCTCTGTATAGGGCAAGGTGAGGTAGAAGCGATGAGCAAAGAAATATTGTTGGTTGTTGAAGCAGTATCTAACGAAAAGGGTGTGTCGGAAGACGTCATCATTGACGCGTTGGAGTTAGCGCTTGCGACTGCAACAAAGAAGGGTTACGACGACGACGTCGAACTTCGTGTGTCTATTGATAAGGAGTCAGGAGAGTATGAAACTTTCCGGTTCTGGAATGTTGTCGAGGATGATGCGGAAATTGAGTTTCCCGGAGCACAACTGACTTTAACCGAAGCAAAAGAAAAAGATGCTTCTCTTGAGGTTGATGGTCGGTACGAGATTTCGGTTGATTCTGTAGAGTTCGGTCGAATCGCAGCACAAACAGCAAAGCAGGTCATTGTTCAGAAAGTTCGGGAAGCAGAGCGCGCGCAGGTTGTTGAAGCCTATAGAAGCAAAGTCGGTGAACTGGTGAGCGGCCAGGTTAAGAAGGTGACTCGCGAAGCGGTTATTGTGGATCTGGGTAGCAATGCGGAGGCGATACTACCGCGAGAAGAATGGATTCCTCGTGAAACTTTCAGAGTTGGCGATCGGCTTCGGGGCTTGCTCGAAGAAGTTCGGCCCGAAGCGAGAGGCCCTCAGTTGGCATTGACGCGAACCTCACCTTTGGTACTGATTGAGCTGTTCAAAATTGAGGTTCCAGAGATTTCTGACGGCATCATTGAAATTCTTGGCTGCGCCCGTGATCCGGGCTCGCGGGCCAAGATCGCGGTAAAGACGAACGACGGAAGAATTGATCCTGTTGGAGCCTGCGTTGGTATGCGAGGTTCGCGGGTTCAGGCAGTGTCCAATGAACTGGGCAATGAAAGAATCGACATTGTTCCTTGGGACGACAACGTCGCCCAGCTTGCTATTAATGCAATGTCACCTGCTGAAGTTGTCTCTATCGTAGTCGATGAAGAAACCCGAAGTATGGACATCGCTGTATCGGAAGAGAACCTAGCCCAGGCGATTGGCCGAGGCGGCCAGAACGTGAAGCTCGCGAGTGAGTTAACAGACTGGGAACTGAACATCATGACCGAGGAAGAGGCCGCGGAGAAGCACGAAGCTGAAGCCGGTTCGATCATGGAGAGCTTCATGCAGCAGTTGGATGTTGATGAAGACGTTGCCGTCGTTCTTGTTGAAGAGGGATTCACAAGCCTTGAAGAAGTAGCCTATGTGCCTATTGAAGAAATGATTGCTATCAATGGGTTTGACGAGGACATCGTTGAGGAGCTTCGGTCACGAGCCAAGAACGCGATAACCACGCAGCAACTTGCGACTGAGGAAGAGCTTGGTAGCACAGCGCCTGCGGAAGACCTGCTTAACATGGATGGTATGGATCGACGCTTGGCCTATTTGCTTGCAGGAATGGGCATAATCACGATGGAAGATCTGGCAGAGCAGGCGATTGATGATTTAATAGATATTGAAGAAATGACTGAGGAACGTGCCGGTGAGTTGATCATGACCGCACGAGCGCCCTGGTTTGAAGACGAAGAGTCTGAAGGCACAACGTCAGAAGCCGAAACTGAGGCGTAATTAGAGGTATTTGTATGGCAGAAGAATCAGTAGGACAACTCGCGGAGACGGTCGGTACGCCGGTGGAACGTCTGTTGCTTCAGATGGAGGAAGCAGGCCTGCCCCGGCGTGTGTCTGATGATGTCATATTGGAAGACGAGAAAGAGATACTGCTCGCGTTCCTGAAGAAGAGCCATGGTGAAGACGAGGGAGTGCCTAAAAAAATAACATTGAAGCGCAGGACGCTCTCTACGTTGAAAACAGGGGGGTCTGCGGGGCGTGGTCGTACCGTCAATGTAGAAGTCCGAAAGAAAAGAACTTACGTTCGTCGCGGAACGCCCGAAGTTGAAGATGCGCCGGAGGCTGAAGAAGCGAAGCTTACCGAAGCACCAGAAGTCGCGAGCAAGGTTGTTGATGTTGACGCAGAACGTAAAAGGCAGGAGGTTGCTGTTGAACTGCTAGCTGAACAGGAAGAGCGAGAGCAGAAGGCGAAAGAGGAAGAAGAGAAGAAACGTCTTGCAGAAGAAGCCGTGGCTTCTTCTGGAAAAAAGAAAGAGCCAATTATTGAAGAAGTGCTTAAAGAAACCAGTACTTCCAATCGAAAAGATAAGAGAGATCGTCACGACCTTGACGAAGAAGAAGTACAAGCCAAGAAATCCAAGCAGAGTAGCCGTAAGCGTCGTGTGGAAGAGCTGGCGGGTGATGATTTGCTCGAAGTTGATCTGGCGGCAGTGAAGGATCTGGAAGACGATGTTGTAGCTGATGAAGGAAAGGCAGAAGGAGCCACGCCGCTGGGCCTGAGTTCACCTCGAACCCGACGGACATCCGGTGGAAAACCCGCCAAACGGCATAAGTTCAATGCGCCAACAGAAGAAATCAAACGTGAGGTTGAATTGGCTGAAAGTGTAACGATCCAACAGCTTTCCCAAAAAATGTCCGTAAAGGCATCGGTTGTTATCAAGACATTGTTTGGCCTCGGCATTGTGAAGACAATTAACGAGTCAATCGACCAGGAAACAGCGATACTCGTAGCTGGAGAGTTTGGTCTTTCAGTGAAGCTGCTTGATGTTGATGCAGTAGAGAAGACACTTGAAGATGAGCTGGTTTACGAGGCTGAGGAACAGCACCGCGCTCCAGTTGTTACTGTGATGGGACATGTTGACCACGGTAAAACGTCGCTGCTGGACTATATCCGAAGTTCACGTGTCGCAAGTGGCGAAGCTGGTGGAATTACACAGCACATTGGGGCATACCGAGTGGCGACCAACCACGGAGAGATCTGTTTCATCGACACTCCGGGGCACGCAGCTTTCACTGCGATGCGCGCAAGGGGAGCTAATTCTACAGATATCGTCATTTTGGTTGTTGCTGCAGACGATGGTGTGATGCCGCAGACAGAAGAAGCGGTCAAACATGCAAAAAGCGCCGGTGCACCAATGGTGGTCGCGATTAACAAGATTGACAAAGAAGGCGCGGATCTGGATCGCGTCAAAAATGAACTGGTAGCGCATGACGTGGTACCGGAAGACTGGGGTGGAGACACTCAGTTTATTCCCTGTAGTGCGATTACGGGCGCAGGAATTGAAGAACTCCTTGAAGCCGTGCTGCTGCAGGCAGAACTGCTGGAGCTCAAAGCCGTAATAGACGGACCGGCTCAAGGTGTTGTTATAGAGTCGGAACTGAACAAGGGTAAGGGTCCGGTTGCGACCTTATTGGTGCAAAACGGCACGCTGAAGCAGGGTGATCTTATCGTTGCCGGACAGTATTTTGGGCGGGCTCGTGCGCTGAATGACGAATCGGGTAAACAGATTAAGTTAGCGGGTCCAGCGACTCCGGTTGCCGCGCTTGGACTTAATGGCACCCCTAATGCTGGCGATTCTTTTATTGTTGCCAAAGATGAGAAGCGCGCTCGAGAAGTTGCAGAGTTCAGGGAACAGCGTGCCACTAAAGCGCGACTGAATACCGGTGCCGGTACGTCTCTCGATAGTCTGTTGGAAAACTTTGGTGCTGATGAAGTTAAACGGCTTAATGTTATTGTGAAGGCGGATGTCAGAGGTTCACTCGAGGCGATTTTGACAGCCTTGGATGACGTCGGTAACGAAGAAGTGCAGGTTAACGTCGTGATGTCCGGTGTTGGTGGAATAACGGAATCAGATGTGTCCTACGCTGTAACAGCAGGGGCCGTCGTGTTTGGTTTTAATGTTCGGGCCGATAACACTGCGAAGAGAATAGTCGAGTCAGAAGGTTTGGATCTTCGCTACTACAAGGTTATTTATGACCTTGTAGACGATGTTAGAGATGCGTTGTCTGGGATGCTTTCACCGGAAGTAAGAGAAGATATTGTTGGAATAGCAGAGGTTCGGGACGTATTCGAGTCCAAGAAAATGGGCCAGATTGCTGGCTCGATGGTCATCGAAGGAACTATTTCCAGGTCCAAGCAGATTCGTGTTCTACGGGACAATGTGGTGATTTACGAAGGTGAGCTCGAATCACTGAGGCGCTTTAAAGACGAGGTACAGAACGTTTCGAGTGGAACTGAGTGTGGTATTGGTGTCAAAAACTACGATGACGTGAAAAAAGGTGACCAGATCGAAGTGTTCGATACTCGAGAAGTTGCCCGGGAACTTTAAGGGTCGATAGCGATGCCAAAAGAATCCAGCCGAGGTCGTAAGATTGGCGACCTTATTCAGCGCGAAGTGGCGGTGCTTGTTCAGCGTGAGATCAAAGACCCACGAATTGGAATGGTTACTATCAATGAGGCTACGGTTAGCCGTGATTTAGCCTTCTCTGACATCTATTTCACAGTACTGCCATCTGAAAACACCGAGATAGTCGAGGAAGTACTCAACGAAGCCAGTGGGTTCTTGCGCTCACAGCTTGCGAAAGTACTGAGTACCCGTACGACGCCCAAGCTACGTTTTCATTACGATAATACGATCGAAAGTGGCGCTCGCATGAATAAAGCGATAAATAAGGCGCTCTCGCAGGATGAAAGTCAGCGTGATTCGAGCCAGACGGATGAGTAGACGAGGAAGAAAAGGCAGGAATATCAGTGGGATATTGTTGCTGGACAAACCAGCGGGGATAACGTCTAATACCGCGCTGCAGATTGTGAAGCGGTTGTTTGACGCCTGTAAGGCTGGACATACAGGGTCTTTGGACCCCCTTGCGACTGGCGTTCTGCCTCTTTGTTTCGGTGAAGCCACCAAGTTCTCCCAGTTCTTGCTCGATGCTGATAAACGCTATCAGGCGACGTTCAAACTGGGAGTTATCACGGATTCTGGAGATGCAGACGGTAAGGTCCTTGAAACGAGGGCTGTTCCTGAGATCAGCGACTCCAAACTTGAAAGTGTCCTTGAAAACTATCGAGGAGAGATCAGTCAGATTCCATCGATGTTCTCGGCATTGAAGGTAAATGGACAGCCACTTTACAAGCTTGCTCGTCAGGGAATAGAAATCGAACGCAAGTCGCGTCAGGTGACGATTCACGAACTGGATGTCTTGGAACGCCATCAGGATAAAATAACGGTTGATGTGCATTGTACTAAAGGTACGTATGTCAGAACGCTGGCAGAAGATATAGGGCTGGAACTGGGTTGCGGCGCTCACGTGGTGGAACTACGTCGACTAGCAGCTGGACCCTACACGGTTGATGAGGCTGTCTCTATGGAACAGCTTGAAGCATTGGCGGAAGACAAAGCTCAGCTGGATGCAAGATTACAGCCAGTGAGTTCAGCTGTTCAGGATTGGCCGCAGGTTGAGCTGACAGAGGTTACGGCTTCCTATATTAGGCAGGGGCAGCCAGTTCAGATAGCGAATGCACCGACCACAGGGTGGGTGAGTATTTTTTCAGAGTCTGATGATCCCAATGAAGAGTTCATTGGTGTTGGTGAGGTTACGGATGATGGACGGATAGCACCCAGGCGATTAGTCGTTACTAATTAGGCTAGCCGAACAACATAATTTTCTATCGAGAGATTTGGACAACCAAGGCTCTCGATGGAGAAAGTTCAGCCAGGGATGGCTGAACCTACAGAACAAATTGCGATGCGATTTGTTCTGGCACGAGCGGGCCGAGGCCCGCGACTATTCGACAATATGCAGAAAAGTATATTGGCGAAATAAGAAAAGCAGGTCGTCTATAAATATGCGTGGATATACCTGATTGTTTAACGGCCGAATATCCAGTAATTGGGTTAGGGCCAGGGCATATTAAACTGGAGAAAAACGAGTGGCTTTATCAGTCGAAAGAAAGGCTGAAATCGTTAAAGATTTCGGCACATCAGAGAACGACACAGGATCACCTGAAGTACAGGTAGCCCTGTTAACTGCGAATATTGAACAACTTCAATCGCATTTCAACGAGCATGCCCATGATCATCATTCACGGGTAGGACTTCTACGTATGGTTAGTCAAAGAAGAAAATTATTGAACTATCTACGCAACAAAAACCCCGATCGTTATACATCTACTATTAAAAGGTTAGGTTTGCGTCGGTAGTGTTAGTGTCGGTGATTGGCACTGACTATGGAGAATAATGTGAGTTATATAAGTAAGAAATTTATGTTCGGTGACCAGGAAGTCCTTCTGGAAACTGGCAAGGTTGCGAGACAAGCAACAGCATCTGTCATGGTAACCATGGCAGAAACAACAGTTCTAGTTGCAGTGGTTGCACGCCCTGACATGAAAGCAGGTCAGGCGTTCTTCCCCTTAACAGTGAACTACGAAGAAAAAACATATGCAGCGGGTAAAATTCCCGGTGGTTTCTTCAAGCGAGAAGGTCGACCTTCCGAGAAGGAAACGCTGACGTGTCGTTTGATCGACCGTCCTATCCGTCCACTCTTCCCAAAAGGTTTCATGAACGAAGTTCAGGTTACTTGTCAGGTAGTTTCAGCAGCGAAGGATGTAGATCCAGATATCGTTGCCATGATCGGTGTATCAGCGGCTTTGGCCCTGTCCGGTTTACCATTTGCAGGCCCAATCGGTGCTGCGCGAGTTGGTTTTACGCCTGAAGGTTACCTGCTCAATCCAGGCTACGAAGCGCTTAAGACTTCAGAACTTGACATGGTTGTTGCAGGTACAGAATCCGCGGTATTGATGGTTGAATCAGAAGCGAACGAATTAACTGAAGACCAAATGCTGGGTGCGGTACTTTTCGCTCACCAGGAAATGCAATCAGTTGTTGCTGCCTGTGCCGAGCTTAAAGCAGAAGCAGGCGAAGAAGCCTGGGTCTGGGAGCCAGCTACCCCGAACACTGCACTGATTGACGCGATAACTACTCAGTTCGGTGAAGAGATTGGCGCTGCTTATCGAATCACTGAAAAGATGGCTCGCCAGGACAAGCTCTCTGAGCTCAAAGCTACCGCAGTGGCGGCACTTGAGACCGAAGAGACAGCCAAAGACGAGATCAAAGCTGTATTTGACAGTGTCGGGAAGTCTATCGTTCGTCGCGCTATCGTATCGGGCCAGCCTCGAATTGACGGCCGTGATACTACAACGGTACGCCAGATTGATGTTGAAGTTGGTGTGCTGGCGAAGGCACATGGTTCTGCACTGTTTACACGGGGTGAGACTCAGGCGCTGGTTTCTACCACTCTGGGTTCTATGAGAGATGCTGCGATCATCGATGCGTTACAAGGCTCATACCGGGATAACTTCCTGTTGCACTACAATTTCCCACATTACAGTGTTGGTGAAACCGGTTTTTCTGGCGGACCCAAGCGACGCGAAATTGGTCACGGCCGATTAGCTCGACGTGGTATCGCGGCGATGCTGCCAAAGAGTGAAGACTGGCCGTATACGACACGAGTTGTATCTGAAATCACAGAATCAAACGGTTCTTCGTCAATGGCTTCTGTCTGTGGCGCAAGTCTTGCGTTGATGGATGCGGGCGTACCACTTAAGGCGCCAGTTGCTGGTGTTGCCATGGGTCTGGTGCTTGAAGGTGAAGACTTTGCAGTACTGACCGATATCCTGGGTGATGAAGATCATCTGGGTGATATGGACTTTAAAGTGGCGGGCACGGAAACAGGTGTTACTGCGCTTCAAATGGACATCAAGATTCAGGGTATTACTGAGCAGATTATGGAAACTGCGCTTGGCCAGGCCAAAGACGCAAGGCTTCATATCCTGGGCGAAATGAACAAGGTTATTGGTCAGTCCCGTGAAGGTGTTTCTGAGAATGCGCCTGCGATGGTGACCATTAAGGTTGACGCAGACAAGGTTCGGGATGTTATTGGTAAAGGTGGTTCCACTATTCGTGGAATTACAGAAGAAACCGGTGCTTCCGTGGATATCGAGGACGATGGCTCAATCACTATCTTTGGTGAAGATGCCGACTCTCGTGATGCTGCAGTTGCCATGATTGAGGCGATTACCAAAGAAGCCGAAGTTGGTCAGATCTACAACGGAAAGGTCGTTAAGATCGCAGATTTTGGTGCTTTTGTTAACATTTTACCTGGTAAGGATGGTCTGGTTCACATCTCTCAGATTGCCAAGGAACGTGTTGAAAAAGTCACCGACTACCTGACCGAAGGGCAGGAAGTTAAGGTGCTGGTTCTTGATGTGGATCGCGGTCGAATCAAGCTTTCGATGAAAGAACTGATTGAGGAGGTAGCGGCGGAAGAAGCCGATGATGACGCTGATGGGCCAAACGGCAATGTTGCTGATGAAAGCGCAGGCTAATCACTAACCTTGAGTGTTACAAAACGCCGTCTTCTGACGGCGTTTTTGTTTCTGTCTACTGTATCTCTCGCTTTTAGAAAACGACCCTCTATGAGGTCACTGGACTGTTCCTGATCAGGTCATCCACTACTGAAGGGTCGGCTAGCGTGCTGGTATCTCCCAGGTTATCCAGTTCGTTCTCTGCAATCTTACGGAGAATACGCCGCATGATCTTGCCGGACCGGGTCTTCGGTAAGCCAGGGGCCCATTGTAGGATATCGGGTTTTGCAATTGCGCCAATCTCTGATCGCACGAGGTTGTTAAGTTCGCTCAAAAGCTCATCCGTGCCTTCGGTTCCCTGCATCAAGGTGACGAATGCGTAGATGCCCTGGCCCTTAATGTCGTGGGGATAACCGACAACTGCGGCTTCTGCAACAAGGCTGTGTTCGACCAGTGCGCTTTCGATCTCTGCGGTACCCAGGCGATGTCCGGAAATATTCAATACATCGTCAACCCTGCCAGTGATCCAGAAATAACCATCTTCGTCCCGTCGGGCACCATCACCGGTGAAGTAATAACCTGGATAGGTCGAGTAGTAAGTGTCTATACACCTCTGGTGATCTCCAAAAACAGTCCTGATTTGGCCCGGCCATGAACCGCTAATCGCCAGGTTACCTGAGGCAGCGCCTTCCAGCTCTTTGCCCTTTTCATCCAGCAGGACGGGTTTGACGCCAAAAAAAGGTCTGGTAGCTGAGCCGGGTTTTAAATCAGTTGCCCCGGGCAGGGGCGTGATCATGATGCCGCCAGTTTCAGTTTGCCACCATGTATCGACGATCGGGCATCGCGCGTCACCCACTACATGGTAATACCATTCCCATGCTTCCGGATTGATGGGCTCACCAACACTGCCTAATAATCGAAGACTCTGGCGGGAGGTTGATTTTACGAAGTCATCTCCCTGGCTCATGAGTGCCCGCAGGGCGGTCGGAGCGGTGTAGAAAATATTAACCTTGTGCTTGTCGACGACCTGCCAGCACCTCGAAGAATCGGGGTAGGTCGGAACACCTTCGAACATCAGTGTGATAGCGCCGTTGGCGAGAGGGCCGTATACAATGTAGGAATGTCCCGTCACCCAGCCAACGTCGGCAGTGCACCAGTAGACATCACCTTCGTGATAATCAAATACGTACTTATGGGTCATTGCGGCCTGTAACAGGTATCCGCCGGTTGTGTGAAGGACACCTTTTGGTTTTCCCGTTGAGCCGGAAGTGTAAAGAATGAACAAAGGGTCTTCGCTACCCATGGGGATGGCTTCGCACTCCACTGAGGCTTGGCTCGTTGCCTCCTCATACCAGACATCACGATCGTCGAACCAGTCGATTTTCCCACCTGTTCGTCTAACGACCAGGACAGTAGAAACGCCGGGACAGTCTTCGAGGGCTTTGTCGGTGTTTTCCTTGAGGGGGACTGGCCTGCCGCCACGCACTCCCTCATCAGCAGTGATCACCGTCCTGCAATCGGAATCCAGGATTCGGTCCTTTAACGCCTGCGGAGAGAAACCGCCAAACACAACCGAGTGTACTGCGCCTATCCGCGCGCAGGCCAACATCGCGTAGGCGGCTTCCGGGATCATTGGCATATAGATGCAGACTCGATCACCCTTGGTGACTCCGCGATCCAGCAATACGTTGGAAAGTCGACAGACGTGTTGGTGAAGTTCGCGATAAGTAACACGGAGGTCATCACCGGGATCGTCGCCTTCCCAGATGATGGCGGTGTGGTCAGCCTTCAGTTCAAGATGTCGGTCGATGCAGTTGTAGCTTGCGTTTAGCTCTGCGCCTAAGAACCATTTTGCCTCGCCTTGATCGAAGTCAGATTCGGTCAGCTTGTCCCAGGGTTTAAACCAGGTGATGAATTCATCAGCTTTCTGGGACCAGAACTCATCAGATCGATTAATCGAGGCGTCATACATCGCAAGGTATTGATCATCGCGAATATGTGCATGGTTCTCGAATTCCTTGGGGACAGGATAAACCTTGTGTTCCGACATTGCGGCTCCTTCAAACCAGGTGTAATAGGATAGACAGGGTGCCACAATGTGGCTCGGCTTAAAACCAGGATCAGGCAGGAGTTGTAACGGATATTCTGGGTCCCGCCGTTAGTGCAAGGAGGTGTTGTCGCTGGTAGTGGCTTTCGGGCGAGGTTTTCTTCTACGCTTACGCTTTCGCTTATGCAGGCTGCCATTGCTGGTTGATTGTTTCATGGCAAGCTTGCGTTCTTCGGTGGCTTCCTGGTATTCGGTCCACCACTCCCCAAGTTGGTCTGTTTTCTCTCCAGCCTGTTCTCGGAGTAAAAGAAAATCATAGGCAGCCCTGAAGCGCTTATGCTCTATAATTCGGTCGGGTTTCTGGCCAAATCGGGAAGGTAGTCGTGATTGCAGGAACCAGATGTCTCTCATCGGACCGGAGAATCGTTTCGGGATGGAGGTGAAAAGCTGCTGCTTTGATATCACATTATTGGCCGCTTCATGTGCAGCAGCCTGTGTGATCCCATCCTCCTGTTCTAGCCGTTGTTTTTCCTCAACAAATGGATACCAGAGCACTGCTGCATATATAAATGCTGGTGTGACGGGCATGTGTTTCGCGATTCTCTGGTCTGTGCTGGTTAGTGCCAGTCGTACGAGTTCTTCAGTCGCATTGTTCTCCATCGACCGCTTGGAATCCGGAAATAACCACCCATAGATATCATTCTCTATCATGGAATCGAAAGCAGCAGTGCCATAACCGGACAGAAAAAGCTTGAGTACTTCTTCGAATAACCTGGCCGGGGGAACATCCTGTATAAGGTAGCCCAGAGATCTTATTGAGCGCTGGAGATCGGACTCCAAATCAAATTCCAGTTTCGCCTGAAACCTGATGGCACGAAGCATCCTGACCGGGTCTTCCCTTAGTCGGCCTGTTGGGTCTCCGATTGTCCTGATAATCTGGCTTTCAATATCGGCAGTACCGTCTGCGAGATCGATGATTTCCTTTTCCTGAAGCTCGTAATAGATGGCATTCATCGTGAAGTCCCGCCGGAACACATCTTCTTCGAAGGTGCCATAGACATTGTCGTCCAGGGTCATACCGGAATCAGAGTGGTTCTCATCGTACTCGTCCGCGTGAGGTCCGCGAAAGGTTGTAACCTCTATTATTTCGCGTCCAAACCGGACATGGACAATCCGAAATCGTTTCCCAATGATGCGAGAGTTGCGAAACAACTCACGGACTTCTTCCGGGTGAGCATCTGTTGCGATGTCAAAATCTTTTGGGGTTTTGCGCAGCAACAGATCACGAATACAGCCGCCGACGAGGTATGCCTGAAAGCCATGGTCCTGCAGACGACTGATTACCTTGCTGGCATTGATACTGATGGCACTTTCTTCAATAGAACTTAAAGAATTCATCTTTGATGCTGTAAATCAGTCATTTGGCAGGAGTTGACCTGGAAGTCCCAGCGTATTGGTGGGAGTAAAGTTGAAAATACGAGTCATAAAAACAAGTATAAGGGGCTAACGTATTTAGGATCACAGATAGTTTAACAGAGCGAAGTGGTTCTTACGGTAACGTTTTTGCGGGGGGGAGTGAAGAAAGTGGTAAAAACGAACTTTTCCCATGGAATCCCCCCCATGAACGCTATCGGTGACTAAGATAGGTCTCTGGCGCGCAGATATCGTGAACATTTGGAATAGTAGTGGGATTCCAGGAGGAGGCTGCCTTCTCTAGCAGTTCTTTGATACTTAAAGAGTGCTCGTGTGTATTCTGCCCCAGGTCTGATAACGCGCTACGGATAGTGGTTAAACCATCACTGGTATCCACTGGCTTTGCATGAGCCTGTTTACTCAGTTTGTTTCCCGACTCGTCCACCAATACTGGGATATGCAGATACTCGGGTGGTGAAACTTCTAATCGCTCGTAAAGCGCGAGTTGGCGCGGTGTCGAATCAAGGAGGTCATTGCCGCGGACAATATGGCTGACGGAATAATGGATATCATCAACGACAACGGCGAGTTGGTATGCGTGAAGTCCATCCTTGCGCTTGATGATGAAGTCGCCAACCTCTTTTTCCAGATCCCAGGTCTGCAAACCAAGGCAACGATCATTGATTGATACGCTGTGCCTGGGGACCTGGAGTCGAACTGCATATGGTTCGCCGGGCGCGAGATGTTTCCTGAGACGGCAGGTGCCTGGATAAATGTTAGGAACCGCTTTTCGGGGACAGGTGCATGGAAAGGTAGATGTTTGAATGGATTCAAGGGCGGTGTCGTAGGATTTCAGTCTGCTGCTCTGGCAGAGGACCTCGAGGTCCCAGTGCAGACCAAGGGCGAGTAGCTGCCTGATGATTTCCTGGGGTGCGTCTATGGATTCTCGGGGTGGATCAAGGTCTTCAATCCGCAGTAGCCATTTACCACCTGCATGTCGGGCATCAAGGAAACTTGCCAGGGCAGCAACTAACGAACCATAGTGTAGCGGGCCGGTCGGAGAGGGGGCGAATCGACCGACGTAATCCATTTTAGAGAGGTATGTTTGGCATTATAGGGTGATCACTATTTTACCCGTGGATTTGACGCTCCTTGATTTCCTCAAGCGTCTTACAGTCAATGCACTGGGTTGCGGTTGGGCGAGCTTCCAGCCGCTGCACACCGATCTCAATACCACAGGACTCGCAGTAACCGTAATCGTCCTGATCGATCAACTCGAGAGTTTTGTCGATTTTTCGAATCAATTTTCGTTCGCGGTCGCGGGTTTTTAGTTCGAGGCTGAACTCTTCTTCCTGACTTGCCCTGTCGGCTGGGTCAGGGTGGTTAGCTGCCTCGTCTTTCATATGGCTTACAGTTCTGTCCACTTCTTCCATCAGCTGGAATTTCCATTCCAGTAGGATTTCGCTGAAATGAGCTTTCTGCTCTCCATTCATATACTCCTCATTGATTCTTGTTCTATAAGGAGTAACGGTAGGTTCATTAGGAACAGTCCTTAGCCTTGGTGCGCTAGGTGGTGGCCGTGGTGCTTTCTGCTTTATTTCTACTGTTTTTTTCGGGGCTGCAGCTTTCTTGATTGCAACCTTCGCTTTCGCAGCGGGTTTTCCTGCTGTTGTTGTTTTCGAGCTCAACTTCTTCGTGACCTTTTTACTGC